>Ga0207873_1000390_pt1 | contig 48734 bp, 40 predicted proteins | sample BGWIniCompost_FD_187373 | JGI IMG/M metagenome (GOLD analysis project Ga0207873, IMG submission 187373) | Cellulose adapted compost microbial communities from Newby Island Compost Facility, Milpitas, CA, USA - BGW Initial Compost (SPAdes)... ...
AAAAGGACGGTGTGAAGTTGCGCATGCTTTGCGGTGAGACGCGATACAACGCGTCCGTATTGTTGATAACCCAGAGGTCCTGGCTGTTCTCAATTTCGTTTATTGCACGAATGTCATCGAGAAGGCGCAACACATTGATCCCCGCGTCGATCCGAGATCCCAGGGTCTTCCAGGAGTGCGCATCCGAGTACCACACCGTGCCGGAAGAGGCAAAGTACGCGTATGGTTCCGGCAAACTGTCAATACGAACCAACGGGCCATCCATACTTTCAAAATAATAGAAGCCGCTTCGATTCGCGAATATGGGTCGGTTGCCCCACGCGAACCCTATTGTTTGAGAGAAGTCTCTGTTTTCAATAGACAAGGCGCGCAGAACAGAAAAGCGGTCGCCGTCGACCGAGGTTTGATATATCGTGTTGATGCCACAAAACCATAATGAACCATCATGCTCGAACACTTGTGACACGAGGTCATCAATGCTATTCAGGACATCAACCTGCTTCCAATCCTTACCACTTCGGGCGAGAAGAATTATCCTGTTATCGTAGGCAGAAACGATGAGGTGACCATCGCTTGAAGCGAAGGCGAAACGAACCGGAAGGTTGAGAACTTGTCGTGCATTAACGCCGTCTATCTCAAATACCCCTCCCAACCCTGAAGCAAGCAATCGATCGCCGAGGCGCGTCAATGACGAGACTTTCGCTGTTATGCCGCTTACAGGTTTATAAATGTAGCGTTCCGACTTCAGCACGCGCACAGTTCGCTGCTGCATTTCCTTTTTTTCCTTCCTCCGCAGGAATGCGAATAATCCTTTCCGTCTTGCTTTCGGTTCGTCGTCATCGCTACTTGAGCGCTTCACCTCTACGGGTTCATACCATGTTGTTTCCTCGTAGACTGGTTCACTGGTCAGCCGGTACAATCCAAGAGATGTTCCTACATAGACATCGTCGTTAAAGGTTTCTGCACACAGGAGGTTTCCATGAAGGCCCTCATAGCTGCTGTAGTCTCTGAAGGGCATGCCCGGCGCAATGCGTGTGAATCCGTAATCATGAGCGACCCAAACATTTCTGCCCTGATCGACATATATCGCATAGACTTCGTTATCCGGCAAACCGGTATTGTAGTCGAGGACTGTAGTAATCTTTCCGGAAACCGGATCAGCGAAAATGATGCCTTTGCGGAGCGTGCCGATCGCTATGAGGCGCTCGTTCACCCATCGCATCTCGACAATGCTTCCCGCCGAAAGCAATTCCTGTTCACCAGTGAGTATGGGCTTCAACTGCAAGTTGTGATTGCACGTAAAGAGCCGGTCGTCGGAGGTAGCTATGAGACACTGCTCGCCAAATGTGGATGAGAATACGATATCGGGAATTTGTATCGACCCAAAGCGCGCGGGTCGGAACGCGTTATGTCCTTCAAGTTGCAGGATGCCCATGCGCTCAGTGCTGATGAAAATTTCACCGAAGACTTCAGCGATCGAAGTGAATGCGCCAGCGCTTTCCGGCACCGTGATTACACTGACGCTGTCACCTTCCAGAATGGCCAGCGTCTGATCGCTGAGGAAGTATATCGCATCCTGCTGAACAGCCATGGCGAAGAAGTCACCTTCGACACGTTGCGGATGTATTCTCGCTTCCATCGCTCCATTCGCGCCAGGTCGCAAGTCACCGAAGCCGCCTGTGCCGCCCCAGTACAATGTGCCGTTCTCGCCAGCCGCTACCGTATACACGGCGCCAGCTGCCGGAATCAGGTTCCAGTTGGTTCCATCAAATTGGAGAATGCCGGCGCGGGTCGCGAAATACATGAACCCACCCGCATCCTGAACCATGTCGAATGCGGCATGGTCGATCTTCTTATCTGAGGGAGTAAAGTGTGACAGGAAATAGTGCCCCGGTTGAGCACGACAAAAAAAAGAAACCAGGGTGAGTACGTATAAAAAGTTCCTCATAGGGATACGTCGCCAACCAAATTTAACCATTGCAGACGGCCAAACCTAAAACGCCGTTAGCAGGGCATGTAATGAAAATGCCCGATATGAAAGGTTATTGGTGTGTCTTAGCTAATGCGGCTCCAGTTCATGGCGGATTTGCGATTTTTCCTCAGTTGCGCCGCGATAACTTCATGTTCAGGCAGCTTCAAATCCGGATCTCTTTCCAGTATTTCGATGGCTGCTTCGCGGGCCTCCCTAAGTATGTCACCGTCCAGGGCAAGGTCCGCAATGTGAAGGTCCGGTATTCCGCTTTGTTGTGTCCCCATCAGGTCACCGGGACCGCGAAGTGCCAGGTCAGCTTCTGCGATCTCGAAACCGTTATTGGTTCTGACCAGAGTATCGATTCTTTTTTTTGAATCGGCAGAGAGCCGGGAATTTGTCATCAGAATACAATACGATTGATCGGCGCCCCGTCCGACTCTTCCGCGCAACTGATGCAGTTGCAGCAATCCAAACCGTTCGGCATTCTCTATGATCATAACGGTGGCATTGGGCACGTCAACTCCGACCTCGATCACAGTCGTAGCCACCATAATTTTGGTCTCTCCCCGAACGAAGCGATCCATCTCAAACGCCCGGGCATCCGGTTTCATCTTACCGTGGACGATGCTGATAGCATAGTCAGGAAATGCACGGCAAATACTTTCATAGCCGTCCATGAGGTGCTTCAGGTCGAGCTTTTCTGACTCTTCTATCAACGGGTACACAATATATACCTGACGGCCCTCGCTGACTTGATCGCGGATGAATTGATTGACCTGCAATCTGTGTGAGTCATCGCGATGTACAGTCTTGATCGGCTTTCTTCCCTTTGGCAGCTCGTCAATTATTGAAACGTCCAGATCACCATAAAGTGTCATGGCAAGCGTTCTGGGAATCGGCGTTGCGCTCATCACCAGCACATGGGGGAACACGTTGTCGCTCTTCGACCAAAGCTTTGACCGCTGTGCCACGCCGAAGCGATGTTGCTCGTCGACGATCGCCAGCCCAAGCCGATTGAAGCGCACTTCCTCTTCAATGAGCGCGTGCGTTCCTATCAGGATCTTGATCACGCCAGCAAGTAGCAGTCGGTGCATTTCCTGCCTTGCTCCCTTCGGCGTACTGCCAGTAAGGAGTGCGATGGGCAAGCCCATGGCGTTGGCAAACCGCGAAAGGTTGTGAAAGTGTTGTTGCGCAAGAATTTCTGTCGGCGCCATCAACGCGCACTGTGCCTGACTTCCACACACGATCAGCATGCAAATGAAGGCGACAATGGTCTTACCGCTGCCGACATCGCCCTGCAGAAGGCGGTTCATTTGCTTTCCCGACTTCAAGTCAGCATAGATTTCCTTGATGACACGCTTCTGCGCAGCTGTTAGCGGAAACGGAAGGACCTCGTTGTAAAAGGTGTTGACGAGAGACGTGTTGTTGAAAACCTGGCCGGGAAATTTTTCTTTCCTCAGGAGCTTCATCTGAATCAACCGAACCTGGGTGAAGAACAACTCTTCGAACTTCAGGCGTCTTCGGGCACGGTTGAGTGTGTTAAGGTCAGGAGGAAAGTGTATGGAGTGTAACGATTCTGCGCGGGACATAAGGCCTCTGTCGGCGCACAGGCGCGCTGGAAGTGTTTCATAAATTTTACCGGACGCCTGCTGGAGTGCTTCACGCATCATCCGTGAAAAGACCTTGCTGTCGATGTGCCTCGCCCGGAGCTTTTCGGTTAGCGGATATACGGGATGAAATGATCCGCGGGTTTCAGTCGCTGCTGATGACAGTTCAAGTTCCGGATGCGCAATGTTCCATTTCGTCCCATACCGGGTGGGTTTCCCAAAAACAACATACTCGACTCCAGGCTTCAGCTTGGTTGCGATCCAGTTGATGCCCTGGAACCAAACCAGCTCCAGTGTTCCGGTTCCATCAGAAAACTGTGCCGTCATCCTCCGGCTTCTGCCGGTTCCGTGGAAGTCTACGCGCTTAATCGTTCCTCTTAACTGCACATAGGGCATTTCGTCCGCAATGTCGCTGATGGAATAGAAGCGCGTTCTATCTTCGTAACGAAAGGGGTAGTGTTGAAGAAGGTCTCCATAGGTGAAGATGGAAAGCTCCCGATTCAACAGTGCTGCCCGTTGTGGTCCGACACCCTTGAGGAATTCAACCGACGTTTCAAAAAAAGTCGCCATGACTAAGAAGCAAATCTTAAAAAAATTTTTGCAGAGCTTTGGTAACTCACCTGAGACAATTCTCCTAAATTGCGGTGTCTTTAATTTCCGTGGTTAATATTTTACTGGCAATTGAGTACTGACCCGGAGTCGTTTGCGATGGAAAACCCTAAACTATACAAGGGCATTGAGTATGTACAACTCAAGGAGCTCCCGGAGGATCAGCAGCAGAAGATTACGCAATCATTGAGTCGCGAGCTCTTCATCAAAATCTTAATCGACGGTCAACTTCATCAGGACTGCATCCTGTACAAGGACTATAAGCAGTGGTTTGAGAATGTTTACAGCGCTCCCGCATCCAACGAACCGTCTGCTCCAGAGCCAGCATCCGCGACCGTTACATCTCTCAACTTAGGTATAGCGAAGAGTTAGTGTGGAAGATTAGTCCCACACACCTCTTTCAGGGACTATCTCCAGTACGTTTCCTTCAGGATCTTCAAAGTAGAACGAGCGCACGCCGCTCTGCCATGTCACTTCTTCGATGATTGGGATGCCGCGATCAACCACTTCCTTCTTAGCCCGGTCGTAGTCCGACTCAGGCACCTCAAACGCCAGGTGCTGTTTGCCTCCACCATAATGAGGCGGCGGACTTGTCTTCTGTCGCGAATCCTCCGGATTGAAACACAGGAGCACCGAAGCTCCCGCTCGCAGAAACAAGTGCTTGCCTGGCTGGTAGTCAATGACCGGCAGACCGAGCCTACCTTCATAGAACGCTCTCGCTCCCGCTAGGTCGTTGATGTAGAGACACGTCTCCTTAATCTTTGTAAAATTCATTTCGGTCACCGCCAATGGTAAACCTATAATACGCGCCAAATAATTCCACTATGTTCCTTCAGGATTTATGTGGAACCTAACATCGGTCGGACGCCAAAAATACGTGGCACTTGCCTTGCTATTGCGCGGTATCTGAAGGGGCAATTCGCCCGAAACGTACGGGCCTTCGGAGTTTTCCACAAACAAATGATTGACGGCATGACTCAAAACGGGTTGATTTTCAAGGCTTTAACTAATAACCTACAGGTCGTGTGGATAACTCGTTTAATTTGTGGAATTCTTTTTGAGTGAATTGCTGTGTTTATTAACTCATTGAATCATAGATAATTTGTGACAGAAATCGCAGATTTTATTACACGCTCATGAGGAAGCTCCTATGGTTTGCGGTGCTGAACCTGGCCTGGTTTGAATCAGGGGGTCAAACGCCTTCCAATGCGCGGATTATCAATTTGTCCGAACTCACTTCGATAATGTCGAGATCGACTGGAAATGTAATGGTTGTAAATTTCTGGGCTACCTGGTGTGCGCCATGTATTCAGGAACTGCCACTACTGGAGGAGCTGAATACGTCCGCGGAAAATGTGGACGTGCTGCTGGTCAGTATGGACCTCGACCTCGACCCCGACCCACAAAAGGTTTATCGCTTCGTGACCCGTCGGAAGCTCCAGTCGCAGGTCCTGCTGCTTAATGAAAAGGATCCAAACTCCTGGATTGACCGCGTCGAACCATCCTGGTCAGGAGCACTGCCCGCGACGTTGGTGATAAATCCCCAAACCGGTAAAAGAATTTTTGTTGAAGGTCAGCTAAAGGAAGGTAAACTTCAGGAGATGCTGGCCCGGGTCCGCTGAAGGTTAAGACACTCAACTCCCAAAGCATATGAAAAAAAAGAAAAATCTCTTGTTACTCACGGCTGCGTTGGCAGCACTGATGGCTTTTACCCCTCCGAGAGGATATGAGCTCGGCGACAGAGTCGAAAATTTTAAGCTGAAGAACGTCGACGGAAAAATGGTCTCCCTCGCGGATTACAAAGACCAAAAAGGGGTCATTCTCATTTTCGATTGCAACACCTGTCCTTATTCAAAGGCCTATAACGATCGGATCATCGCCCTGCACAAAAAGTACGAACCCAAAGGGTTCCCGGTAATCACGATCAACGCTAATGATCCCAACATGTCGCCCGGTGATTCCTTTGATGAAATGGTGGCTCGCGCAAAATCAAAGAACTACACGTTCCCTTATTTGTTTGACGAAACACAGGAGGTAGCTCGTGCATTCGGTGCAACGAATACGCCTCACGTGTACCTGCTGGCCAAATCAGGGAACGACTTTGTGGTTTCATACATTGGAGCGATTGACAACAGCCCACAAAAGGCTGACGCTGCCGACAAGCGTTACGTTGAGGACGCTATCGAAGCCCTGCTCGCCGGCAAGGCAGTACCTACTCAAAAGACCCGGGCCGTAGGATGCGGCATCAAGTATCGCAACGCCTGAGTTCATTTATGATATTTAAAAAAAATGGCCCTGGAACATTCCAGGGCTTTTTTTGTGTCTTAGCAACTGGCACAATGCTTGATGTAAATCAATAGAGTCGAACCATTTTTTTAGTGTCATGAAAGGAGTAGCAGTTGGAGTTCTTTCCCTCTTTTTGTCATGTGTTGCCTTCTCATCCAAGGCTTACATCTCGGGAATCGCCATCAGTTCTGAAGCGAAAACGGTGATGCAGGTGTATGTGAACGGAAAGCTGTACAACAAGACGCCGAACAATTTTGTACGCGTAAAGAGCCTTCCCGGCTTGTTTCACGTGAGCGTCCGGGTGCTAAACCCTTACGACAAACGCTACTACGTGGTCACGAAAGATATCCGCGTCGAAAAGGGACTTGAGTTCTACTACAAGGTGGTATTTGAGAGAGGAAAACGTCCGGAACTCCGTGAAGTTCGCCGCTACCCTGTTTACAGTAAGTACTTCCTGGACCCCTCCCTGTATAATCGGCACAGCACGACCTGAGGTCAGCGCCCCCGGGAAAGAACTGCTGCGATAATTACTGCCAGGATAAGGACGGGAATCCAGCTCGAGCCCAGAACTCCACCCACTACCGCGAACATTGCGCCAAAAACGCTTCCAATGACGCCCATAATGGTCCCCAAGAGGCCTATGGCCAAGCCAAAAAAGGTGCTTCCGATCGCAACAGCAACAGGAAAGGCTATGATAGCAAACAGGACTAAGAGGAGGGCAGTGGCAGATTTGGTCATAGGACGGAGGTTATGCAGTCTTTCACGAATTTAGCCATAAATCGTTACATAACCGTCCTTCCCCACCCAATTACAAACTCTGATCGCAAATCTCTAATCGCAAATCAAAAGGGGTATTGCCCTTTTGAAATGGCATAATCAGCCACTTTTCGGCGTGCCTCTTTGAGGTTGTAGGGCTCGATCCGCGTAAAGCGTTTAAGGCCAAGCAACATCAGACGTAGCTCATCGCCTTCCGCGAAGGACATAATCGCCTCCCGGCCGCATGAAGCGACTTTTTCCATTGCCCCATGGAGGTAGATCATGGCGATCTCGGTGATAGGCCCTTCGGCGTCCTGACCCTTTTGCGTCAACACTTTCTCTACCCGCAGGAGGCAAGATTCGGCGATGTAAATCTCGATCAGGATATCGGCAAGGCTCATCAACAACTCCTGCTCATCCGCAATTTTCATCATGAATTTTTGAACAGCTGCTCCTGCAATCATTAGCCCTGCCTTTTTCGCATTGGCCAGCGCGCGCTTCTCCGCCGCGAACAGTCCATCCTCCTCCTCTCCGAAAGACGGGATTGCCATGAGTTCTTTTTGCACTTCCATGGCAGGCGTCATCAGATCAAGATGTCCCTTCATGGCGCGCTTGAGCAACATGTCGATCGTGAGCATACGGTTGATCTCATTCGTGCCTTCGAAAATCCGGTTGATGCGCGCATCACGATAAGCGCGATCCATAGGACCCTCTGCTGAGAAGCCCATTCCACCGAATATCTGCACACCTTCATCCACTACGAAGTCGAGAACTTCGGAACCGTGAACTTTCATGATCGCGCATTCGATCGCAAACTCTTCAAGCGATTTAAGTCGCGCCTCACCCGGTGCCACTCCACTCGCAGTGAGCGCTGCGTACGCATCGTCAATGTTTTGGCCTGCACGATAACAAGCCGCTTCCGATGCGTACACCTTCGTAACCATTTCGGCGATCTTATGCTTTATCGCGCCGAAGTTTGCGATCTCCGTTCCGAACTGCTTCCGTTGTTTCGCATAGTCAATCGCTATGGATATCGAACGCTTGCTTCCACCGAGCGCAGCTGCCCCCAACTTGATGCGGCCCACGTTCAGAATGTTGACCGCGATCTTGAATCCGTTGCCGCGTTCCGACAAAAGGTTCTCTACCGGAACCTTACAGTCGTTGAAAAAAATCTGACGGGTTGAAGAGCCCTTAATTCCCATCTTCCGCTCTTCTTCGTTCATCGTGATCCCACCGAAACTTTTTTCTACGATGAACGCGCTCAGGTTCTTGTCGTCATCAATCTTGGCGAAGACGATGAACACGTCTGCGAAACCGCCGTTCGTGATCCACATCTTTTGACCGTTGATGATGTAATGCTTGCCGTCGGCGGTCAATGTGGCACGCGACTTTCCGCTGTTTGCATCTGATCCGGAATCCGGCTCCGTCAAACAGTATGCGGCCTTCCATTCACCGGTTGCCAGCTTGGGTATGTAGCGCTTCTTCTGTTCCTCATTGCCGTAATACAGTATCGGCAAAGTGCCGATGCCTGTGTGTGCGGACAGCGCCACGGCAACGGAGTGTCCTCCACCAATGACTTCGGATACAAGCATGGTGGTATTGAAGTCCATTCCAAAGCCACCATACTCCTGTGGAACTGACGTTCCCAGCAACCCTAAAGCGCCAGCCTTATCGAGAATTGACGGCATCAGGCTGGGATCCTTCATCGAGTCGATTTCGTCCAGCCTGGGAAAGACTTCCTGCTCAAGGAACTCGCGACAAGTTTGCGCGATCATACGTTGCTCTTCATTCCAGTCTTCTGGGATAAATATTTCCGAGGCACGCGTTTCGCGAATGAGAAACTCCCCTCCCTTGATCGCCCGTTTTGTATTTGCTTCCATAGCCGACGCTAATTCAATAACTCGTAGATTCCTGCAACACCCTGTCCGCCGCCTACACAGGCAGTAACCAACCCATACTTCTTACCCTGCCTCCTCAGTTCGTTTAAGATCTGAACAGTCAGTCTGGCACCCGATGAACCCAGCGGGTGTCCAACAGCAATAGCCCCTCCGTTCGGATTGAGTTTGTTCTGATCGATTCCTAATTCGCGAACGACGGCCAGCGACTGCGCGGCAAAGGCCTCATTCAATTCGATGATGTCGATGTCATCCAATTTCATTCCCGCCATCTTGAGTGCTTTGGGCACTGCATTCACGGGACCGATTCCCATGATCCTGGGCTCAACACCTGCAACAGCGTAGCTCAACATACGCGCGACAGGCTTCACGTTGAGCTCTTTCATCTTGCGTTCCGACATCACCAGGACAAACGCGGCGCCATCCGAGGTTTGCGACGAATTGCCGGCCGTTACCGTTCCGCCAGCGGCAAACACAGGCTTCAGTTTTGCAAGAGCCTCAAGTGTCGTGTCAGGCCTTACGCCTTCATCAGTGTCGACAACAAACTCACGGGTTTTCCTTTTCATGTCTGTGTCGACGTATACTTCCTTCACGGTTATCGGGACGATTTCATCCTTGAACTTACCATCGCGGATAGCGGCCGCTGCTTTCATATGTGAGCGGTAAGCAAACTCATCCTGATCCTCGCGGCTAACATTAAACTTTTTCGCCACAGCTTCCGCCGTCAATCCCATGCTCGTGTAGTAATCGGGATTGTCCTTTGCGATCTTGTAATTCAACGCCGTCTTCCATCCCATAACGGGCACCAGCGACATAGATTCTGTTCCACCCGCGATGATGATGTCGGCAAGTCCTGCGTGAATTCGCGCGCACGCAATTTGTATTGCTTCGATGCCCGAACCGCAGTAGCGGTTAATCACCATACCCGGTATGTCCTGACCGAGGGCCAGCAGTGAAATCATTCGACCCATCTGCATGCCCTGCTCTGCTTCCTGGACGGCGTTCCCTACAATGAGGTCGTCAACCATTTGCGGCTCAAGGCCGGGAACAGATTTTACCAAGTGCCGGATCACATCAGCAGCCAGGTCGTCCGGCCGCGTAAACCGGAAGCCTCCGCGTTTCGCCTTTCCTACCGCCGTACGGTAACCCGCTGTTATGTATGCGTCCATAGGTGATTGTATCTTTTACCTTAAGGGATACCACGGCAAGAGAACCCGAGCACATGTTTAATTGTATCCAACTTCACATTGGCCGACAGACTGTCGCTACGTTTAGGTTCTGTGCTTTCGGGCTACTCTTGCGCGGTATATCACGTTTAGGTTAATGTTCAATTTCTAAGGGGCTTTCCGCCGGTAATTACTGCCTGAATTCGTTCCAGCGTTTTTCTCTCTCCGCAAAGAGAGACGAAAGCCTCGCGTTCCAGGTCAAGCAAGTATTGCTCGCTGACCTGCTGTGGCGATGTCAGGTCGCCACCACACATCACATAAGCGATCTTGCTCGCAATCTTTGCGTCGTGATCAGTGATGTAATTGCCCTCCCGCATTCCGTGTATGCCGGCCAGGAATAGTGCGAGACCAGTGCGTCCCTGCACCTTAATGTTGTTGGCCTGAATCGGCATTGTGTATCCGGAAGCCGCCATGTCGAGTACAGCAGCCTTGGCGTCGGCAAGCTGGCGATCGACGTTTACAGAAATCCGATCGCTTTCTCTCAGTATTTTCATTTGACGTGCCTCATCGGCCGAAAGGCTGACCCTCGCCGTTGCAATCGTCATGAAAGTATTCTGCAGGGCGTTCAATTCAATGTCGCCTTCCTCGAACGCATCGCTCACGCGCTTGGTCATCTCTTTTGTTCCGCCACCGGCGGGAATCAAGCCCACACCAATCTCGACGAGACCGATGTACGACTCAGCGGCCGCCTGCACCCGATCCGCGTGTAGCGTGATTTCGCATCCGCCTCCCAGCGTACGCCCTTTCGGACACACAACCACCGGAACGCTGGAGTACCTCACGCGCATAACCGTTCGCTGAAACTGCCGGACCATGAAGTCGAGTTCGTCGTAGTCCTGCTCGATGGCAAACATGAACACCAGACCAAGGTTCGCGCCCAATGAAAAGTCTGCCTGCTGATGTCCGACCACCAAACCTTCATACTGCTTCTCCGCGAGATCTATGGCGCGATTGAGTCCTTCAATGACGGGACTCGTCAGCGTACTGCCCTTGCTACTCCACGAGAAGTTGAGCACGCCGTCTCCCAGGTGGATGATCGCGGACTCCGCATTGCGCCAAACAATCCGGTTTTTCAGATCTTCCAGAATGATGAACGACTCGCGGCCTGGAATATCCTTGTAGGAGCGCGTAGCGAGATCGTAATACTGACGCCGGCCATCCTCGACTCGGTAGAATGACATGTTACCTGCCGCGAGCATTTCGTTCACCCACGGTGCTACAGGGAAATCTTTCATTTCCGCCAGCGACTCCTTGAGTCCCACCGCATCCCAGGTTTCGAAAGGACCGACTTCCCATCCAAACCCCGCGCGCATTGCGTCATCTATCTTGTACAGTTCATCTGCTATCTCAGGTATGCGATGTGACACGTAACTGAAGAGCGCATAGAACGTCTCGCGATAGAATTCACCAGCCTTGTCTTTGCCCGCGAGCAGTATCTTAAAGCGCTTCCGTACTTCGCCGATGGGCTTGGTTGACTCAAGTGTGGCAAAGGAAGATTTTGCCTTAGGCTTGTATTCAAAGGATGACAGATCAAGTGTAAGAATCTCCGTCTGTCCCTTCGCGTTCTTAGTCTTCTTGTAGAAACCCTGTCCTGTCTTATCACCCAGCCACTGGTTGGACTCCATCTTCAGGATGGTGTCTGTTGGTTTGAAGACGTCGCGTGCTTCGTCGTTCGGTAATCCCGCGTGAAGATTGTTGGCCACCTTGATCATGGTGTCCAATCCGACGATATCGGAAGTTCGGAACGTGGCAGACTTTGGCCTTCCGATAACAGGGCCGGTGAGTTTATCCACATCGTCAATGGTAAGTCCAAGCTTTTCCATCGTACGGATCACCTTCATTATGCCAAACACTCCGATGCGGTTCGCGATGAACGCAGGAGTATCCTTGCAGAGCACTGTTGTTTTGCCCAGATAGAGATCGCCATACCGCATGAGGAATTTGACGACTTCCGGGTCGGTATATTCGGTAGGAATGATCTCAAGCAACTTCAGGTAACGCGGCGGGTTGAAAAAGTGCGTGCCGCAGAAGTGCTTGCGAAAATCTTCGCTGCGACCGTCGAGCATGCTCGAGATGGGAATTCCCGAGGTGTTTGACGAAACAAGCGTGCCCTGCTTTCTGTGCTGCTCAACCTGGGCAAAGATTTTTTTCTTGATTTCAAGATTTTCGACGACAGCTTCGAGGACCCAGTCACACTTGCTGATGATGTGCATGTCATCATCGAAGTTGCCAGTAAGAATGCGAGAGGCAAAAGACTTGTCGTACAGCGGCGCGGGGTTGGAACGAATTGCGCGCTCAAGTGATTGGTTTACGATACGGTTTCTTACCTGCTTGCTTTCGAGTGTCAGACCTTTCGCGCGTTCCTCGTCGTTCAATTCGCGGGGAACCATGTCGAGCAATAGCACCTTACAACCAATGTTCGCAAAGTGACACGCAATCGCAGACCCCATCACCCCTGATCCCAGAACAGCGACTTTGCGAATTGAGCGATTCATACCCTGTACGAGGATTCGTTGCTATGCTTTGATGCCCTCAAACAAATCAGGGCGTTCAACCACTTTGTTAATTTCTGCCAGCACTTCGAAAAACACCTTCAGCTTTTCGGGTGCGACCTGCTGGAAAACCGTGTTGTTGAAATGCAACACCACTTCCCGCGCTTTCTCCTTCTTTGCACGTCCTTCCGGCGTCAGGAAAATTCGGACCGAGCGCCGGTCATTCGGATCCGGTGCCCGGAAGATCAGGCCCGCCTCCTCCATCGACTTCAGAATGCGTGTGAGGCTCCGCGCTTCCAGCCCCATAAGCGGAGCTATCTTGGTTGCCGGCGTTCCTTCCTCGGCATCGACGTTCAGCAAGACGAACCCGGTGGACATGGTCCCACCGTAACGCGCTGCGCGCTGATTGTACATCCGCGCGATCGCATGCCAGGTTGCCTTGATGTTATAGTCGACTGTCTCCTCACGCCTCATGGTCGTCAATCGGTGTACGAAACTAAAAAAATTTGTTATGCATGCATACTAAATGCTGCGAAATATTTCTCAGATCGCCAAGGACTCATTTTTGCGTCAGGGAGTGGGGGCGGGGGGTCCGAAATCGCCCCGGAGTGAGCGGAAGCGCTTCCGGGCTTCGGCGGCATAGACGCTACCCGGGAATCGGTTCAAAAATTCGCGGTAGACCTCCATGGCTTTGGACAGATCGCCGATGTGGCGTTCGTAAATTTCACCTATCCGGAAAAAGGCGTCGTCCGCGAGGATATCGGAGGCATAGTCTTTCGTAATCTTTTCGAGGAGGTCGACTGCCTTCAGAAACTCGCCCTTCTGGAGCCTGATATTAGATTCCAGCCAGTACACGTCGTCCATGATCGTGGCCACCTGACCGGCGGATTTCACCTGCACCAGAACGGAGTCGCCCTGAGTTTGGAGCGGCCGCATATTTTTCACGAATGGATCGTTCTTGCTGACCCACCGCGTACCGCCAGCCCGGAAGTTCTCCATGGCGGCCAGGGCTTCATCGATTTTATTCTGATACAGGAGCAATTCGATGGCGGCATATTCCTTCAGCGCGGCGCCTGTTGAGTCGAACGCGATGTTTTCCTTAATGCGCATGCTCAAATCCATGGCATCGTTCGCGATTTCACGCGTAGTGGCCTCCTTCAGAATGTCCAGGTGCTCCTGGGCAAGCTTAAAGTCGCCTTTGAAGTACGAAAGTTTCGCGTTCTTTAGTTTGGCCTCGTACCCCAAAGGGTTTTCCTTCTGGATTTTTTCCACCTGGGAATATAGCAGGGTCGATTCCCACGGTTCGCCTTTCAGCAGGTAAATATCCCCGAGGTCGAGCTTCGCTTTGGATCTCAGGTACAGGGTAGCTTTCGTATTCGCGATGAGCTCCTCAAGGAGACGGATAGCTTCGTCTTTCTCATCGAGGTACATCGCGTGAAGGGTAGCCTGACTCCGGCGCGCTTCCAGAGAGTAGGCATTATCCGGATACTGTTGGATAAAGCTCTTGTAGTCCTCCACCAGGGTCCGTACGGAATCTGTGTTTACAGGGTAACGCTTCCTGATCTGTGCTTCGCGGGTCCGGATCAGGCCGAGGCGGGCCATCAGATAATTCGAGGTACCCGGATATTCCCGCGCAACGTAGCGATAGATTTTGGCCGCAGTCGCAAAATCTTCGTTATCCAGCGCCACCTGGGCTACCTCCATACATTTTTCGCCTTCCCGCTTGTAGCGTTTGTCGTATGCCCGGGCCTGAATGAACGAGGCATAGAAGTTCTTTTGCTGGATGGTGACCCAGATCAGCAGATCAGAGTACACCTCAACATCCGGGTTCTTTTGGATTCGCGAGTATAGGATTCGCTCCAGGCTTTCCAGTTCGTCCGGCTTCGTGAGCAGCGCCTGCATGACGTTCTTCACGTATTGGATGTTAGCCGAACTCTGCGTTACGTAGCTGAGATACTCTTCCACCATTTTGTCCTTCAGACCCTGCAGCCGGTACAGCATGGCGAGCTCAAGGCCGAACAGGTAGGGATTGCCCAGGAATTTGCGGGAAGTAAGCAAAGCCTTTACAGCATATTCGTTCATGGAACGCGCCGACAGGTAGTCGGCCATCATTTTAATGGCTTGAACGTTTGACTTGTTTTCTGAAATCAGGTCATCAAAATGTTTCTCAGCACGACTCGCGTCACCGGACCGGACATACACAAGACCCAAATCCAGCTTGTACTGCAGATTGGCGGGGTCCTGACGGGACACTTTCCTCAGATGGTCTTTGGCTTCATCAAACATGCCGAGCTCCAGCAGCACGCTCATGTAGTTGTGGTGGATAATGGGAAGATTTCGCGCGCTTTTTGCCAGATCACGGTACAGCTCCAGCGCCTTTTGTTTTTGTCCTTGCAGGAGGTACTCATTGGCGATCTGGATATCCTGTGTTTCCTGAGCTTTGAGGGGAATCCAAAGGAAAAGAAGGAATGCACCAATCCAGAGTGCCTTTTTATTATTTATTAATTTATAGATATAATAAGAATAATAAGCCATGTGGATATGTGGACAATATAACGTATTTCGGGCTTGTTTAATTTATGTGGATCCCTTCGCCTTAACAAAGGGTTGCTATTCAGACAGTTGAATGGTTATCCACGCGGTTTGTGGAATGTGGATAATGGCGTTGTGGGTAGTTTGACATGTGCTTTGCTGTGCATAAGTCTGAAATGATGCACAAGATCGGATCGAATTTGGTGTTCTTGCCGCTTCGGGGATTATCGGGGTGGAAGAATCCCAGGGTTATCCACAGGTTCCGGATAGGTTATCAACAAAGGCCCCAACTCCCAGTTGGCCTTGATGTTGACATTGGGATTTCCCTCATCGTTGTGATAAAAGACAACAGGTTCAGGTTCTTCGCGACGGAAGAAGCTCCCGGGATCCCACTTGCCATTGGCATTCCGGTCGGATACATACGTGATTAAATAATCACCGGGAGAAAGGTTGCGGAAAGTGATCGAGGTTTGATCTGCAACCTTTTGTACAACTGTGTAATCCTTGCGGAGTAGTTGGACCAGGAAGTGGGGGTCGGTAGTCTGTACAGATACGGAGATGACGCCGGTGTTGTCAGGACGTTTGATGTCTGTCTTAAGTTGCATGGCGGCAGATGAATCGTTCTCAATGGAAATGAGTGCGCCCTTGCCTAACCGCAGTTGATTGATCATGCTCTTTTGCTCTTTGGGTTGAGCAAGGCGAAAGTTGTCGGTTTGCGTGACTGAGGGTTGTGGGAAGGATTCCGCGGGAAGGGCTTTGCGGATCGTGACTGTGGTCTGTCCTTTGAAGGTAAAGTCCTCAGCCGTTAGGGGGATCGTTGTTGCTGAGTCCAGAACATAAAAGACGCTGTCATAGGTTATCGAGCGTATGGGTTTGTTGGCCTGGATGGAAGTTGTGAGAATGTATTGTGGGTGTGTGAGTTCTACAGTTTGTGTGGTGATCTTGAAGGCTTCGGGTGTGGCTGGTCGCGGCGACTTCTTTGCATACAGAAGTGTATCGAACCGGTTACCGATACTGTCGAGTGCTGCGAATTGGAATGGGATGCTGTCGGTAACGGAACTTTCGGGTAAGTAAACCTGGATGTTAGCGCGATCAGGACCGAAGGTGTGCCGCAGGCGGAGACTGTCTGCACGATCAAGGGTTTGAATCGCATAGTCGTCAAGCAGTTTGGACATGCGAATGTTGTAGTAGGTGTTGTAAGGACGGGCGCTGATCAGGCGGAGTGGCCGGGCGTCCATGTTGATGAGAGGGATAGAAACGAACACAGTTGTATCTGGTGTGAGTACGATGGGGTCCGGGATAAAGCCGTAAGATTCGGAGCGGGCATCGACGAGCGCATTTCGGTTTTTGTCCTCGAAAGCGTAGATGTAGTAGGTTCCGGCCCTCAGATTCTGGAACTCGAAGTATCCATGATCATCAGTGATGGTCAGGTACTCCGGTTTATGAGTGAAGATGTTGAAGGTATCAGGGTTAGCGTAAAGGGCGACAGATGCTGCTTTGAGGTAGGTGCCTTTGAGCAGATTGTACACTGCACCGGCGATTGATAGTGAGTCCACATAGTTGCCTGTGCTAAGTGCGAGCGTGAGATTGGATGCGGGATTTTTTTCGGTGACATCCTGGATGCTTTCCCGAAAATTGATGGTGTATGTCGTGCTGTCGCGAAGTGATGTATTAAGGTCGAGGTACACGACCTTACGGCGCGCGGTCATTTCAAAGTCATTACCAACGGAGGGTGTGATGAGCAGTTGCTGCCGGGGATTGTTCAGCATTACGTCTTCGTTGAACGTGAGGATAATGCGCTGACCTTTGTATCCTGTGGTTTGATTGGCCGGCGTCACGCTGAGTAAGACGGGTGGGATGGTGTCTTGGGGTCCACCTGTCGGTGTTGTCCGCTGGGCACACCGGACAAGGGATACTAGTATGAGAAGGATCAGGACGGGAACGTATTTCATCTTGTGGCAACGTAGATTAGACTGGAATACTCTCCCGACTTACGTGCCGCGCGATTAGAGGCAGCGCCGATGCGCATAGCACGTACGTAAGTTCCGATGCCGGCTGAGTTTTTGTTCCTGTATTTCTCACTGAGCAGACTCACGTAGTAGGCATCGAGTTTCATGGGTATGGTACGCAGAAGTTTCAGGCCATGTTGCTGCAATAGGCGTTCCATAGTTTTTCGATTGAAATGCCATAGATGACGGGGGACATCAAGGCCAGCCCAGGTGATGCCGTAATGGCGGCTGTCTGCACTTTCGATGTTGGGTACCGCGATAAAGATTGTGCCGTCGGGCGTAAGTCGTTGGGTCAATTGATCCAGTGTCTTTCGCAGATCGGGTACATGTTCCAGTACATGCCATAGGGTGATGGCATTGCAGGAATGGAGGGGCACAGGATCTATGGTTGCAAAGATGTTGGCCATGCGGGTGGCGGCTACCTGGCGTGCGGTGTGAGAGGGTTCCACACCGAAGACTTGCCAGCCGGTGTCTTGCGCGTGACCGAGGAAATCTCCGGTTCCGCAGCCGAAGTCGAGAAGTGTTGCGGGTACCTGATAGTTCCTAACGAGTTTCTCCTTATTTCTTATGGTGAAATGCCGAACAAAGCGATAGGCTCGGGCGATGAGTGTGTTGGACTTCTCGGTGTGCGAGAGGTATTCAGGTGAGCTATAGTACCTGGGGAGATCGTCGATGTCGGGCCGTGGGGATGTCATGATGAATGAACATTGCTCGCAGCGTTTCAGAGGGAATTCCTCCTGGGTATAGTGGTAGTCCCGTGTGCGTAGCAATTCATAAAGTTGCGTACTTCCGCAGATAGGGCAAGCTGTGATCTCCGGCATTTATCGACCCAGGTAGATAGTCAGCACAGATATGTCGGACGGCGATACGCCACTGATTCGGGAGGCCTGACCGAGAGTTTCCGGCCTGATACGCATAAGTTTTTCGCGGCCTTCGGCGGAAAGCGCATGAACGCGGCTGTAGTCGAAGTCCGGGCTGATTCGGAAATTTTCCAGGCTGCCAATCTTCTCTGCCAACTTTTGTTCACGGTCGATGTAGGTCTCGTACTTAAGGCCTATTTCCACCTGCTCCTGTACTTCGGGATCGTACTGATCGATCATCCGCTGGAGTTCAGGATGCAGCGTGCTGAGTTCCTTCATGCCGACGTGAGGTCGTTTGAGAAGATTGAGGGCTGGTACTTTTTCCCTCACCGTGGCCGTGTTGAGTCTGGCCAGGGGTTCGTTCACGTCGTCCGGATTGACCTTGAAAGTTTCCAGAGCCTTCCGCAGTTGTTGGATGTCGGCCTGTTTATCCAGGACTCGTTCCATCCGGTCATCAGAGGCGAGGCCAAGTCGATGACCAGCGGGTGTGAGGCGCAGATCGGCGTTGTCCTGACGCAGGAGTATGCGGTATTCTGCGCGGGACGTGAACATCCGGTATGGCTCGTTCGTGCCCTTGTTGACAAGGTCGTCTATGAGCACGCCGATGTAGGCTTCTGAACGCTTGAGAACAAAGGGTTCCTTTTCGTTGATCCGATTGTGTGCATTGATTCCCGCCATGAGGCCCTGGCAGGCCGCTTCCTCGTACCCGGTTGTCCCGTTAATTTGACCGGCAAAGTACAGATTATCAATTAGTTGTGTTTCGAGCGTCAGCTTTAGCTGGTGCGGTGGAAAGTAGTCGTACTCAATGGCGTATCCGGGCCGGAACATGCGTACGTTTTCGAATCCGGGGACCTTTCGGAGCGCCTCGTATTGCACGTCTTCGGGTAATGAGGTCGAGAAGCCGTTAACGTAGACTTCAATGGTATCCCAACCTTCGGGTTCTACGAAGATTTGGTGGCGTTCGCGTTCGGCAAACCGGCAGATCTTGTCCTCAATGGAAGGGCAATACCTTGGCCCGAGTCCCTGGATGCGGCCCTGGAACATGGGCGACTTGTCGAAGCCCTTTTTCAACTCCTCGTGAACGGCCGTGCTCGTATAGGTTATGAAGCAGCTTTTTTGTCGTTTCAGGGGTTCGGTGGAGTGGGAAAAGGAGAATTTGCGGGGATTCTCGTCTCCAGGTTGTTCCTCCATCCGGGAATAGTCCAGGGAACGGCCATCCACCCTGGGGGGTGTGCCGGTCTTCATCCGGCCTGATTCGAAGCCCAGCGACACGAGTTGTTCTGTGAGGCCGGTGGCGGCCTTTTCCGCCGTACGGCCGCCGCCAAAGTTCTTTTCACCGATATGGATTTTCCCATTGAGGAACGTACCGTTGGTCAAGATCACAGCTCTGGCCGGGATTTCGAGTCCCAGGGAGGTGCGTACTCCCGTCACATGGCGGTCCTTTACGAGGATTTCGCGGGCCATGTCCTGCCAGAAGTCGATGTTAGGGTTGCTTTCCAGGGTAAGGCGCCATTGCTGGGCAAAAGCAACGCGGTCGTTTTGCGTCCGGGGACTCCACATGGCCGGCCCCTTAGAGGCGTTGAGCATGCGGAACTGGATCATGGACCGGTCCGAGACGATACCGGACATCCCTCCTAGCGCGTCGATTTCCCGCACAATCTGGCCTTTGGCCACTCCACCCATAGCGGGGTTGCAGGACATTTGTCCGATCGTGGCCATGTTCATGGTAACAAGCAGAACGCGCGAGCCCATAGTAGCCGCCGCCCATGCCGCTTCACAGCCAGCATGACCGCCACCTACTACGATGACATCGTATAGCGGGAACATTTTCCGTGTCAGTGAGTTTTCCACAAATTCTTCCACAATTCCACATTGAGGCAGCCGCTGGGCAGCGCTTCAGGTGCCGGCACGCCAAAGTGTGCGCAATTGCTTCAGGGCGTTTCACGTGGAACGGAAACAAAACCTTACAAATGTAGGGTTCCACGTGGAACCCCCCGAGGTATAATTCGTAACCCTCAAGGCAACGCCAAGAAGCCTTACACACTGCCGAGAAGTGTCGCGTAGCGACTACTTCACGGGCGCAAAGATAGGTAAGCGTCCTCTTTTTTCTTCATCGCCTTCTTTTTGGAGGGTGATGTGTCGGTGTACCCGATAAGGTGGAGGATGCCGTGGACCATTACGCGAGCGAGTTCTTCGTCGAAGCTGACCCCGAACTGTTCGGCGTTGTCCCTAACGCGGTCGACACTTATATATATGTCGCCTGTTAGGGGGCCCTCCCCACCGCTGTTGTCGAAGGTGAGGATATCGGTATAGTAATCGTGCTGGAGGTACCGCCGGTTCAAGTCCAGAAGATAGGGATCTGAGCAGAATATGTAGTTGATCTCCCTAATTTCGGTCTTCTCGCGCCTAGCCACGTCTTTGAGCCAGCGTGAGGTCTTGCGGGGATAAGGAATGGAGAAGTTCGTGTCTTCGCTGAAATAGCGGATGGCCGCTGCAGGCATCAGGAGTTGATATAAAAGCTCATCTCGACCACCTTCCCGCCTTCGGTGAATTTTACCTCATCCGAAAGGTGCTTCATGAGGAAAATGCCGCGACCCCCTGGCTTTTCCAGGTTCTCGGGAGCGGTGGGGTCAGGAAGGTTTTCGTAATCGAACCCACTCCCCTCATCCTTGACTACGAACTTGATCATGCTTTGCTCCAGCGAGAGGCTCAGGAAGACGTTCTTGAGCTTGTTGCCGTTGTTGCCGTGCTTGATCGCGTTATTGACAGCCTCGGTAACGGCAATCATAATGTTGCCATAGATGTCATCCTCAAGGTTGAACCGTTCCTTGGCATTGTCAATAAAGCTCTCAATCATCCGGATGTTTTCTGCGATGGAGGGGATCTGAATGCTGATCGTATTCATTAACTGGCCTGGATTTACGGTTGGCTCAATCGCTTAAAATATTCGTCTACTTCCTTTCGGTAATATGGATACAGTTTGGGAGGTACAGTTTTTAGCAATTCTACTTCTTTTTCCTTTAGCCTCAAATATTCCTCGAACGCGGGCGGTATGCTTTGATCGTACTCCTTCGCTGTCTCACCTTTCCGCTCATCATCAAGATCCTGCTCGCGCAGTGACTTCTCAGCATCCAGCAAACGGGTCAGGATTTCCTGCTGCCGCTTGATTAGCTGATCTGTAAGCTGCTTGTTCACCAGATCCATCTCCGACTGCTCCATCTTAGAGGGAAGATCGCCTCCTGGCATCTGGCCATCCTGTTTCATGCGCTCCTGGAGTTCCTGCATCGCCCTCCGGATACGTTCCTGCTCAGCCGCCATCTCTGCAAGTTCCTCGGAAAGCTCGCGGCCGCTCTTGCCACTGTTCTTGAGCTCCTGAATCCTCTCGTTTAACTGCTGCTGTAGCTGACTCAAACTCTGCTTGGGCTCCTTGCCGCTCTTCCCCTTCTTCATACCCGGCTTGGCGTTGGCCATCATCTGCATCATCATGTCGAAGTGCGAATCCAGCATCAACGCAAGATTGTTGATGGAGGTCATCGCCATCTGCATCTCGCTTTGAGCCTGTGGACGCTTCCGCTCCTTGTTCGCCTCCGTGACCTTGTCGAGGTGTTGATTTAGCTCAGATACCTCGCGGGTCACGAATGAACCCATGAATGGATCCCGCTTGGCAAGCGCCAACAGGCTATCCTCCAACACCCTGGCGTTGTCCTGAAGCTGCAGCTGATTTTCTGCCAGACTATTGAAACGGGGATCGTTCGAGTGGAGTTCGCTGAATTTCTTCATCAGGTCCTCCTGATCGAAGGACAGTTTGATCAAACCGTGCAGGATATGCCGCAAAGCCTCGAGATTTTCCATGTCAATCTCCATCATCGCAGCATTCTGCGCGCCTTCCATTTGCTCCTGCATCTGCTGCATTTGCTCAATGGCTTTTTGTTGGTTCTGCTTCGACTGTGAAGGCTTGTTTTGCTGCAGGTTCTGCTTGCTCTGCTCCTGCTCGTTCATGATCTCCTGCGGCTGGTCCTCACCCGGAACATCATCCGCCTGGTTGATCTCTTCACCCAATTCCCTCAATTGCTGCAGCTTTTCGCTGAGCTTCTGGATTTCATTCTTTAGCTCTTCCTGCTTTTTGGCGAGATCGCCAGGAGTATTTTCCTCGTTTTCCTGTCCGCTTGCATCATCCTTTGATTCTTCTGATCCTTCTGAATCCTTCGGTTCCTGTGATTCTTTTGAATCCTTTGACTCATTATCGCCGCTCTTGTTCCTGGATCCCCGCTTTTCCTTGCTCTCGCGCGATTCCTTGTTTTCGCGTGCATCCTTCGGATCGCTACCCTTGTTGCCTTTTTCCAGGGATTCTGTCTTTTCGAGAAGCTTCTTTTGCGCTTCTATCTGTTTTTGAAGGTCCCGGATGGTTTGATCAAATTGGGTCTCGAACTGGAATTGCTTGACAAGCTGCAGCATCCGGTCGAGTTCCTTCTCGAGGTTATTCGTATTCTGATTGAGTTTATCCAGCAGCCGCTGCAATTGGGACACATCAGTTTTTTCCTTCAGCAAGCGTTGCAATTCCTCGAAAAGCTTCCGGGTTTCCTCGTCGAGCAGTTCATCCATGAGTTTCTGGATCTGCTCAGCTTTCTCGCGAATACGCTCGTCCTGCTCCGTGAATGCGTCGCGCTTTTCTTCGTTCAGTCGGTTTTGCTGGGCAATTTCGCGGAGCAATTGATCCAGGCTCTCCTTTTGCCGCATAACATCTTCCAGCATCTTCCTGTCCTGCCAGTCGAGGTCCTGCTTACCCTTCAATCTCTCGCTGACACGCTCAATCTGATCTCTCAGGTTAGATGCCTTGTTAAAACCCTGGTCGATGCGACTCTGCGTCTGTCGTCCCGATTCGTTAATGTCGGCAACAAGCTCGTCCTCCGTGGGGACAAACAAGCGATAAACTGCTGATTGTGAGGCCTTTCTGCCATTTATTCCGTCATTATCCCATACCCTCAGGAAGTATTCCAGCTGCTGTCCCGGTGCGAGCCGCAACGAATCAAGAATCCAATTGTAAGCAAAGCTCTGCTGCGGCTGGTTGGGAACAATAGGAATTGCCACCTTCCGGCTCAGGACTTCCTTTGCCTCATCCAAAACCTTAAAATGCAATTCCAGCCCCGTAAGGCCATAATCGTCGCCAATCATGCCTCCCAATACGACGCGCTTGTACAGCACCGTATCACTGAACGCATTGACCGAGATGGTCGGCCGCTGATCCTTTATGACATTAACCTGATACGTGATCTTATCCCGGTTCCTGCTGGCGTCGTTGGCCAGGTATATTTCATACTGGTCTGTATCATTAAAGCGCCTTGAATACGTAAATGCCTGATCGTCAGTTAGTTGGAAATCATGACGAAGGCCGTCCGAACGGAACGAAATAGCCGCTTCCTGCGCGTGGGCAGTAAGGAGGTTCCACCGAACCGCCGTCCCTTCAGGCACCTCGAGATTACCCGCGTTACTCACCTTGTCGTCGCGACGACCGGTATACGCCGGATAATCCAGTTCCACTTCAAACCCGGTCAGCTCCGGTCGATTGAGGAGCTTTATGCTGTACACCGGCGAGAAGAAGCCAGCAGCAGCCATTTGTATTTCCATTGGCTCCTGCATGCTTTCGAAAGTGTAGGAAAACCGATTGTTTCCCAAGTCCTGCAGTTTATAGCGCTGGTTGCCAGAGTGGACGTACACCTGATCCGGGATTTGCGATCCCTCCAGCCTCACGACCAGTTCGAAGTCCTCATTATAAAAACCCGCAAGTTCCTTGTTTTCAAGAATAAAACTGAACGGCGCCTCCGGGGCGAATTCCTGGTTGAAATGGATGATGCGGGTTGTGCTGTCTGTAATGATGCGCTGGTTGAGGAGGAAAATGAGCGCCAGTGCTGCAATTGGCACTGCCAGGTAGCGCAAAAAACGCCGGTTCTGGCTCAGATCGATAACGGATTCGAACGACAACGGCTCCAGCGCGGTGGATTTCTGACGGATGCTTGCATAGGCGAGCTGGGAGTCGCGCGCGGACCTTCCTAATTGAAGGAGGTTTAGCAAACGGTCCCTAACGTCAGGCATGCGCTCGCCGATAATGCGGGCGGTTTGTTCTTCTTCCAAACCCTTTTTCGCGATCCACCATCGCAGCGGATCACGCAGAAAACGGATCACGCAATAAGCGACGAGAGCAAAAAAGCTGATGAAGATGAGGAGCCGGAACGTCGGGCCAAGCCAGAGATTGTGTTCGAGGACAGCAGCAAGGACAAAATAGGCGACGACCAGAGTCAGCGTCAGCAAAGCACCCCTGATGAATACATTGAGATAGTATTTCCGCTGAAACGCGCGGATTTTCTCATGAATTTTGTCCATTCCTTCACCCATGCCGCCTTCTTTTTTGGGATTACCTCTTGCCTTATCAACGAAACCGGGTGCGCCCTGTTGATGCTCATTAAAGATAATTGTTTTTCAGGTGAGGAATCCAAACCGCAAATGGAATTAATGCGGTTCGTCGACGACCCAATCGTGTTCACGTTGAAAGTATTCGATGACCTGCATTTTCAGAACCTTTTCCTGTTCGATGAGGTCGAGATGGGGGAGTTTCTTCATCATCTTCCAGTGTGGCCAGCCTTCCTGATCAATGCCCTCCAGTTCATAGTATCCGGCATAGCTCATCACCTTGCAAATGGCGATGTGCATCAGGTCCTGCTTTTCTTCTTTCGTAAAGTTTCGTTTTCCTTTTCCCAATTCCTGAACACCTATCAGGAATAAAACGCCGTGCATATCCTTGGGCCGCTTACCAATCCTGCTTTCGAACAGCCTCATCAACCGTTCCCACTTTCTGTCCAACTCCAGGTCGCGCTTGTACATGTTCAGGATATTCGTGAAGCCCAAATATACGTGAAACTACCCTTCGACTTTGCTCAGGGGGAATACGGCAAACCGGTGGCTGAGCGGAGTCGAAGCCCCCAATGGAGAAGTTCAAACGGAATTGTTATTATCAAATCTCAGACGCTCTCGTATCATGAAAACATTCCTCACGGAAATCACTGACGACTTCATCTCACTGCTCTACCCACACTACTGCGAAGGATGCCAGGGTGCGCTGGTAAAAGGTGAATACATTCTCTGCACACAGTGCCTCAGTGATCTTCCCCGTACGGATATGCATCTGGATCCAGACAATGCCTTGGCAACGCGCATGCGCGGGAGGATTCCCGTTATTGCAGCGGCAGCTTTTCTGCGATTTCGGAAGAAGGGTAAGGTGCAGCGGTTGTTGCACGCATTGAAATACCGGAATCGACCGGAGGTCGGATTCAGGTTGGGGTTCGTTTACGGATCCGACCTGGCGTCGGCTGGATTTTGCGACAACTTCGATATGATAGTCCCGGTACCGCTGCACCCGGCGCGATTGCGGACGCGGGGATATAATCAGGCTGCTGAATGGGGACGCGGGCTCTCGGAAGCCACGGGTATCCCAATGGAAGAAGATGTCATCCGGCGGTTACGCAATACAAAGACTCAGACTAAAAGGAGCAGGATCAACCGCTGGGAAAACGTGAGTGAAGTCTTTGCCACAACCGATGCGGAGAAAGTGCGGGGAAGAAACGTGTTACTCGTGGATGACGTGGCGACTACGGGAGCTACACTGGAGGCATGCGGTCAGACACTGCTGAACGCAGGGTGTGCTGGTTTGGGCATTGCCTGCATCGCGATGGCCCAGTAGGATTAAAGTAGGAGCACGTCGCCGTGACGTGCTCCCGAACTATAGACAGTGCGCCGACATAAACCTGCCGGTCAGAGTTGAGAAGGTTTTTGCGGCATAACGGCGGCAATCATCTTTTGGATGAGTTCTGCCGAGTTCTTCGCCTGGCACTTCCGCAGCAGATTTTTTCTGTGCGTCTCTACAGTGTGATGGCTAATGTTCAGCCTCCCGGCGATCTCTTTGGTCGTAAGTCCCACAGCAATGAGCGACAGGACTTCCCTTTCCTTTACTGTTGTTGGATACATGATCTTTATGAACTAGATGGTCTTATTTGAGTTGGTGGCCTTAATGCACAGCAGGCAGGAAGGTAACCCGGGATTTTCGAAAAAAATTACAATGGTCACCGGGGTTCCCGGGCAATGTAGGGTTCCGGCGCGCCGGGTCCATATCGCTGGGTAGGGCGCTTCTCCATAATAGCACGGTTCCCCGACGGATCGAAGCTGAAGGTGCACGTCTTTTCCCGACCTTCAACGCTCACCACATAGTGGGTTGAGCCGGCTGTAATAAGTTCGAAAATCGGACCCAGCCGCGTGCTGTCACCCAACTTTTCGCACGATTCGTCGAGCGCCTGCTGGACATGGAGCGGAAGCTGCGTGCGGCTGGCGACCTTTCGCGCCAAAGCGACACGGTTCTCCGTCTTATCATAGTAAGCGACGTACAAATTACCGTCGGAAAAGAAGTAAGCCAGGTCAAAACCTTCATCACGTGCCCAACGCGGATCTGTAGCATCGGGGAAGTCTGCAGCGAACTTAGCTGCGAGCGAATTCGAAATGCGGTCTTCTGACTGAGCCTGCAGGCGACAGAAAGAAACAACCAGCATGGCAAGAAGAACAATGGTCTTTTTCATGTTCGTGTTGTTTAATGTGCCCTTTATGCCACGTCGCCCTGCAGGTAACGTCCCAGCTTTCAGGCAGAGGGTTCACCAGTCTTCAGGGAAATGCCGTATCTTAGTAATACTCACCAGTAATCTTTTTATCAGTGGGTTACCTGCGAGGGTTTTTGTCATTAAGCGCATAATTGGGAATGGTCAGGGAGGATATCATAGGGAAAATCCGATCCGGCGGCCCGGCCGGGCTGGCCATGATTTATGAGGAACATCGTGACGAGTTCCTCCACTGGATCAGGAAAGAGTACGGCTGCTCTGAAGACGACAGCAAGGATATCTATCAGATAGCCATCCTGGCGTTCTACGATAATGTGCGGACTGGGAAGCTGCAACACCTGGTAAGCAGCATTAAGACCTACCTGTTCGGCATTGGCAAAAACATCGTCAGAGATACCATGAGAAAATCTACACGCCACATCGCCATTGATCAGGAGCGGTGGCTTAACGAAAACCTCATAGACGAACCAGGTGATACAATGCCCGAACAATTGCTGGCATCAGCAAAAAGCGCTCTTGAGCGATTGGGTGAACCGTGCCGCAAGCTTGTAGAGATGTTCTATTATGAAAGGAAGAGCATGGAAGAGATCGTCGCTGCCCTGAACTACAAGAATGCGGAAGTTGCAAAGAATCAAAAGTGTAAATGTATGAAACGACTTCGCAGGCTCTGCGAGGAGGAAATGAAAAGGACCTCAATTACCATAAACCATGAATACTGAATACGACATCGATCTGGTTGAAAGATATTTTGACAACGAGCTCTCCGAAGGAGAGTCTGCTCTTGTCGTCAAGCGCTTGAAGACCGACGCCGAATTCAAGGCTGTCTTTGATCGCGAACGTGCACTGATTCGCAGCATCCGTGCTGCCGGCCTGAGCCGCGACCTCCAGCTGCTTAAGGAAATCGAACGGGGCATTTCCGCGTCGAGCCAGGGGACCGTCCGCAGAATACAACCCTGGTACTATGCGGCGGCCGCAGCCGTAGTGCTGTTTGCTGTCGCGACTGTGTGGTTATTCCCAAATCGCCAAACACCGGACGAATTGTTCAACGATTATTTCACACCGGTAAGCAACACGTTTGCGCCAACGCTGCGAAGTGAGACATTATCGCAACCAGAAGCCTTCATGTATTACGACCGCGGTGATTATGCAACCGCTGCAAGTCTCTTTGGCGAAATGCTGGTTCAGGAAGCTAATCCGGATGTTTTGCTTCTCAGCGCAAATGCAAACCTCGCCGCGGGTAACACTTCAGTCGCTGAAGAGCATCTGCTTACCTTGATTCGCGATTTCGACGAATACGATACACCCGCCAAATGGTATCTCGGGCTTTGTTATCTGAAACAGGGAAATGTCGACAAGGCACGCACAGTGCTCGAAGAGCTTGGCCAGAGAGAAGTATTCTACACCGGTCAGGCGAGAGAACTCCTAAGGAAAGTCAAATAAGAAAAGAACCTACTCTATCAACAAACAGAAAGGGCCGCGGTTTCCCGCAGCCCTTTTGTTATTAGAATCAGAGTTGGTATTCCGAAGACTAGTAGTTCGATCCTGCGCGGATCATGGCACAGCGGAAACCGATCGTGGCAGTAGCAGAATCCTGATCGAGGAATCTCCGTGTACCAGGCGACATCCAGTAAGCTACGTCCTTCCAGCTGCCACCCTTGTATACGCGGGCACGGTCTGTGATCAATGACGTAAAGCTTTCCGGATTATTTTCGAAGTCACTGTTATATCCCTTTGCTTCATCCAGGAAACCATCCCTACGGATAGGGTTCAGGTCATCGAAATCCTGGTATGACATCGGACGGTAAATATCCTGAACCCATTCGCTTACGTTACCTGCCATGTTATACAGGCCGTAGTCGTTGGGAGGGAACTCATAGATATAAGATGTGATGAGCGCGCCGTCGTTCAGGCGTCCAGCGATACCGGCATAGTCACCGCGACCACGCTTGAAGTTCGCCAGCATGTAGCCCATCTGTTTGCCGTACGGGTTACGAACAGCGTGACCATCCCAGGGATAAATGCGCTGGTGGGTTTGAAGTTCTTCTACCCACTGCGTTCCGATGAGAGCCTGAGCTGCGTATTCCCATTCAGCTTCTGTAGGAAGCCTGAAAGCAGGCACGACTATACCCGACTCGAGCGGAATGCGTCCGTCCGTTTCGGCAAACTCTTCGCCCGCTGCTTCAGCAAGGGCTTTGTTCACGGCGTTCGTACGCCATGCCGCGTATTTGCTTGCCTGGTTCCAGCTTACACCTACAACAGGGAAGTAACGGAAACCAGGATAGCGAAGGTAATGGTCAACGTAGGGGTCATTGAAGGCCAGCTTACCTACCCAAACTGTGGTGTCGGGAAGAGCAGCTTCGTAAACTTCCTGAGACGAATCCTTTGCGAGATAGTGCAGATACTCGAGCCAGTTGATGTTTGCGATTTCAGTTTCATCCATGTAAAAGGAGGCTACCGAAACCGTACGTTCGAGATTGTCGCGATACGACATCACATCCTCTTCGAAAGAACCCATCACTGCACGGCCACCTTCAATAAATACCATGTTTGGAGCGTCCGGCTGCCCCTTAAAGGGTTTCACCATGAATCCCCCCGCATCTTCATCATTAAACGCTAATCCGGTTGCGTTGCTGAGCTGGCCAGGATTCTGTGCCGTGGGCTTGCTGCCACCGCCTCCAAAAAGTGAACAGGCCGATAACAACACAGACCCGCCCAGGAGATAAAAAAGACTCTTAAATGAATACCTCATCTGAAAAAGTTTTTAAAACAAATGCTAAGATACCTACATAAGCGCGTGTTTTCCAAGAACCTCCGGTTGAACAGGCGATTCCGGAATGTAAGATTCACATGCTCCAGTTAAACGTCTGAAGGACCAAAGTATTGTTTGGGGAACGAGCCTTCCCTTTTTGGGATAGTGTTAAAGATTAAGCACCACCAGAAGCCGTCAAATCGCAGAATTTAAGGGCCAACGGCCAGTGGCATACTTTTTTGAAGGGTGTCAGGAAATTCTGAAAAACTTTTTGATATGGCACTTTCCCTTTATGACTTCCGAGTTATGCCTTTTGAGAAGAAGTGCGACGTGATCACTTTTCAAGGGAACTACCTTATTCACCGAAACCTTGGTGAATGCAAGGTATTTCTCTATCACACGAATGAGTTTTTTGTCGAGGTATTCTTCTCCACCACCCATCAAAAAGTGCTCATGATCAATGCATTTGACAATGTGATGGGCCTGTATCCCTACCTCGACAAGATTTCGCTGGCTGATCTGGCGGACTGCATCTGATCCAGTATCGCAATCGCTGCGTCCACGGAGGGAATTTGCTCAATCGCAAGAACAGCCTTTCCAGCCTGGTCGCGCATTCTGAACCGCCCCGGATGTTGCTGAACGTACTTCAAAATGTCGCCAAAAATGGCCGAACTGAAGTAAGATTCGTTGCCAGAAACAAAAAAACCACGAAGCCGGTCGCCCTTCAGAACCAGCTTTTCAAAGCCCAATTTCTCACCTAACCACCGGAGCCGGACTGAATTGATCAGTTCGAGCACCGGTTGTGGGATGGGCCCAAAGCGGTCACGCATCTCCGCAGTGAACGCCTGCAACTCTTCTTCTGTCTTGATGTTGTCCAGACGTGAATACAACTGCAACCGTTCGGTGACGCTGCTCACGTACGTCTCGGGGATTAGTATTTCGAGATCCGTTTCGATCACACAATCCTGGACAATCACCTTTGCCTTTTCAGCAAGCTCCGCAGCAAACAGCTCCTTGAAATCCGTTTCCTTCAGTTCCTGAATTGCTTCGTCGAGAATCTTGTGATACGTGTCAAAGCCCAGGTCCGTAATGAATCCGCTTTGCTCAGCACCCAACAGGTTTCCGGCTCCGCGAATATCCAGGTCGCGCATCGCAACTTTGAAACCATCGCCCAGTTCCGAGAACTCCTCTAATGCTGCGAGGCGTTTCCTTGCATCGGCCGACAATTGCGACGCAGGAGGAGTAAGCAGATAGCAAAATGCTTTTTTGTTTGAACGACCTACGCGACCGCGCATTTGGTGGAGGTCGGACAAACCGAACATGTGCGCCTGGTTGATGATGATGGTATTCGCGTTGGGAATATCCAGACCTGATTCAATAATATTAGTAGATACCAGAACATCGACCTCGCCATCGATGAACTTCATCATCACTTTTTCAAGTTTTGAACCCTCCATCTGACCATGGGCAATACCAATGCGCGCGTCGGGAACGAGCCGGAAGATAATGTTGGCCACTTGCTCAATGTCGTTCACTCTGTTGTGAACAAAGAATACCTGTCCTCCCCTTCGAAGCTCAAAACTGATAGCGTCTCGGACGATCTCGTCGTTGAACGTGTGAAGTTCCGTTGACACGGGTTGGCGGTTAGGTGGAGGCGTCATAATGATGCTGAGGTCGCGCGCACCCATCAGTGAGAAGTGAAGCGTACGTGGTATCGGTGTTGCCGTCAGCGTAAGGACGTCAACATTCAGCTTCATTTCCTTGAGTTTGTCCTTAACCCGTACGCCAAACTTTTGCTCCTCGTCAATCACCAGCAATCCGAGATCCTTAAATACAACATCCTTCGCAACTATGCGATGTGTTCCGATCAGAATGTTGATCTTTCCTTCTTTCGTTTCCGCAAGAATTCGTTTGATATCCTGCGCGGACCGAAAACGTGAAACGTGTTCAATGTTAACGGGAAACGCGGCAAGCCTTTCGCGAAATGTCCGGTAGTGTTGCATTGCCAGGATCGTCGTGGGCACCAATACTGCCACTTGTTTTCCTTCGTTCACTACTTTAAAGGCAGCACGAATTGCAACCTCTGTCTTCCCGAAACCTACATCACCGCATACGAGACGATCCATAGGGTGAGGTGCTTCGAGATCACGCTTCACATCGGCAGTCGCGCGCGCCTGGTCCGGCGTGTCTTCATACATGAACGACGTCTCCAACTCCGCCTGCAGATAACTGTCGGGTGAATAGGCGTAACCTGGTGCCGATTTCCGTTTGGCGTAAAGCTCGATAAGTTCCTTCGCAATGTCCTTCACGCGTTTCTTGACGCGCGACTTCTTCGTTGCCCACTCCTGCGTTCCCAGCTTGCTGATTGATGGCGGACCGCCATCCTTGCCGGTGTATCGCGAAATCTTGTGGAGCGAGTGGATGCTTACGTAGAGAATGTCGTCGTCCTTGAATACAAGTCGGATCGATTCCTGTTCGCGGTCCCTGACAATCTTCTTCTCGAGCCCTGCAAACTTTGCAATACCATAGTCGATGTGCGTCACGAAGTCGCCAGGTTGAAGCGTCTGTAGTTCGCGCAGCGTCAATGCCTTCGACTTGCTGAATTTCTCGCGCGCCTTGTATCGATGAAAACGCTCGAAGATCTGGTGATCCGTATAGCAGGCGATCTTCAGGTCACTATCCAGGAAACCGGCGCGCAGTGAGAGCTCGAGCGTCTCTACCTTGACCGTTGTGCTGATCTCTGAAAAGATCGACCTCAGTTTATCCAGCTGATGGGGAAGATCGGATGCGATGAACGTCCGGTAGCCTTGTTGCTGAAGGCGTTCCAGGTCCGTTGTCAACAATTCGAAATTCTTGTTGAACGACGGTTGCCCTCCCGAAGTGAACTGGAAAGTTTGCGTAGCCGGGAAGTAGAATCTGCTACCGAACTCAACGCAAGGGAATGATTCAATCGTGCGTTGAAAAGAATTGCGATCGTCGAAGAGGACTTCTGGTCCGGAAACAACTTGCGTTTTTCCTCCACTTGTTATTCTGGAAAACGATTCGGCCGCAACGTCAAAACTCTTTTGAACAACGTCGCCCGTTAACTGAAAGTCCTTGAACCACAAGACCGAGTCTGGCGACAAAAAGGAAAAGAACGATTGACGTTCTGCCTTGAGCGTCTGCGACTGGAGATTGGGAACAATGCTCAGCTTTGGAAATTCAGCTTCGGAAATTTGGGAGACCGGATCAAAGGTCCGGATACTCTCCACCTCGTTGCCGAAAAGCTCGATGCGGTATGGAAGTTCGTGAGCAAAGGAGAACACATCGATGATGCCCCCACGCACTGCGTATTGCCCCGCTTCATAAACAAAGTCGGTACGTTCGAAGCCGTATGATCGGAGGAACTCTTCCAGGAACGGGACGTCCAGCTTCTCTCCTATTGCAACGCCAAACGTATTTGCCGTAAGCGATTTTCGGCTGACAACTTTTTCGCCCAGGGCTTCCGGATAAGTAACGACCATAAGCGGCTCGTGTCCGGGTTCACTGATCCGACTCAGCACCTCGGCCCGCATCAGTACATTCGCGTTCTCGGTTTCTTCAAACTCATACGGGCGCCGGTACGACATAGGAAGCAGGAGAACTTCCCGGCCAAGCAAACTCTGCAGGTCGTTCTGGAAGTATGCGGCTTCCTCTTTCTCCTGCATGATGAAGATGAAGTCGCGAGGCTGGTGTGTAAATACGGCGGCTGCAATTACCGCATCAAGGCTTCCGGAGGCTCCTTTGACGTGAATTCTGGACGAATTGGACGCACCTATCCCTGCGGCTACGGTCTTGATCACACCCTCCGCGCTGTACAGTTTCAGAAAATCTTGCGCCCTCAATCCCGATTTCCAATAGAGGATGCAAAGATAAACGGATCACAACAAATTTGAGTTAATTTTGGCAAATGACCTGGCAGCATTTCTTTGCGTTCACCGGTATTTTGTCTGCTATACTCCTGGCAACAGGATTGTGGCGGCCTTGGATAGTGCTTTGGTGGCGATCACGTCAAAACCGGAAGATGGTACTGCAGTGGTACGGAACTTCGTTGCTCGCGAGTGTGCTGGCCTTCTGGGCAGTCGGTCATTTTAAGTCCTGACACTTTCAACCGTTTCAATGAAACTTCAGATCTGTTTGCTTATCGCCTTGAGCACTATAATGCTGCAATGCAGCAAATCGTCGGACCGTGGTCACGTACTCGCGCCGGACGATGCCACGTCAGTGAATGAATTACCTGAAATGAATCTGATAACGCCTGACCAACAGGTGATTCGTGCACGTGAACTGGCCGGTAAAAACATTCTGATTTTCTATCGACCGGAATGCGACCATTGCCAACGTGAAGCGGAGGCCATCAGCAAGAACATGGATGCGTTCGCTGAATACCAGGTTTACTTCGTGACCACCGACGGCCACGAGGCGGCGCAAAAGTTTGCCGACGACTATGGCCTTGCCGACGAACCAAACGTGCATTTTGTTCAGACTACAGTAAATGAAATTCTCGACCGGTTAGGACCGATATCCACGCCTTCACTTTATATCTATTCAGAAGAACGTAAGCTTGTGCAGCACCTCGACGGGGAGAAGCCTATAGAAGAGATTCTGCGATACCTTTAGGTAATGCGCTTTGCTGTTGCAAGCATCGGACCTTCTGGGGAAGTGAAAGCCAGGAGGTAATGTTCTCCACCTTCTTTTAGTCGGGCCCGACTTCTCAATTGATCTGCGGTAAGCGGATAGTTGCGCACGACAACGTTCGCCATACCTTCCGGAAATGAGGAGGCGAGTTCAGGGGTGTACTTGTGTGCCGTGGCAATGATCTCGAAAATTCTTCCGGGAAAGTCAGGCTGCAGATCTTCCGATGTATACAAATGCGTATTGACGTGCAGTTTTGTCAAGCCGTATCGGGAGGCAACGAGCCGAAAAGCTCCGGACTTTAGGATCTCTGGCCCGGGCATGTACACATACTTTCGCGGAATGCCGTACTGAACTAAGGCGTCGTTCTCTTCATGACGGTAGAACGAAAACGGGGGCCGATTAGCAGTTAAGTCGATTGCTTCCAGCAACGGTTCTGCAGTGTGACCTGCTGCGGAGAAGAACAGCAATTCCCTGACCTCGCCGCTCGCCGTTACGATGGCGACCCGAGCCACGTTGGTTATAACCTGAAGTCCGCGGTCAATGTCGAGCATTGGGGAGACTTTAAGCATCATTCGGTTGAAGGTCCTCCCCAGGAAGGGAACCAACGTCCGTACGTCTGGCGAATAGGCGGTTAGTTCGATTCTTCTCTGACTGTTCTCCGTTCGCCGCGAAGGATCTACATACGCCAGGTCGAATGTAAGCGCTGTTTCATTAAGGAAGCTCAGCGCATCCCTTTCGTGATAGATGATATTCAGAGCCCCCAGCTGTTGGTGATTGTGACGGGCGATTTGCAGAAGGGCGCGATCCGGCTCAACGTAATGTACTTCCTGGTATTGACGACTCAGAAAAAATGTATCGACTCCGAATCCACCGCTCAGATCCACGCAACGGGTGTGCTGCGGCGAAGAGAATGCAGCCGCCTGCCGCGCCTTGAACATCGCTGTCTTTTCAGACGAGCATTGTTCGAGGTTCGCGGGTGGCGGATACAGAATGGCTGGCGTGGAGAAATACTGCGGCAGCTTATGCCTGGCCCTTTGCAATCCTGCGATCTGCACGGCGATATCGCGAAACGGAATGCCGAACTTTTGCGCAGGTTGCTTCAGCGACAGCTCGTGAACGTCCGAAGAGACATGGGCGCGGACAAACTCCTGGACCTCGGGTCGGAGTAATCGCGCGTCAGGGACGTCCAGCGAGTCGCTAATAGACAAGGCTTTTTTCCAGCATGAACTCGGCGATCTGAACCGCGTTGGTAGCCGCACCCTTTCTGAGGTTGTCGGAAACAATCCACATGTTCAGGGTGTTGGGCTGCGATTCGTCGCGGCGCAACCGTCCGACAAAGACTTCATCCTTGCCCTTTGCATAAATCGGCATAGGGTATACGTTATTGGCAGGGTCGTCCTGCACGACAACGCCGGGCGTAGCTGCAAGCATGTGGCGCACTTCGTCAAGGTCGAAATCCTTGTGGAACTCAACATTCACTGCCTCGGAGTGGCCACCGATGGTCGGAACACGTACAGTAGTTGAAGTGACACCAATAGAGTTATCACCCAGGATCTTCCGCGTTTCATTCACCATCTTCATTTCCTCTTTGGTGTAGCCGTTATCGAGGAAGACGTCGATGTGGGGCAAGGCGTTCATGTCGATGGGGTGAGGATACACCTTCGCGCCCTGTACACCAGACCGCTCATCCATAAGTTGCTGCACTGCATCCTTTCCTGTTCCGGTAACGGACTGGTAGGTAGATACCACAATTCGCTTGATCTTGTATGCGACGTGAAGCGGCGCCAGCGCCATTACCATTTGTATGGTAGAGCAGTTAGGGTTAGCGATGATCCGATCGTCGATACCAATAACGTGACCGTTAATTTCGGGAACGACGAGCTTCTTATCCGGATCCATGCGCCATGCGGAAGAGTTATCGATAACGATGGTACCCACTTCAGCAAACTTCGGGGCCCATTCGAGCGAAGTACCTCCACCGGCAGAGAAAATAGCGATATCGGGAGCCTGTTTAACGGCGTCCTCAATGCTGATGATCTTGTAGTCGGAGCCTTTGAATTTTATCGTTTGTCCAACCGATTTGGCAGAGGCTACCAGGATCAGTTCAGTGAACGGAAAATTCCTTTCTTCCAGTACGCGCAGGATCTCCTGCCCAACGAGCCCCGTGGCTCCGACAACAGCAAGTTTCATGATTCGTGTTTGTATTTAGAATCACAAAAATAGTACTTTTGAAAGAGCCCAAAGCAATAAGACCCTCGAGTATGAAAAAAATCATTTGGGCTCTCGGGTTAACTATTGTTAGTTCGATCCCCTCCAACACCGCTTTCTCTCAACTCACCGACGAACCGTCACAACCCAATCAGGTTGCCTTTAAGGACGTCATCATCACCGAGATTCTTGCTGATCCGTCTCCTTCGGTTGGCCTTCCCGAAGCCGAATTTGTTGAGATATTCAATCGCAGCATGGGTACGGTTAATCTGGGTGAATGGACCCTTTCGGACGAGAGAACTTCCGCCCGCCTTCCTTCAGTCTCTCTTCCGCCGCAGGAGTATGCCGTGATTGTCCCTTCGCAGGATTCTGCGGCATTTGAAGGCATCCGCGTCATACCTGTGAGTGGCATGCCGAGCCTGAATAATTCTGGCGATGCCGTTGTGCTTCGGACGCCGGAAGGCGTGACCATCGACTCGGTGCGTTACGCCAGCGGATGGTATCGCAGTACCTCCAAGCGGTCAGGCGGTTGGTCGCTCGAACTCATAGATCCATTCAATACGTGCGGCGAGGAGGACAACTGGAGTGAGTCGGATGACCCGAAAGGCGGAACGCCGGGTAAACAGAATTCTGTCTTTGCTTCAAAGCCTGATGCTACCGGACCAGGCATTGTGGCGGTGACGGCCAGCGATGCGAACACTCTTCTGATCGAATACAATGAAAAGCTGCTGAGCGAAAGTGTTCCACCCGGAAATGTCATCCTCGAACCAAGTGTGGAGGTGGCCTCGGTAACGCTCGGTGAAGCGTTGAGGTCACTTCATGTTACACTAGCGGGTTTTCTTGAACCGGGAACGTTGTACAATGTGACCGTAAAGAACGTCAGAGACTGCAATCACAACCTGGCATCAGAAGACCGTGTCTCGTTTGCAATTCCGGAACCGGCAGACAGCCTGGACATCGTCATCAATGAAGTCCTGTTTAATCCAAAATCCGGAGGCGTTGACTTCGTTGAGATTTTCAACCGGTCGCGAAAGTTTATCAACCTGAAGGGTTGGAGCACAGCGGACTTTTCGGATGGAACTCCCAAAGATTTCCGGATTGTTACCGAGGGGGATTGGCTGCTGCCTCCGGATAGTTACGCTGTACTGACCGCAGACGCCGCAGTGCTGCTTGATTATTATCCGGATGCTGCAGTCGAGGCACTGATTGAAATGCGGCTGACATCTTTGCCTGACGATTTTGGGTCAATTGCTTTGCTGGATGCTTCGCAAAAGGTGATTGATGCCGTGACTTACAACAAGGCGATGCATTCTGTTTTCATCACGACCGCAGACGGTGTATCCCTCGAAAGGATTTCTGCGGATGCGGCTAGCAATGCTGCGGATAACTGGAGTTCGGCATCTACCAATGCCGGCGGAGCGACGCCGGGCAGAAGGAATTCGGTAGCGGTAGTCAATGCAGGCTTACCTTCGAATCCTTTAACCGTTGATCCGCCCGCATTCAGACCTGTTTACGGGAAACCGAACTTCACCCTTATCCGTTACAACTTTGACCGGGCCGGATATGTGGCCAATGCAAGGATACTTGACCAGCAGGGTCGGAGTATCCGTTCCATCGCCAGTAACGACCTGCTCGGTACCGAAGGATTCTATCGGTGGGATGGCGACCGCGACGACGGTTCTCGAGCCAGAGTAGGTTATTACTGGGTTTGGTTCGAAGTCTTTTCACCGTCAGGCGGCGTGCATTCGTTCCGTGAGCGGATCATCGTTGCGGGCGACTTCTGAACACAGGTTTATTGGCCATATAGGCAGGAAACCGGGCTTCCAGGAATATTGGAAGCAATATTTTTTGTTTTAGTCACCACGGCGTAATTTTGCGCATCTTTTACCAAACGAGAAATACGGGACATGGCCAAAAAGAAGAAAACTCCCGCTAAGGTAGCTAAGAAAAAAACGGCGGCTAAGCCGAAGGCAAAGCCTGCGGCTAAAGCTGCAAAGAAGGTAAAGGCTGCCAAGGCGGCAAAGAAGGCCAGCACGCGTACGCCCACGGCCAGGAAGGCAGCCGCAAAGAAGCCGGTGAAGAAAGCAGTGATAAACCAAAAGAAAAGTGTGAAGGTGGTTAAGAAGAAAAGTGTAGAAGCTCCGAAGGCAGCTGGGGCACCCGTATCAAAATCCAAAGCGAATCCTCAGGTGAAATCCGAACCAAAGACTGCACAACCTGAAAAGGTGCGGATTGAGGCACCGCAAAAGGAACAGCCTGTAGCAAAGCCTGCTACGGAGTCGAAGCCATTGCCTCCTATTGCACAGATGCATACGTTTCAGATTCCCAACCAGCGCCCCATTGCGCACAAACCTGCGCGAACGACTACGGACGAAACGCGGACCCGCTACTCTGAAGAGGAGTTGCGCGAGTTTGAAAAACTCATTCTTGAAAAACTTGAGAAAGCCCGCGAGGAGTACAAGATCCTCAAGGATACACTAAACCGTACCAACGACGAAGGCACGGATGCTACTTCGGGAGGAAATACCAAAGTACTCGAGGACGGCGCTGAAACGGCAGAGAAGGAAAACCTCAGTCAGCTTGCAGCACGTCAGCAGAAGTACATCACCAACCTTGAGAACGCGTTGATCCGCATCAAGAATGGTACTTATGGCATCTGCTCCGTGACGGGCAAACTGATTTCAAAGGAACGCCTCATTGCCGTGCCGCATACGACGCAGTCCATCGAAGCCAAGATGATGAAGCAGGACTAGCGCTTTGGATTTCCTTCAAAACCATATCGAGGCGCTCATCTTTTGTTCGCCGGCGCCCATTCGCGTCAGCGAAATTGTAGCGTGCTTGTCCGAAATGTTTGGCGCTGAAGTGCCTGAAGAAGACGTTACCGGAGCAATTCAACGTCTGGAGGAAAAGTACGCGCAGGAAGAGTTTTCGTTCCAGCTCTACAAGTCTTCCGGAGGCTACCAGTTCCTTACGAAGCCGGCGTATCAGGCGAGCATCGGAATCATGCTGAAACAGCAGTCGAAAAAACGACTGTCGACGTCAGCAATGGAAACGCTATCAATCATTGCTTACAAACAACCTATTTCAAAAACAGAAATAGAAAGCATTCGCGGTGTGAACTGCGATTACGCCGTGCAGAAGTTGCTTGATAAGGGTTTGATCGAAATTAAGGGAAAGGCCGAAACCATCGGTCGACCCATGCTCTACGGAACATCTCAAAAATTCATGGAGTACTTCGGAATCAATGACCTCAGTGAACTACCGACTCCGAAGGACTTCGCACATGAAGTGAATACCATCGGCGAGAACATGGATCTTAAGGATGCCGATACGCAAGGGTAAACGCTCCGCCGGTCCCGGCAGAGGTAAAACGTCCAGAAAAATTTCAGGCGCGCCTGATGAAGGCGTTGATAAAAAGGAATTCGTACCTCGTCATAAAAAGAGTCTCCAAAAGCCCGGGGGAAAAGAAACTAAAATTGCTGAAACCCTTGCGCAGGAAGGCCCCGTTCGACTTAACCGCTACATTGCCAACAGTGGTGTGTGCTCACGACGGGAGGCCGACAACCTGATCAGCATGGGGCTGATCACTGTCAATGGTAAGGTCGTTACCGAACTGGGCTACAAAGTAAATCCCGGCGACAAAGTTCGCTACGAAGGCAAACTGCTCACCGCGGAAAAGCCCGTATACATTCTGATGAATAAGCCGAAGGGCTACCTTACAACGACCCGTGATCCAAAGGAACGCGACACGGTGATGGCGCTAATCGGAAACAAAGTCCGGGAAAGAATTTATCCCGTCGGGCGTCTCGACCGTAACACCACGGGACTGCTGCTGTTAACCAACGACGGAGAACTTGCAGAAAAGTTGTCGCATCCATCTTACAACGTCAAGAAGATTTATAAAGTAGAACTCGATCGGCCTATCGCCCCTGAAGACTTCGATAAACTGATTCGAGGTGTACCGCTGGAAGAGGGAAAAGCAGTTCCTGATGACGCGGCCATTGTTTCAGAAGATCGAAAGACGATCGGTATCGAACTGCACATCGGCTGGAACCGGGTCGTGCGGCGCATCTTCGAAGCGTTAGGTTATGAAGTGCGCAAACTTGACAGGACAATGTATGCTGGTCTGGACAAGCGCGACCTTCCGCGAGGCAAATGGCGATATCTCACACAGCAGGAAGTCATCCGGTTGAAACACTATCGTTAATCACGCATTTTCCAGCGTCACGGTAAACGTGGTGCCCTTCCCGTACTCTGACTCTACTTCAATTTTCCCCTTAACCTTTGCAAGCGCTTCCTTTACAATGTACAGCCCAAGTCCTGTACCCTCTGTTTCCTGCGAAGCGCGGAAGAACATGTCAAAGACTTTGCCAAGACTGTGCGCCGGGATACCCTGTCCGTTATCTTCCACGCTAAAGATGACCGTGTCACTGATCCTCTTGAATGTGATTCGGATATATGGGTCATCCTGGTTGAGTCGGTGATACTTCACCGCATTGGTGATAAGGTTCGATAGAATTATCGAAATCTGGTTTGGGTCCGAGTAAAAGCGATTGTCAGCGTTCTTATCGTACTCGAGTCGGATGCGAGACGTGTTTTTAGAAAACTCTATGTCGGATATAACCTCGTTCACGAGGTCGCTGAACCGGATGGTCTGCATCTTGATTCCCAGCTTCTTCGTTTTCGAAAGGCGGAGTACATCCGTTAGTATCATGTTCAGCTTTTGCGCGCGCTGTTCGATCAGTTCCATATAGTTCCGCGCCTTCTCCTCATTGAGTTCTACTTTGCCCAGATACGTGAGACCGAGAATGGAAGTGATGGGTGCGCGAAGATCGTGTGATGTACTGTAGAGGAAACTGTCAAGATCCTTGTTTACTTGTCTCAGCTTTTCGCGTTCGTCTTCAAGGAGCCACATTACCATGCCCATGCTCATAATGGCAATCATCAGCAGGTTGATGAGACCACGCGACCCCGGCAACAGCGCCTGTTCGCCGGCCGTGTCAAAAATCATCATGGAGATGTGGAAGAACTGATAGCCGCTATATGCAACGAAAGAAATCGCAAGCAACTTCTGGCCGACGCCGCGGGTAAACTTTGGATTTCTCCACACAACAAAGGCAGCCAACAGAAACCCAACACCGGAAATCAAAGACCTTGATCCGACACGTAAGACATGCCGCTGGTAGCCGGCCTCCGGATCCTGCGAGAAAGCAATCACCGTGACAATCGCAAGAAGAACGACACCTATAATAATTAATTGGTAGACTCTTCTTCTGACGGGCCTGGAACGAACGAGCTGATATGAACCGATGAGAATGTAACCGATGTGAAGGAACGAGCCTACCTGAGCAACAATGCTAAAAGGAAGCCACCCCACGGATGGATAGTTTTCATCCTCAAGGTTGGTCATGAGGATGACCGAGGCGATCATGAATATTGAGAAGGCAAGCCAACTGCGTGACCAGGTACGAAGGAAACGGCGTTCGTAAACAAGACTGAAATGTCGGAATATGAAAAACATCGCGAGCCCGAGCATTGCCTGGGCTACGTATGTGGCAGATGGATCGGCGGCGAGTCCGAATAACTCTCTGAAGTACATCAAGGACGACTAAAGCCGAAAAAACTGATACAAAGAAAATGATAGTTTTAGCTAAATAAGGTAAAATTGAACTTTCGGAGGGAACTTGCTAGCAAAAAAATACCGAAAGGCGGAATACGGCGGTTTGAGAAACCGCGAAATCAGGAGTTGTGGTGATGGACGGAATCGAACCGCCGACACAAGGATTTTCAGTCCTTTGCTCTACCAACTGAGCTACATCACCAATACGGCGCCAGCCGGGGCGAATAGGGGCCAAAAGTATATAATTTTATATTTCGTGCAAAATTTAACTTGTTAGCCCAATGGCCGCGGTCCAGCAAATTCTGTTTGTGATTGTCCTTGCTGCAACGATTTACATTGTCTGGAGACGGGCGCGTGGCATTGCACGGAACATCCGGATGGGACAGGGTGAGTTGCAGAGCGATCGTCCAGGCGAACGCTTGCGCAACATGCTGCTTGTCGCCTTTGGACAGAAGAAAATGTTCAAGAGACCGTGGCCGGCAATTCTCCACTTTTTTGTTTACGTGGGCTTTCTCGTCATCAACATCGAGATCCTGGAATTTGTTGTTGATGGTATTGCAGGCACGCACCGGATATTCGCCCCCTACGTCGGCGGCTTGTATCCTGTGCTGATGAACATCTTTGAATTCCTCGCCGTAGCGGTCCTCGTATCCTGTGCAATATTTTTGCTCCGCCGCAATGTGGCAAAGATTCGACGGTTCTGGTCAAGAGAGATGACGTCATGGCCCCGCCTTGATGCGAACCTTATCCTCACGGCAGAAATTCTCCTGATGATCGCGATCCTGACGATGAACGCGGCGGATCAATGGCTGCAAGCTCGCATGCCCGAAGCGTATCCCGACTCAGGCACGTTGTTTTTCAGCAGCATGCTGATGCCACTGTTTGCCGATATGTCTGCAGCGTCGCTCGTTGTAGTGGAACGCGTTGCGTGGTGGTTTCACATCATCGGGATACTCGGCTTCGCGATTTACATCACGTACTCAAAACACCTTCACATCGTTCTCGCTTTTCCGAACACGTACTTTGCGCCGCTCAAGCCGCGCGGACAAATGAAAAATATGGAGGTCGTTACAAACGAGGTTCGCGCTATGCTTGGCCTTGGCGATGCGCCACAGACGGGAGCGCCCGGTCGTTTCGGAGCGAAAGATGTGAACGACCTTTCACGAATTAGTCTGTTGAGCGCATACGCCTGTACAGAGTGTGGACGCTGCACGGATGAATGTCCGGCGAACATTACAGGAAAGGCGTTGTCGCCCCGCAAGATCATGATGGACACCCGCGATCGGATGGAAGATGTAGCAAGAAGTCTTGCAAAAGGTGGTCCTGGTCTCGACGATGGCAAATCACTCTTTGGCGACTACATCACACGCGAAGAGATTAATGCATGTACCGCATGTCAGGCGTGTGTGGAGGCGTGCCCTGTAATGATCAATCCGCTGGAGATCATTCTCGATATCCGACGCTACGTGGCAATGGAGGAGTCCGGTGCGCCTGCAGCGTGGAACGCGATGTTTCAAAATATTGAGAATAATTTTGCTCCCTGGAAATTTCCGCCTTCAGATCGATTCAACTGGGCGAGCGAAGGACAACAGAACGCAATGAAATAACGCAGTGGAACAAGAGGAACAGAAGATACCGACAATGGCGGAACTTGCCGCGCAGGGAAAGTCGCCCGAGGTTTTGTTTTGGGTTGGATGCGCTGGCTCGTTTGACGACCGCAGCAAGCGCGTGACGCGCGCGTTTGTCAGGATCCTGCAGTCGTTAAAGATTGACTTTGCTGTGCTCGGTACTGAGGAAGCCTGCACAGGTGATCCGGCACGGCGTGCGGGCAATGAATTTCTCTTTCAGGTCCAGGCGATCAACAACATTCAGATCCTGAACGGTTACAACATTCGCAGGATCGTAACTACTTGTCCTCATTGCTTCAACACAATTAAGAACGAGTACCCTCAACTCGGTGGCAACTATACTGTAGAGCATCATTCCACATTTTTGCAACGACTCATTGATGAGGGACGTATTGTGTTGAAGGAAGGGGGGACGTTTAAGGGGAAGAGGATCACCTATCACGATTCATGTTACCTGGGCAGGGTGAACCAGGTGTACGAAGCGCCGCGCGGAGTTCTTGCTGCACTCGATGCTGATCTGGTGGAAATGAAGCGGAGCCGTGCGAGAGGATTGTGTTGTGGTGCGGGCGGCGCACAAATGTTCAAGGAGCCCGAGCCCGGAAAAAAGGACATTAATGTAGAGCGCACGGATGAAGCGCTCAACACCGGAGCTGATACCATTGCCGTTGCGTGTCCGTTTTGTATGACCATGATGCGCGATGGGGTGAAGGCCCGGGAGAAAGAGTCCCAGGTATCGGTGAAGGATATCGCAGAACTTATTGCCGAACGGCAGGGTTTGTAAACTTAGAAGTTGCACTCATGTTTATCGAATTCGATCAATTGCCCGATCACGCCCGGGTGTGGATTTATATGGCGAACCGGCAGTTTTCCGCCGAGGATCACAGTGTGCTGCACTCAATATTAAGAGCGTTTACGTCCGAATGGGCAGCCCATGGAGTGCCACTGCGTGCATCATATACCCTTGCGGAAGACCGTTTTCTGATCCTGGCTGTGGATGAATCACATCACAGCCCAAGCGGATGCTCTATCGATTCGTCTGTCGGGGCGCTGCGCCAAATCCAGGAGGCCACAGGTCTCGATTTTCTCGACCGGACGGGCGTGCCATTTGAATCAAGCGGTCGCATCAATGTCATCAGACTCGAAGAACTCAAACAAAAATATCGTGACGGCGTATGGGACAGCCAGAGCCTGACGTTCAATACTTTGGCTAAGACCGTCGGCGAGTTCCGGTCGTCGTGGAAGGTACCCGCCGGAACGACCTGGCTAAAGCGTTATCTGGACCCCAGGCCGACGGACTCTGTAGCCCGATAAATTTTGTTAGATTTGATAAAAAGGCATTGCGGCATATGAGGCTCATTACGCTCCTTCCCGTTATTGCACTGCTGGTCATGGCGTGCGGAACGGAGAAAAAGGCTACTAAGGCGTTTCAGCTGGGCAAATACCAGACTGCCATTGACCTGTATACCAAGCTGCTCGCCGACAACCCCCAGAACGGCTACTATAATTATATGGTCGCCGAGTCCTACCGATTGTCAAACCGGATTAAGGACGCCGAACGCTATTACACTAATGCCGGCGGGCGGGGCATCAATCGAGACACTGTAAGATTTTACTATGCTCAGTCGCTCAAGTCCAATGGCAAATACCAGGAGGCACGTCGTGAACTTGATGAGCTGATAAAGAACACTACCGCCCAGGCACTAAAAGAACGGGCAAGCGCTGAGCTCGAAGGATTGACCTACCTGGAGAAACTCAACGGCAGTGCCAATTACTACCGTGTGAAGAATCTGGAGTTGATCAATACACCTGCAGCTGAGTATGCACCGGTGTACCTCAACAATGAACTGTACTTTTCAAGCAACCGGGGCAACGGAAAAATTTACGAAGCCACAGGCACTCCATACTCTGACCTTTACAAGGTCGCAACCCGCGGTGCCAATGTGGATGTAGCAACGGTGCAGGCACTTCCCTCACCTATCAATGATCCAATTCGCAATGAGGGTTGTGTAACCTTCACGCCAGACGGTCGCATCATGGTGTTCGCAAAGGGTAACACCAACAAGAAAAACGGCGGCGAAGACGTCGACCTGTATCTTGTCCGCTGGCGCAATGGCGAGTGGTCTGAACCGCAGAAGATCAACGCGCCAGTGAACGTGCAGTATCGCGGAGAAAACGCTACCGAGCTTGAGCGCAACTTCGGGTGGGATTCCACGCCGGCCTTCAGTCCCGACGGTCGGACTTTATACTTCGCAAGCAATCGTCAGGACAAAAATGCTCAGGGAGGAACAGACCTGTACTCTGCTCAAATGGATTCGCGTGGAAGGTTCACGCGCATCCGCAACCTGGGTCCCGAGATCAACACTCCGGGCAACGAAATGTTTCCGTACGTATCCGAAGATGGACGTCTCTACTTTTCTTCCGATGGACACCCGGGATACGGTGGTCTCGACTTGTTTGTTGTTAACCGACGCGACGGCAAGAATGTCATTGAAAACCTCGGCCAGCCGATGAACAGCACGGGCGATGACTTTGGCATCTTCCTGTTCCGCGCCGATCGTGGTTTCTTCACCTCTAATCGCGAAGGCGGCAAGGGTGATGACGACATATACACGTTCGTGAATGAAGATCCCAATCTGAAGGTGATCAACTACGCGCTGCAGGGCGTTACGTATTTTAAAGACAAGGACGAAAACCTTCAGATCCTGCCAAACACCCGCGTAACGCTTCTCGATTCCCGGGGTGAACCGATGCAGGATTATATCACCGGCAATGACGGTAAATTCCTTTTCCGCGTATACGAAAACGAAGATTACAACCTCGTCGCTGAAAACGAAGGATACCTCACCAAGCGACAGGAGTGGACGATGAAGGGCAAGAGTGTTGATCCGAGTACATTAAAAGATCTGGTGACGAACATCACTCTGGATACGATTATGATCCTCGACCGCAAGGCAGTCAACGAGAAGTTCGTACTCGAAAATATCTACTTCGGATTTGACAGCACAGACATCAAGCCGCAGGCTGCAAGGGAACTTGACAAGCTGGCCCAACTGCTGATCGATAACCCTGAGATCAAGATCGAAATGGGTTCCCACACCGACAGTGTTGGTTCGTTTGACTACAACATCGACCTGTCTCGCCGCCGTGCAGAATCCACTGTCCGGTACCTTATCAACAAGGGCATATCGCCAGACCGGCTGACGGCTAAAGGCTATGGTGAAACGCAACCCATCGCCCGCAATACCAATCCGGACGGCACCGACAATCCAGCAGGACGTGCAAAGAACCGGCGAACCGAATTCAAGATTCTGGAGGTAGGTGTGCTGCCGCGGACGATCCAGGAAGAAGCGGGTGAAGTCTACCAGGATGAAGAGGATAAATACTTCCGGGATTGAACCAAAATTAGCCCTAAGTATAAGCCGGAGTAGGTCCGGCTTTTTTATTTTGCGAACCCTTATTTAAACGAATAGCAATGGAATTCCGCATTGAAAGGGACACCATGGGCGAAGTAAAAGTGCCCGCCACGCGCTACTGGGGCGCGCAAACCGAACGGTCCCGAAACAACTTTCGTATCGGTTCACCCGCCAGCATGCCGGTGGAGATCATTCACGCATTCGCTATACTGAAAAAAGCTGCAGCGCTGGCCAACGAAGAACTGGGCGTGTTGCCATCTGAAAAGTCAAAATTGATCAGCCGTGTATGTGATGAAATCCTGGAAGGTCGGCTCGACGAGGAGTTTCCTTTGGTGATCTGGCAAACCGGCTCCGGAACGCAGAGCAACATGAACGTCAACGAAGTGATCGCAAACCGCGCTCACGTATTGAACGGTGGTAAGCTGGCGGATGAGAAGAAGGTGTTGCATCCCAACGATGACGTTAACAAGTCGCAATCCTCCAACGATACATTCCCGACGGCGATGCACATTGCAGCCTACAAACAAGTCACGGAAGTGACATTGCCGGGGTTGAAGTTGCTTCAGCAAACACTGGCCGAAAAAGCCAGGGCATTTCATGACATCGTTAAGACCGGCCGGACACACTTCATGGACGCGACGCCGCTTACGCTGGGGCAGGAGTTTTCCGGCTACGCGCAGCAACTCGCCAATTCCATACGCGCGATCGAGTCAGCGCGTGAAGGTGTACGGGAACTTGCGTTAGGAGGTACCGCTGTCGGTACCGGGCTTAATGCACCAACCGGATATGACGTTCTTGTAGCGAAAAAGATAGCCGAACTGACGGGCTATCCGTTCATCACGGCTCCGAACAAATTCGAATCACTGGCAGCTCACGATGCTATGGTGGAACTCTCCGGAGCTTTGAAGCGCGCAGCGGTATCGCTGATGAAAGTGGCGAACGACATCAGGATGCTGAGTTCCGGACCGCGCTGTGGCATCGGCGAGATCATCATCCCCGACAACGAACCCGGGTCATCCATTATGCCAGGAAAGGTCAATCCTACACAACCCGAAGCGATGACTATGGTCTGCGCTCAGGTCATAGGGAACGACGTGGCAGTGTCCGTTGGTGGAAGCAATGGTCACTTTGAGCTCAATGTGTTTAAGCCCCTGATTGCCGCGAACGTGCTGCAGTCGGCCCGACTCATAGGTGATGCATGCGTTTCCTTCAGCAACAATTGTGCAGTAGGTATCGAACCTAACCTACCCGTCATTCGCCGGCACCTCGAAAACTCCCTGATGCTTGTAACTGCATTAAATCCTCATATCGGATACGAGAACGCTGCGCGAATTGCCAAGAAGGCGCACAAAGAGAATAAGACGCTTCGCGAAGCCGCACTGGAGCTCGGTCTTTTGACCCCGGAACAGTTCGATGAATGGGTGCAGCCGGCGAACATGGTGGGCAACCTGAAGGTGGGTGCCGGGAAGGCAAGTGGTTGATTTCAAAATATTTTGTTACTTTTATCTTCATTTTTTGAACGTAACCCACATCAATGAAAAAGCAACTCATCCTCCTCTTCT
>Ga0207873_1000391_pt1 | contig 48692 bp, 44 predicted proteins | sample BGWIniCompost_FD_187373 | JGI IMG/M metagenome (GOLD analysis project Ga0207873, IMG submission 187373) | Cellulose adapted compost microbial communities from Newby Island Compost Facility, Milpitas, CA, USA - BGW Initial Compost (SPAdes)... ...
CCGCCGCACCCGCGCCGGCGCGGACTCCCACCAGGCGGCGTCGAGCAGTTCGGCCAGCCGCTCGGCGTCGACGCGGTCGAGATCCACGAGGATCGCCGGATAGCCGTCGTAGTGCGGGGTCGTGTAGAAGGCCGGGTCGCCCGAGGCCAGCAGCGCCTGCTTCTCGGCCAACGGACAGCGCAGCATGAGCCCGCCCTCGGCCTCCACCCGCAGCCGGGCGAAGCCCTTGCCCGCCACCTTCAGCGCCGGGCTGCGCCACCAGGTCGATTCCTCGACCTCGGGCAGCTCGGTCGCCAGCATCACCACGTCCTGCCAGGTCAGCGTCATGAGGACAGTCTGCCCCGGCGCCGCCGCAAGCGGCCGATGGCGATCGTGCCGCAGACCGGCGGCGAGCCGGCCCCCCGCCCGGGCCGCTCGGACGCCGAACAGGCGCGGATCATGGGCGCCTTCCAGCGGGGCACGCGGTCCGGCCGGGCAGCGTCGCCCGGCCAGACGGACCCGACGAGCAGCACACCCGGTGCAAGCAGCGAAGGACATGAGGTCTCGTGAACGATCTGTCATGGATGCTCGACAGCGCTCTGGAGATTCCGGGGGCCCTGCACGCCGTCCTGATATCCGCCGACGGTCTGCTGATGGCCCGGACGAAGGACTTCGCCAGGGACGACGCGGACCGGGTCGCCGCGGCGATGAGCGGGGTGCAGTCGCTCAGCCGCACGCTGGGCTTCTTCTGTGAGGACCCGGGCCAGCGGTGGCGTCAGACGCTGGTGGAGTTCGACGGCGGCTGGGTGTTCGTGATCTCCGCCGGGGAGGGCGCCTATCTGGGTGTGTCCGCCACCGCGGACGTGGACATGGCCGACATCACCTTCCGCATGCAGCAGCTGGTGACGCGGCTCGGCAAGGAGCTGACGACTCCGCCGCGCGAGAACCTCGGCGCCCGCTCATGACGGGCCACGACGGCTGGGACCCGGAGGACACCGCCTTAGTACGGGCGTACGTCATCACCAAGGGACGCGAACTGCCCGACGAGGAGCAGCTGTCGCTGATCACCCTGGTGACGGCGTCCCCCGGCCATGCGCAGCGGCCGCTGCGGCTGTCCCCCGAGGAACAGATGCTGCTCGACATCTGCTCCGCCGGCTATCTCTCGGTCGCCGAGATCGCCGGCCACACCAGGCTGCCGCTGGGAGTCGTGCGGATCCTGCTGGCCTCGCTGGTCGAGGGCGGCTATCTGATCACCCGCCCGCCGGTGGCGCCGGCCCAGCTCGCGGACCGGGAGATCCTGGAGGAGGTGCTCAATGGTCTCCGCGCCAAGTTTGGGTGAGCGGGCCTATGTCCGCAGCGGAGGGACGCAGACCGCGGTCAAGATCCTGGTGGTCGGCCACTTCGCGGTGGGAAAGACCACGTTCATCGGCTCGATCTCCGAGATCGAGCCGCTGTCCACCGAGGAGACGATGACCCAGGCCGCCGAGTCGGTGGACGACCTCAAGGGGGTCCACGGCAAGACGACCACCACGGTCGCCATGGACTTCGGCCGGCTGACCATCAGCGACCGGGTCGTGCTCTACCTGTTCGGCACGCCCGGTCAGCAGCGGTTCGTGCAGATGTGGGAGGACATGGCCCGCGGCGCCCTCGGCGCACTGGTGCTGGTCGATCCCGAGCGCCTGGCCGACTCCTTCCCGGTGATCGACCTCATCGAGAGCTACGGCCTGGACTACGCCATCGCCGTCAACCACTTCGACGGCACCCCGCTGCGCGACGAACGGGCCCTGCGGGAGGCGCTGGACCTGCTCGACGACACCCCGGTCGTCACCTGCGACGCCCGCGACGAGAAGTCCTCGGCCGCCGCCCTGACCACCCTGGTCCGCTACCTCCTCGACCGCTCCCAGCAGACCACCCATCCGGCACCGCACCAGACCTCTCATTAGACCGCGCTCGACAGTGAACTGAGAGCCCATATGAACGCTCACGACAACACCCCGGTCCCGCCCCCGGGTTGCCCGGCCCACGGCTCAGGCGGCCGGGTCCCGCTGTACGGGCCGGACTTCGCCGCCGACCCGCAGGCGTACTACTCCTTCCTGCGTCACTACGGGCCCGCGGCGCCCGTGGAACTCGCCCCCGGCGTGGAGGCCACGCTGGTGACCGACTACGCGGCGGCGCTGCAGCTCCTGCACGACTCCGGCTCCTTCCGCAAGGACGCACGCCGCTGGCGTGCCTTCAACGAGGGCAAGGTGAGTCCGGACAGCCCGGTCACGCCGCTGCTGGCGTACCGGCCGAACTGCATGTTCGCCGACGGCGCCGAGCACTTGAGGCTGCGTCAGGCCGTCACGGACTCGATGGCGCGGATCGACATGCGCCGGCTGAGCCGCAGCACGGAGCAGGTCTCGCGGTACCTCATCTCCCAGTTCGCGGCGCGCGGTTCGGTGGACCTGCTCGGTGACTACGCCAAACAGCTGCCGCTGTTCATCTTCAGTGAGCTCTTCGGCTGTCCGGCCGACATCGGCGACCGGGTGCTGTTCGGCATCTCCGGGATGTTCGACGGCATCAACGCCGACAAGGCCACGGAGGTGCTGTACCAGGCCGTCGGCGAGCTGGTCACGCTCAAGCGGAGCCGGCCGGGAGAGGATGTCACCTCCTGGCTGATGCAGCATCAGGCTCGGCTCACCGACGAGGAAATGGTGCATCAGCTCGCGCTGCTTCTCGGATCGGGCGTCGAACCGCTGCGCAATCTGATCGGCAACACCCTGCACCGGCTGCTCACCAACGACCGGTACGCCCGCGAGGGCGGCCTGATCGACGAGGCCCTCGACGACACGCTGTGGGAGAACCCGCCCGTGTCCAACTTCGCCCCGCACTACCCGGCGGCGGACATGGAGTTCGCGGGGCAGCAGCTCCAGGCCGGTGATCTGGTACTGATCAGCTTCGCCGCGGCCAACACCAGTCCGGCGCAGACGGAGGCGCGGCGGTCCGGCAGCAACCGGGCCCATCTGGCGTGGAGCGCGGGGCCGCACGTCTGCCCGTCGAAGGAACCTGCACGGCACATCACGGTCACCGCCATCGAGGAGCTGTTCAACCGGCTGCCCGACGTACATCTGGCGGTTCCCGAGGAGAGCCTCACCTGGCGGCCGGGCCCGTTCCACCGGGCGCTCACCGCCCTGCCCGCCCGGTTCACACCGGTGGGTGTGCCGCGAGGAACCGCTCCCCAGGCGGCCACAGCACCCCAGCGGCACGAGGAGCCGGGCCCCGCCCCCAAGCCCGAACGCACCGGCATGTGGAGCCAGTTCCTGAGGTGGCTCACGAGGTGATATGTACAACATCGGTCCAAAGCGACTGATCCGCATGATGGTTGAACGGCAGGGGTAGTGAGGAACCCGGCACGAGGACCTGCTTTTCTGCATGAGGAGATGCCGTGGACCACATATCCATGGACGCCGGACAGTCGCCGAGACCTTCGATACCCGCCTCTCGAGGCGGGTATCTTCCTGTGCGGCGCGGGAGCGGCCGGTGAACGCGGGGCTCGCCGGTGGTCCCGCGAGCGGGGGTGCAACCACCTTGGGAGGCTTCACCGGCGGTCAGCTGCGCAGGCTCTGTGCGGTGGCCGGGCTGTCCGAGGATGATGCGGACGGGTACGCGGAGGTGGTGGCCGGGTCGCTGGGCACGGTGGCCGGGCGGTCGCTGGATCTGCCGCCGCCGTCGCAGAGCTTCCTGTCCGACGACCACACACCGGTCGAGTTCTCGCTGTCCTGCCGGCCGGGGTCTGCTCCGGCCGTGCGGGTGCTCGTGGAACCGGGGTGCGGGGCGGGGAGCCTCGCCCGGAACGGGCGGGCGGGCCTGGCGGCGGTGCGGGCCATGACGCAGCGGTGGGGCTTCGCGACCGATTCGCTGGACGCACTCGTGGAGCTGTTCCTGCCCGCGCGGCCGCGGGGTGTTTTCGCCCTGTGGTACGCCCTGGAGCTGCGTCCGGGCGGTGTGCCGGGCCTGAAGGTGTACCTGAATCCGGCCGCCAACGGGGAGGAACGTTCCGCCGCGACGGTGCGCGAGGCGTTGCGGCGCCTCGGGCACGAGCGGGCCCCCGACGTCCTGCCGGAGGCGGACGGCTACCCGTTCCTCGCCCTGGATCTGGGCGACTGGGACGCGCCCCGGGTGAAGGTCTATCTGCGGCACGACGCCCTCTCGGCACAGGCGGCGGGAGGCCTGTCGCGGATGCCGGCCGGCCCCGACCCCGGATCGGTCGAGGGGTTCTTCCGGGCGGCGGCGGGCGCCGACGTGCCGCTGCTGACCCGGCGGCCGGGGCTGACCTGCCACTCCTTCACCGAGACCGGCGCCGCCCGGCCGAGCGGGTTCACGCTGCACGTCCCCGTCCGTGACTACGCCGAGCACGACGGGGAGGCCCTGCGACGGGCGGCGAAGATCATGGGGGACCTCGGCATCGGGACCGCGGTCCTGAACGAGGCCCTGCGAGCCCTCACCTCGCGCCGCCTGGACGAGGGGGTGGGTCTGATCGCCTATCTGGCCCTGGCCCACCAGGAGGGCAGCCCGCCCCGGGTGACCGCGTATCTCTCCTCGGAGGCGTATGCGGTCAGGCCGCCCAACAGGGCCCCGGCCCGCTCCGCGCAGCCGGTGTACTGAGCGCGGGAACAACGCCCTGGCCCGGACGCCCGCTCGCGTCCCGGGCCGATACCGAACGATGAGCGCCCCCGGTGGCGCTCATCGTCGTTTCTGCAGGGTCCGGCCCATTGACGCATCCTTACGCATGAGTAAGTTGACTCTGGAGTAAGAACGAGGGACCGCAAGCACCGTCCGAGCACATCAGCAACAGCGCGACCGGGAGCCGCCATGGGCGTACGCAAGGATCTGAAGCGGGCGAAACGACGCACCGACCTGGCCACCCGCACCAGGATCGAGACCGTGCGGGACGAGCGAGGCGTCGTCCGCGAGGTGCGTGCCCAGCCGCTCGTCCCGCGGCCGGCCGCCGGCAGCACCGCCGACATCCCGTTCACCAACGCCGCCGAGGCGCCGGACGAAGTGGTGCTGCGCCGGGAGCGGGACGGCGCCTGGCAGCCGGTGACGGCGGCGGCCTTCGCCCGGGAGGTCACCGAGGTGGCCAAGGGCCTGATCGCGGCCGGACTCGAGCCCGGTGACCGGGTCGCGGTGATGTCCCGCACCCGTTACGAGTGGACGGTGCTGGACTTCGCGATCTGGTCGGCCGGCGGTCAGTCGGTCCCCGTGTACGCCACCTCGTCAGCGGCCCAGGTGGAGTGGATCGTCCGGGACTCCGGCGCCCGGTACGTCGTCACGGAGACCGGGGAGAACACGGCCACGGTCACCGCGGGCACCGCCTCGCACGCCTCTCCCCCGCGCATCTGGGAGCTGGACTCGGGCGCCCTCGCCGAGCTGGCCGCCCTCGGCCGGGACGTGTCCGACGAGGAGGTGACCAAGCGGCGCGCGGCCCTGACCCCCGAGACCACGGCGACCATCTGCTACACCTCCGGCACCACCGGCCGCCCCAAGGGCTGCGTCCTCACCCACGGCAATCTGCACGCCGAGGCGGCCAACACGGTCGAGCTGCTGCACCCGATCTTCAAGGAGGTCACCGACCAGGTCGCCTCCACGCTGCTGTTCCTGCCGCTGGCCCACATCCTCGGGCGCACCCTGCAGATCGCGTGCCTGATGGGCCGCATCGAGATCGGCCACTGCCCGAGCATCAAGCCCGACGACCTGCGGCCGGCCCTCAAGGCGTTCCGGCCCACCTTCCTGGTCGGCGTCCCCTACCTCTTCGAGAAGATCCACGACACCGGCCGTGCCACCGCCGAGAAGATCGGCCGGGGCGCCTCCTTCGAACGCGCCCACCGCATCGCGGTCCGCTTCGGCGAGGCCCATCTGAACAAGTTCCTGGGCCGGGGCAAGGGTCCTGGCCCCGGCCTGTACGCCGCCTGGGCGCTGTACGACCTGCTCGTCTACCGCCGGGTCCGCAAGGAGCTGGGCGGCCGGCTGCGCTACGCCATCAGCGGCGGCTCCCCGCTGGAACGCGACCTCAACCTGTTCTTCTACGCGGCCGGGATCATGGTCTACGAGGGCTACGGGCTGACCGAGACCACCGCCGCGGCGACCATCGTGCCGCCGCTCAGTCCCCGCCCCGGCACGGTGGGCCTGCCGGTGCCGGGCACGGCGGTCCGGATCGCCGACGACGGCGAGGTGCTGGTCAAGGGCGGCATCGTCTTCGGCTCCTACTGGAACAACCCGAGCGCCACCGAGGAGGTCCTCGACGACGGCTGGTTCGCCACCGGGGACCTGGGCTCCCTCGACGAGGACGGCTTCCTCACCATCACAGGACGCAAGAAGGACCTCCTGGTCACCACCGGCGGCAAGAACGTCTCCCCGGCCGTGCTCGAGGACCGGCTGCGCAGCCGGCCGCCGATCGGGCAGTGCCTGGTCGTCGGCGACAACCGGCCGTTCGTCGCCGCGCTGATCACCCTCGACCCGGAGACGGTCGCGCACTGGCTCGCGGTGCGGAAGATGCCCGCCGACACCCCGATGTCCGAGGTGGTGCGGGACCCGAGGATGCTCGCCGATGTGCAGAGGGCCGTGGACTACGCCAACGAGGCCGTCTCCCGCGCCGAGTCGATCCGCGCCTTCCGGGTGGTGGAGGGCGAGTTCAGCGAGGAGAACGGACTGCTGACGCCCTCGCTGAAGGTGAAGCGGAAGGCAGTGCAGGAGGCGTACGCCAAGGAGATCGAGGCGCTGTACTCCTGACCGGCGCCCCGCGGACCGGACTGCCGGCCGGCGCCCCGCGGCCCGGGCGCCGGTCGGGACGGCTGGGGGCGCCGCCCGCTCAGTCCAGGCGGTCGGCGGTGCGGATCGCCCGGGCGAGTCCGCGCACCTCCTCGTCCTCGGTGCGCGCCGCCAAGTCGTCCGCGCGCTGGGCGAGTTCGCCGAGTGACGGGGCGCCGGGCAAGCCGCTGCCGCGGTGGCCCGCGGAACGGAGGGCGTCGGCGAAGTAGGCGGCGGTGGCGGTGACGGCGAGGCCCCGGTCCGCGGACCACACGGACTCCTCGAGGGCGCCGGTCTCCAGGTCGCCGGACTCCTCGTGCGGGCTGCGCGTGCCCGGGTCGAGCCAGCGCACGGTGGCGGTGGCGAGGTGCCCGTCGGCCCCGGGCCGGGTGCGCACCGCGTACAGGGCGGTGACGGTGTGCCCGGGTCCGACCTCGCCGCCGTCCACCCGGTCGTCGCGGAAGTCGTCGTCGGCGACGCGGCGGTTGTCGTAGCCGACCAGGGCGAACTCGGCGACCGTCTCCGGGTCGAAGGCCACCTGGGCCTTGGCGTCTCGGGCGGTCAGCTCGATGTTGCGGGGCAGCTCCTCGCAGAAGACCCTGCGGCCCTCCTCCTCGTCGGAGACGTACACCGTGTGGCCGTCGCCCCGGTCGGCGAGGCGTTCCATCAGGGCGTCGCCGTAGTCGCTGCCGACGCCGACGCCGAAGAGGGTGATGCCGTGTTCGCGGCGGTGCTCCGCGATGCGTTCCAGGATCGCGTCGGCGTCGGTCTCCCCCGTGTTGGCGAGCGCGTCGGAGACCAGGACGACCCGGTTGACGGCGCCCCTGCGCAATCCCTCGACGGCGGTCTCGTAGCCGGTCCCGACCCCCGCGGCGAGGTTGGTGGAGTGGGTGGGCGACAGGCCCTCGACGGCGTCGTGGATCCTGCCCCGGTTGCCGCCGAGCCGGGTCATCGGCAGGACCGTCTCGGCCTCGTCGCTGAAGGTGACCACGGCCACCGAGTCGTCGTCGCGCAGCCGGTCGGTCATCACGCCGAGGGACTTCTTGGCCAGGTCCAGACGGCCCGGTTCGGCCATCGAGCCGGAGATGTCGATGACGAACGTCAGGGCGGCGGGGGCGCGGCGGGCGGAGTCCTCGGCGGCCCGGGTGGCGAGGCCCACGCGGACCAGGGACCAGTCCTTCTCCCCGGTGCGGGCCCCGTCGACCGTGACGGTGAAGCCGTCGCCGCCGGGGCGTTCGTAGTCCTGGCGGAAGCTGTTGACGAACTCCTCCGGCCGGACGGTGGACGGGTCGGGCAGCCGGCCGTCGGCGAGGGTGCGGCGGGCGTAGCCGTAGGAGGCGGTGTCCACGTCGAGCGCGAACGTGGACAGGTAGTCGGGCTCGGGCGCGATGCCGCGGGAGTCCTGCTCGCCCTCGCTCGCGCCGTTCCTCGGCCCCTCGGGTGCGGGCAGCGGCGCCGAGCCGTCGCCGCGCGAGCCGTCGTAGCGGCTGTCGGTGGCGCTCTTGCCGCCTCCGTCGCTGCTCCCGCTGCATCCGGTGAGCAGCAGACCGCTCGCCGCCGTGAGCGCGAGCAGCGCCCCGCCGAGCCGTCGTGTCCGGTGCCACTTCATCTTCGGTGCCCCCTGGGTGCGTTGGCCGACTTCTGTGACTGTGACGGCGGAGCACACCGGAACGTGCGCTGCGGAGCGTCACAGCTGTGTCTCGAAGCGGCCACGGTGACCGGTCGCCGAGACCGGTGGGTGATCTTCCGTTGACCTGGCCAGGCGCGCCGCCACCGGCCGGAAGAGGCACGGGCCAGTGCGCACGCCCCCCCTCGGCGGGCGTTACCCGCCGTGCGCGGGGCGGGCGCCGTGTGTGACACGACCGTCACACGGCCGGCTGCGGGGGGCCGCGGCGCCCGTCCGGCGATGATGGAGAGGAGGAGCACTGACCGGACCACGGAAGGACAGCATCCCGATGAGCCACCAGAAGGTGCGCGACGTGATGAGCGACGCGGTCGTCCGCATTCCGCCCGGGATGCCGTTCAAGGAGATCGCGTACCTGCTGCTGGAGTACGACATCACGGCGGTTCCCGTGGTGGACGCCGAGGACCGGCCGCTGGGCGTGGTGTCGGAGGCGGATCTGCTGCACAAGATGTGGGGGTGGTCGCAGGACGGCGGCGACGGCACGCCGGAGGCGGCGCGGCGCCTCGCCAAGGCCTGGGCCACCGATGCGGGAGGTCTGATGACCTCGCCGCCGGTGTGCGCCCTCGAGGACTGGGACGTGGTGCAGGCCGCCCGGGTGATGGCCGAGCGGGGCATCAAGCGGCTGCTGGTCGTCGACGGGGACGGCCGGCTGATCGGCGTGGTGAGCCGGAGCGATCTGCTGCGGGTCTTCGTGCGCAAGGACCAGGCCATCCGCACCGAGATCGTGGAGGAGGTCCTGGTCAGGCAGCTCGGTGAGGCTCCGTCGGCGGTGCACGTGGATGTGTCGCACGGCCATGTGGTGCTCACCGGGCGGCTCACCACCGGGGCGACGGTGCAGGAGCTGGAGAAGCTGTGCCGGGACGTGGACGGCGTGGTGGACGTGGAGTTCCGGCCGCTTCCGGAGGCCGGTGACTGAGCTCCGCCGGCGGGTGCGTTCGCCCGTCGGGGAGCGGATGCCCCCGGACGGGTGAACGCCGGGTGACCGTCAGGAGACGCGACCGGGGCCGGGGAGGGAGCCGGCCGGAGGCCGTCAGGCGGCGGGGAACTGGTCGGGGGTACGGATGCGGTCGCGGATCCAGACCCCCGCCGGCTTCAGCGAGGCGGTGCCCGCCCAGGGGCCCTGGGCGTCGCAGGTGCCGGTGTCGAAGACGGCGCCGCTGCGGCGGTCGTCGGAGAAGTTCCAGTTGACCCAGCTGATCTTCTTGTCGGCCATCAGGTCCAGGTACCGCTGGGACATCGCGAAGTCGTCGGCGCCCTCTCCCGCGTGGTTCTGGGTACCGAACTCGGTGACGAGGACCGGGATGCGGTCGGCGGCGCGGGACAGGGTCGCCAGGTACTCCTCGCGGTGCGAGCCGGCGTAGAAGTGAAACGTGTACATGATGTTGGCGGCCCGCACGGGGTCGTTCACGATCTCGGTCTCGTCGGCCCCCTCGGAGACGCCGAGCGAGGACCAGGCCCGGGTGCCGACGAGGACGGGCGCGTCCGGGGCGACGCCGCGGATGACCGGCACGAGCTGCTCGGCGTAGCTCCTGATGCGCGACCAGCCGACTCCGCTGGGCTCGTTGGCGATCTCGTAGAGGATGTTGTTCCGGCCGGCGTGGCGCCGGGCGATCTCGGTGAAGAACGTGCGGGCGGCGGCGAGGCTGGTGTGGGGGTCGCCGGGGTGGAGCACGTGCCAGTCGACGATGACGTACATGCCGCGTTCGCTCGCCTGCCGGATCAGCCGGTCGGCGAGGTCGGTGAAGTGCCGGGGGTCGGTCTCGTAGCCGCCCTCCTGCACATAGGTGGAGACGCGCAGGACGTCGGCGTTCCAGTCGTGAGCGAGGGCGTCGAGCGAGCCGTCGGTGAGGCAGTGCGGGTACCACTGGGTGCCGTGGGTGCTCATGCCGCGCAGCTGGATCGCGTTGCCGCGTTCGTTGCAGAGCTTGACGCCGCAGACCCGGAGCCGTCCGTTGGCCTCGACGGGTGTGGCGGCGGCCGGTGAGCCGGCGGTGGCCGCGGGTGCGGAGGCGAGGGCGAGGAGGAGGCCGCCGAGGGCCGCGGTCAGTGCGGCCGGGCGCCGGGAAGTACGTGCCGGTCTCATGTGGGGGGCTCCGATCACGCGGAAGTTAGGAAACTTTCCTGACGATGCATGGAACAAGAGCCGGCACGGGTTGGCAAGGTCCATGACGCCCGTGCGGAAACGACCGCGGCCTGCCCGGCCCGGGCCATGGGCGGGACCGAAAGCCCGTCGGCGGGGCGAGCAGGACGATCGGCGGGCGTACCGGCGCGGGGCCGGCGGGCGGGGAACGGCGGGCGGTCAGCCGTCGGGGACGCCGGGGCGGGTCTCCTCCGTCACCGGTGCGGTCTCCACCCGGCCGCCCGGATGGCGCAGGGCGCACAGGAAGGCGAGCCCCAGGGCGATCGCCATGCCGTAGAACACCCACTGGTTGGCCTCGGCGAAATCCATCCGCACCGCCGCCATGACCTCCCGCATCGTCTCGGCGGCCGTCCCGCTGCCCTCCGGCACGCGGGTGTCGGCGCTTCCGCTCACCGTCTCGGTGACCTGGCGGGCCACGTCCTCGGCCTCCTGCTGCGGCATGCCCCGCGAGGTCAGGGTGCCGACCACCCTGTCCGTGGTGACGTGCGTGAGGACCGTGCCGTACACGGCGAGACCCACGCTCGCCGCGTAGTTGCGCACGGTCTGGGTCACGCCGGTGACCTCGCCGTAGGAGGCGTCGATGGCGCGGTTGACGGCGTCCGTGGACGCCGGGGCGAGGATGAACCCGATGCCCGCTCCGGCGAGCGCGGCGTACGGCCACTGGTCGTGCATCGACAGGTTGGTCATCTCCCCCGCCCAGAGCGCGAAGCCGACGGTGCCGAGCACGGCGCCGAGCTTCAGCGCGGGGCGCGCCCCGCTCTTGTCGAGGATCCGCCCGCCCCACTGGGAGGCGATGGCGAAGCCCGCGAAGAAGTACAGCAGGAACAGGGCCGCCTGGTTCGGGGAGGCGCTCAGCGACACCTGGGCGTAGACGGAGGCGAAGAAGAACAGCGGCACGAAGGCGAGCATCGCGAAGAAGAGCACCGCGATGTCGGCTGCGAAGGCCCGATCGCGGAAGACCCGCAGGTTGATCAGCGGATGCCGGACCCGCCACTCGTAGCGGACGAACACCACGAGCACGGCGAGGCCGCCCACGATGCAGGCCCAGGTCGCCGGGCTGTCCCAGCCCCAGGACCAGGCCTGCTGGAAGCCGAGCACGCTCAGCCCCATGCCGACGGCGACCAGGGCGGCACCGGGCAGGTCCAGCGACTCGCGGCGCGGCCGGTCGGCGATCCGGGCCAGGAAGGTCAGCACCAGCGCCACGACCGCCACCGGGACGTTGACCCAGAAGACGGCGCGCCAGGTCCAGGCCGTGAGCCAGCCGCCGAGCAGCGGCCCGACGGCGGTCAGCGCTCCGGACAGACCGAAGAACAGCGCGAGTGCACGCCCCCGCCGCTCCACCGGGAACACCGCGACGACGACGGCCAGGGCGGCCGGGAACATGAGCGCGGCGCCGAAGCCCTGGGTGGCCCGGAAGACGATCAGCCAGGGCTGTGCGACGTCGCCCTCGGGCACGCAGCCGCACAGCACCGACGAGACGGTGAAGATCAGCGTTCCGGCGATCACCACGCGTCTCGGTCCGAGCAGGTCCGCGAGCCGGCCGCCCAGGGCGAAGAAGGCGGCGAGGGACAGCAGATAGGCGTTGACGACCCACTGCATGCCCGAGGTGGACAGATCGAGCTCGTGGACGATGTCCGGGGCGGCGATGGCGACGATGGTCTGGTCGATGAAGGTCATCGAGACGGCGAACAGCATCGCGGCCAGTGCCAGATACTGGCGCGGCGTCTCACGCGGTCCGGGAGCGGTCTGGCCGCGCCCTTCGTACGTGCTCATTCGTTCAGTCTGCAACCGCCTCCCGGCCGCCGCATCCGGCGAGCGGACGCCGCCCCCGGCGGGCGGGCCGCGGGTCAGCCGATGGTGACCACGCGGGCCCAGTCCGGCGGCGCGTCGGGCATGTGGTCGGGGGCGTCCTCGTCCACGGAAGGGAACGACCGCGGTCGCGCGAACAGGCCGACCACGGTGCGGCAGGGCGGCCGGGACCCGGGCCAGGGCGTATGCCCGTCGGTGAGGGCCACCGGCACACCGGGACAGGCGCGCAGCGCGCGGGCGAAGCCCGCCCGCAGGTCCGTTCCGCCGCCGCCCACCAGCGGGATCCCCTCGGTCCGGCACAGCCGGTGCAGGTCGTGGGCCGCGGCGTCACAAGGCACCACGGACACCGTGTCGCGGCGTCCGCCGACGGCCCGGGAGATGGCGGCGACCTCCAGCAGCGCACTGCCCGGTTCCCGGTCGCTGACCGAGCCGGAGGTGCCGATCACGACGGCCACGCGTGGCGGGGTGCGGCGCAGACCCGGCAGCACCGCACGGGGCACGCCCGCCGAACGCCGGGACGGCCGGCCGTAGCTGTGGTCCTCGCCCGCGCCGGAGCCCGCGACGGCGGCGCGCAGTGCAGCGCCGAGCAACTGCCGCCAGGGCTGCGGCGGGTGAGAGGCCTCCTCCGCCCTGCGCCGCCAGCTCTCGGGCGCGCTGCCGCGGCGGGCCCGGATGCTCTCCGCCGCGCGGAAGCGCACCGCGTCGCGCGGCTGCTCGCTGAGACCGTGCGCTGCCTGGGCACCGAGGTCCCACTCCCGGCGCTGCCCGTCGGCGCCACTGCCTCAGTCCAGCAAGGCCCAGTCCTGGGTGCGGGGACCCAGGCGGAACTGGCGCAGATACTCCTCCATCGGCTCGCCGGACGGCAGGTGCAGCGTGGCCGGGCCGACGGCGCCCTCCGGGCGGGCCGGTCCGTCGCCGTGGATGTCGTCGTTGATCTCGCAGTCCGCGGCGATGTTCATGCGCAGCCGCTCCCCCGGTCCGTTCAGCCCGTGCTGCGCGGCGAACCGGTCGCTGCGCCCGTGGTGGTCGCGCAGCAGGTGCGACACCTCGTGCACCCACACCCCGGCCGGCTGCTCCACAGGTGTGCGGGCGGCGAAGGCGGGCGAGACACAACACCGCCGGTGCCGGTCGACGGCCGTGGTCGGCACACAGGTCGGGGACCAGGTGCCGCAGATCGGCGCGGACCCGAGAGACAAGGGCGTGGCCGTGGGTGCGGGCCAGGGACCGCAGATCGGTCTCGTGGTCGATGTGCGCGGCGGAGCAGGCGCCCGCCCAGTCGCCGGCACGTCGATCACGGAGGCCGGAACGGCGTATCTGCGCACGCGCCGCCACAGGGAGATGCGGAAGGCGTCACCGGAGGAGTCCTCGGCGCGGGGTTCCTCGTTCGCGGTGTGAGCGGCCATCAGCACTCACCCTGCGCGGACGGCCCCCCAGTCTGTCAACGGAGTGAGTCGTCATCGCGGTGAGCAGATGCGTTCGCCTGCTTCACCCGCCACGGTGAATTGTGCTCGTCCATGGGTGAGTTGACGGCTCATCGGCCCCTATGTGGTTGAAAGGCTCAATAGTCCGGGCATTCATTTGTCATGAACCTGCGGTCCGGTGGGCGGGCCGCAGTCTCACGGAGGTGTGGGATGCACCGTAGATTCGCCACCGCACTCACTGCCCCGGCCCTGGCCTTCGCCGCCGTCCTCGCCACGGCCGGAACCGCCGACGCCGTACCCGCCGACAAGCCGGCCGTGCTGGCGAGCTGGACCCAGACCAGCGCGTCCAGCTACAACCAGTGGGCCGCAGCCCGGGCCAACCAGTCCGCCTGGGCCGCCTACCAGTTCGACTGGAGCACCGACTACTGCTCGTCCTCGCCGGACAATCCGTTCGGCTTCCCCTTCCAGATGTCCTGCGCCCGCCACGACTTCGGCTACCGCAACTACAAGGCCGCGGGCACCTTCAGCGCCAACAAGGCACGACTCGACAGCGCCTTCTACGAAGATCTCAAGCGGGTCTGCGCCAACTACAGCGGCGGGACCCGGACCGCCTGCAACAGCACCGCATGGACGTACTACCAGGCCGTCAAGGCCTTCGGCTGACGCCGTCCCAGCCGACGGCAGACGTCAAAGGGAAGGGCCCGGCCGTCCAGGCCGGGCCCTTCCCCGTTCGTCTCGCCGTTCGTCCCCGTTCGCCTCGCCGTACGTCGGATGCGACCGGTGCGCGGCCGGCGCGGATCAGTTCCGGGTGTCGAAGCGCTCCCAGACGCGGTGCCCGGCGAGGAGTGCGCGCAGCTGCTCCAGGGCGGCCGGGCCGGAGCCGGCGACGACCACGCCGGGCGCGTCGGCGGGAACGCCGGCCGCGGCCAGGGCGGCCTCGCCGCCCGCCCAGGCGCCGATCGCCTTGCCGTGCCGGAAGGCCTCCGACAGCAGCAGGGCGACCCGCGGGTCCGCGGCCGGGCGCAGCGCGGCGGACGGCACTCCCTTGGCGTCCCGCGCTCCGTAGGCGTCGTCGCCGACGGCGGGCGGCCCGGCCAGCAGTACGGCGTCGAACTCGACGGACCGGGCGGTGACGTAACTGCGCTGGGTCATCACCGCGTTGCCGCCCGAGCCGAGCACACCGCCGGTGGGGCCGACGACCAGGGGCACCATCCCGGCCTCCAGCACCGCGTCACGCACCGCGTGGACCGCCTCGAGGTCGCTGTCGGGTCCCGCCACGATGCCGATGATCCGGCCGTCCACCGGCCAGGTCCCCCCGATCTGGGACAGTGCCGGGCTGGGCTCGACGTCGGCGAGCGGCACGGTCGGCTCGGGGGCGGGCAGTCCGAGGCCCTTGGCGACCTGTTCGCAGAGTTCGGGGTCGATGTTGGCGAGGGTCCGCAGGGCGCGCTCCTTGACGGCCTGCTCGTAGCACTTGCCGAGCTCGAAGGTGTAGGCGCCGATGATGTGCTCGCGCTCCACGGGGCTCATGCTCAGCCAGAAGCGGCGGGGCTGGCTGAAGTGGTCGGCGAACGACTCGGGGGCCTCGCGCACCTTGGTCGCCTCGGGGACGCGGACCGGGGTCTCCACATAGGCGCCCTCGGCGGCGCCGGCGGTGAACGGGCAGCCGCCGTCCAGGGAGTTGGGCCGGTAGGGGGCGACACCCCGGTGCACGGCCGTCTGGTGCATGCCGTCGCGCAGCATGTCGTTGACCGGTGCGTGCGGCCGGTTGATGGGCAGCTGGGGGAAGTTGGGGCCGCCGAGCCGGGTGATCTGGGTGTCCAGGTAGGAGAAGAGCCGCCCGGCGAGCAGCGGGTCGTCGGTGATGTCGATGCCGGGCACCAGGTGCCCGACGTGGAAGGCGACCTGCTCGGTCTCGGCGAAGAAGTCGGCCGGGTTGCGGTTGAGGGTGAGCAGCCCGATGGGCTGCACCGGCGCCAGCTCCTCGGGCACGATGTTGGTCGGGTCGAGCAGGTCGATGCCCTCGAAGGTCTGCTCGGGGGTGTCGGGGAAGGTCTGGATGCCCAGCTCCCACTGCGGGTAGGCGCCGGCCTCGATGGCGTCGGCGAGGTCCCGGCGGTGGAAGTCGGGGTCGACGCCGTTGATGATCTGCGCCTCCTCCCACACCAGGGAGTGCACGCCCAGCTTCGGCTTCCAGTGGAACTTCACCAGGGTGGTGGAGCCGTCGGCGGCGACCAGGCGGAAGGTGTGGACGCCGAAGCCCTCCATCATGCGGTAGGAGCGCGGGATGCCCCGGTCGGACATGTTCCACAGGGTGTGGTGGGTGGCCTCGGTATGCAGGGAGACGAAGTCCCAGAACGTGTCGTGGGCGCTCTGGGCCTGCGGGATCTCCCGGTCGGGGTGCGGCTTGCCGGCGTGGATGACGTCGGGGAACTTGATGGCGTCCTGGATGAAGAAGACCGGGATGTTGTTGCCGACCAGGTCGAAGACACCCTCCTGGGTGTAGAACTTGGTGGCGAAGCCGCGGGTGTCGCGCACCGTGTCCGCGGAGCCGCGCGACCCCAGCACGGTGGAGAAGCGCACGAACACCGGCGTCTCCACGTCCTTGGCGAGGAAGGCCGCCTTGGTGACGGAGGCGGCGGTGCCGTAGCTCTGGAAGACTCCGTGCGCGGCGGCGCCCCGGGCGTGGACCACGCGCTCCGGGATGCGCTCGTGGTCGAAGTGCATGACCTTCTCGCGCAGATGGTGGTCCTGGAGCAGAACGGGGCCCCGCGGTCCTGCCTTGAGCGAGTGGTCGGTGTCGTGCAGACGGGCGCCCTGCGCGGTGGTCAGGTAGCTGCCCGCCTGGGCGACGTCGGCCTGGTCCGCCCCCGTGGCCCGGCCGGTCGGCGACATGGTGGCGGGGCCGGTCTGGTCGGGCTTGGGCGGCAGCGGTTCGCGGGGGGCGACCGGCTCCTCGAGGGACGGCTCCTCGAGGGCCGGGCGCCCGGGGATGCCGTCGGAGGGGGCGGCGTCCCCCGGGAGGGCGTCGGCGATCTTCCGGGAAGCCCGCTTCAAGGGGTTGGCCTCGCTCATGGGATGACACTCCTACGGTCCGCTGGGGGCAGTGGCCACGGCTGAGTACCCGGAAAGGGGGCACGATGCCGTCAAGTTCTCACGCCCCCGGACCCCTCGCACCGGGCGTGCCGCGATGGGGTGAACCTGCCGCCCGGCCGCGTCCGGTCAGTGGTGCCAGGCCCGGCCGCCCGTGTTGTGGATGAACCGCTGGAGCACCTTCATGGTGGTCAGATACTCCTCGTCGGAGATGCCCGCGTGGCGCTCGGCCCAGAGCTCGTCCTGCAACGCGGCAGCCTTCTCGTACCGGGCCCGTCCCTGGTCCGTAGGGGTCAGCCGCCCCTCGCCGTCCTCGTCGAGCAGGGTGTGGGCGACGCAGGCGTCGATCTCCGCGGTGATGCCCTCGCGTCCGGTGTCGAGGTAGCCGGAGAGCATGTCGAGGAGCTCGTCGCGGGTGCGTCCGCCGGTGCGGGCGGTCTGCGCCAGGATCCACCACTGGGGCTGGGTGAGATCCAGTTCCGCGAGGGCGGTGCGGGTGCGGGTGACGACCGCCTTGTGGGCCGCCCAGGCCCAGTAGCCGATCGGCTGCTTGATCAGTTCCGCGTCGCTGTGCGAGTACTGCATGGCTGCGATCCCCTCGATAGCCGCCCTTTCGGGCCGGACGGGATCGAACGTAGAAACTCGAGCGCACTTGAGGTCAAGCGGCGTCCGCACGGGGGGCCCGCGGCCCCGCTCACAGGAGCCCGCTCAGAACAACTGCTCCTGGACGGCCGGCGCGGAGGGGCCCTGAGGGCGGCGGGGGCGCGCGGGGCGGTCCGGGCGCTGCTGCCCGAAGAGAGCGGGGGTGCCGTACGCGTCGGGCTCGGCCGGGACGACGACAGCGCCGCTGCCGACGTTCAGGCGCAGCGGCGCCTCGCGGTCGAAGTCGCCCGGTGTCATGTCCGTCCAGTCGCGTTCCTGACGCTCGCTCACCGGCGCTCCGCTCCCCGTCCCTGCTCCGGCCACACATTGTCCCCCGTCTCCGGCCGCCCGACCCGCCAGGGGTGAGACGCACCTCACATCCGCAGCCGGTCACACCGCCCGGCGCCGCTCCGTCAGTAGGGCGTAACCGACCAGCTGACCAAGGAGATCATCATGGATGCTCGAGTCGATCTCTTCTCCAACGCCCTCGGCGCGAAGGTACTGAAGCACATCAACTCCGCGGGCAAGGCGGTCTCGGAGTCGACGCTGCCGGCCGCCACCCAGGAGCTGGTGAAGATCCGCGCCAGCCAGATCAACGGCTGCGGCTTCTGCCTCGACATGCACACCAAGGAGGCCGCCGCTGCCGGGGAGAGCGCCCTGCGCCTGAACATGGTCGCCGCCTGGCGGGAGTCCACGGTCTTCACGGAGGCCGAGCGCGCCGCATTGGAGCTGACCGAACAGGGCACCCGGCTGGCGGACGCCTCCGGAGGCGTGAGCGACGAGGCGTGGGAGAACGCGGCCAAGCACTACGACGAGGACCAGCTCGTCGCCCTGATGTCGCTGATCGCGATCATCAACACCTACAACCGGCTGAATGTGATCAACCGGCTGCCGGGCGGCAACTACCGGGTCGGCCAGTTCGACTGACCCCCGGCACGCACCACGACGCCCCGCGTCCGCATGGGCGCGGGGCGTTCCGTGCTGCCGGCGGCTGCGGCCGCGGTCAGGACGCGTTGCGCTTGGGCAGCTTCCAGTTGGGCCGCACGAAGTGGCAGGTGTAGCCGTCCGGGTAGCGCTGGAGGTAGTCCTGGTGCTCGGGCTCGGCCTCCCAGAAGGGGCCGGCGGGCGACACCTCGGTGACGACCTCGCCGGGCCACAGCCCCGAGGCGTTGACGTCGGCGATGGTCTCCTCGGCGATGCGCTTCTGCTCGTCGTTGTAGTAGAAGATCGCCGAGCGGTAGCTCAGGCCGATGTCGTTGCCCTGCCGGTTCTTCGTGGTCGGGTCGTGGATCTGGAAGAAGTACTCCAGGATCGTGCGGTAGTCGGTGACGGACGGATCGTAGGTGATCTCGATCGACTCCGCGTGGGTGCCGTGGTTGCGGTAGGTGGCGTTGGGAACGTCACCGCCGCTGTACCCCACTCGTGTGGAGATCACGCCCGGGAACGAGCGGATCAGCTCCTGCATGCCCCAGAAGCAGCCGCCTGCCAGCAGCGCCTTCTCCTCGGTCCTCGTCATCTCGTCCTCTCCCAGCGTGCGCGTCGGCGACCGTTCAACGGGGTCAACCCCACCGGAGGCATGATTGTTCCAGCCATGATCATCGGCGCCGTCCCCCGGGGTCAGCGGGCGGAGGAGTCCAGGTGGCGGGTGAGCGCGGCGAGCGCCCCCACCGCGGATGCGAGGGCCCCGATCTCGCCGTCGCTGAGGGATGAAAGGGCCTGTCTGATCCGGGCGGTCTCCTGGTCGCGCACCTCGGCCAGCCGGCGCCGGGCCGCGGCGGTCGGATACAGATGGGCGACGCGCCGGTCGGAGCGGTCCTGCCGCCGCTCCAGCAGCCCCGACTCGGTCATCCGGGAGACCAGCGCGCTCACATTGCTGGGCTTCATCAGCAGTGCCTCGGCCGCCTCGCGCACGGTGGCGCCCTCGCGCCCCGCCACGAAGCGCAGCAGGGCGAGCTGGCCGTCCGGCGGCCGGGGGTGCGGGTGGCCGGCGGGCCGGCGGTCCAGGGCCCGGGACAGCGCGGGCAGGCAGGCCGCGAGGCCGGAGGCCGTGCGGTCGAGCTCCCGGCCCGTGGCACTGGTCGAGTCGGTCACTCCGGCACAATAGGTATGGTTTCATACCTATGTCAAAGGACGCACGTCACCCCATGGACCTGTGAGGTAAGGGCGCACCATGCCGACCGAAACGTTTGAGTTCCAGGTAGAGGCCCGTCAGCTGCTCCAGCTGATGATCCACTCGGTCTACTCGAACAAGGACGTCTTCCTCCGCGAGCTCGTCTCCAACGCCTCCGACGCGCTCGACAAGCTGCGGCTGGCCAAACTGCGGGACGACTCGCTCGACGCCGATGTGTCCGACCTGCACATCGAGCTCGAGGTCGACAAGGACGCCCGCACCCTCACCGTGCGGGACAACGGCATCGGCATGTCCTACGACGAGGTCGGCGACCTCATCGGCACCATCGCCAACTCGGGCACCGCCGAGTTCCTGCGGGAGCTGAAGGAGGCGAAGGACTCCGCGAACGCCGAGGGGCTGATCGGCCAGTTCGGTGTGGGCTTCTACTCCGCCTTCATGGTGGCGGACGAGGTCACGCTGGTGACCCGGCGGGCCGGCGAGCAGCAGGGCACCCGCTGGCAGTCGCGCGGCGAGGGCACCTACACCCTGGAGAAGGTGGATGACGTCCCGCAGGGCACCTCGGTCGTCCTGCACCTGAAGCCGGCCGACCCGGACAACCAGCTGCACGACTACACGTCGGTGTGGAAGCTGAAGGAGATCGTCAAGCACTACTCCGACTTCATCACCTGGCCGATCCGGCTGGTGGGCGAGAAGCGCGAGGGAGACAAGGACGCGGAACCCGAGACGCTCAACTCGATGAAGGCCCTGTGGGCCCGCTCCCGCGACGAGGTGTCCGACGAGGAGTACCACGAGCTCTACAAGCACATCAGCCACGACTGGCGCGACCCGCTGGACATCATCCAGCTGCAGGCCGAGGGCACCTTCGAGTACCAGGCCCTGCTGTTCCTCCCCGCGCACGCCCCGCACGACCTGTTCACGCAGAATTTCAAGCGCGGCGTCCAGCTGTATGTGAAGCGCGTCTTCATCATGGACGACTGCGAGGAGCTGCTGCCGCCGTACCTGCGCTTCGTCAAGGGCGTGGTGGACGCGCAGGACCTCTCGCTGAACGTCTCCCGCGAGATCCTGCAGCAGGACCGGCACATCCGGATGATGCAGCGCCGGCTGACCAAGAAGGTGCTCTCCTCGGTCAAGAGCATGATGGCGAACGACGCCGAGAAGTACGCCGCCTTCTGGCGGGAGTTCGGCGCGGTCCTCAAGGAGGGCCTGGTCGTCGACCCGGACAACCGCGACGCGCTGCTCGCCGTCTGCTCGTTCGCCACCACCAGGTCCGAGGACCGCACGGTCACGCTCAAGCAGTACGTGGAGCGGATGCCGGACGGCCAGAAGGACATCTACTACGTCACCGGTGAGTCCCGGCAGACCATCGACAACTCCCCGCACATGGAGGCCTTCCGCGAGCGCGGCGTCGAGGTGCTGCTGCTCACCGACCCGGTGGACGAGGTCTGGGTCGACGCGGTGGGCGAGTTCGAGGGCAAGCGGCTGCGCTCCGTCGCCAAGGGCGAGATCGACCTCGGCTCCGAGGACGACGAGAAGAAGGACAGCGAGCGGGAGAAGCGGGCCGAGGAGTACGAGGGCCTGCTCGGCTGGATGCGGGAGCAGCTGGAGGAGGACATCAAGGAGGTGCGCCTCTCGTCGCGTCTGACGGTGTCCCCGGCCTGCCTGGTCGCCGACGCCGACGACCTCACCCCGGCGCTGGAGAGCATGTACCGGGCCATGGGCCAGGAGGTACCGCACACCAAGCGCATCCTGGAGCTCAACCCGGACCACGAGCTGGTGAAGGGCCTCAACCGCGCCTTCAAGGAGCGCGAGGACAAGGCGGAACTGGCCGAGACCACCGAGCTGCTGCACGCCCTGGCCGTGGTGGCCGAGGGCGGCCGGCCCAAGGACCCGGGCCGCTTCGTGAAGCTGGCGGCGGAGCGTCTGCAGCGGACGCTGTGACAACTCCCGTACTCCCCGGGGAGTACGGTCGCCGGCCAGGGGCGGGGTCGTGGCCGGGAGGCAGTGCGCCGTGACTGCAGCCCGGAGGACGCCGGTTCGCATCCGGCCGCCCCGCCCCCTCTCCGGCGTCCTCGAAGTTCCGCAGGCTCAGGCGGCCGGGACCGTCCTCCGAGGCCGGCGGGCCGTGGCGGCGGCGCGCAGCCGGCGGCCGCGGCGGGTCGGGCCCCAGGGCTTCAGGACGGAGATCACCGTCATGAACACGTACGCCGACAGCGATACGGCAGGCCCGAACAGGACGTCGCCGGCGTCCGGCAGCGGCTGCCCGGCGGCGACCGCCGCCACCGCGGAGTTCACCCCCGGCCGCAGTGCGAAGACCGTCGCGGTGGTGGTGCCCAGCGTCAGCCAGAACTTGGTGCAGACCCAGCGGTACCGGGCCAGGCCCCACGACGTGCCGAGCGCGAGCACCAGGCCGCTGGCCAGGGTCAGCAGGGCCAGCGGCAGCAGCAGCCAGTCGGCGAACAGCTTCATCGCCCGCAGCGCCGCCTCGGTCATGGCCGGACCGCGGGTGGTGGCCGCGGTGATGCCGAGGGCCAGCAGGCCGAGCGTGAGCCCGAGCCAGGCCGCCGCGGCCACGACGTGCACCACGAGGAAGGTGCGGCGCGCCCGGCGGCCGAGCCTCGGCCCGGCGGACGTCCGCGCCTGCGGAGACTGCTTCGGTTCGGTCAGTGGCTTCATGTGCACCACCGTGCCGGGCGGGCGCGCCGCAGGCGTCCGGCGGCGGGAGTAACCCCGCGTACCGGGCTGGGCGTACGCGCCGCCCGCCCGGCTGCTCCGCGGTGATCAGCCCGTTCGCAGCCGGCCGGCCTGCTCCAGCGTCCGCCGGGCCAGGCGGGCGAGCCGGGGGTGGCTGCGCACCACGCGGCGGGCCGCCCGCGCCGGTTCCCTGCCCAGCCAGCAGACGGCGCCGGCCGGCCCCGGCCGGATCACCGCGCCCTCGTACACGCGCAGCTCACGGGTCTTGAGGGTGTCCTTGTAGCGGGCGGGACCGCTGCCCAGGTCGACCATCCGGACGCCGTCCGCGGCGGCCGCCCTGAGCAGGTGCAGCAGCAGGATCGAGCCGGGCGAGTGCCTGCCGTGGTCGCGGTCGTAGGCGGGGAACCACCAGGAGAGCACCGTCGGCGAGCGCAGTCCGAAGTGGGCGGCCACCGGCCGGTCCCCCGCGTACAGGACGGAGAGCAGCCCGCGGCAGTCGGGGTCGTCGCCGTGCGCCAGCAGGTCCACCAGCCCGTTGATCCACGGCTGGGCGAACCGGTCCCGGCGGCCGGTGCGCCGGTACTGGGCGGACTTCCACCGTTTGAGCGCGCGCAGCGCGTCCGGGTCACGGCAGTCGTACTCGAACCGCACCTCGCCGGTCTGCCGGGCGAGCCGGCGTTCCTTGGCCCGGGTCTGGCGGAGGAAGCCGGAGGACGTGCGGCGCAGCCGGGCCGCGTACTGCTCGTAGCCCTCGTCGAGGTCGATCACCGGGTCGGCGAGCGCCTCGGCGGCGTGCGGGAGGAAGGGACGCTGCCCCGCCTCCAGGTTGTCGAACTCCCAGGACGCCAGGCCGCAGGCGGCGAGCAGCCGGCGCGGGTCGAGACGGATGCCGGGGCGCAGTACGGCGCCCTGGCTGTCCGACACCCCGAGGCCGATGGCCCTGCCGTGGCCCAACGGGCCCTTCTCGTAGGGGAAGAAGCCCACCGGTGTGCCGTCCTGCTGCAGCACGGCCACGCGGGCCTGGGGCCGGACCCGGCCGACCGCGGTGGCGAACACCGGGTCGAGGAACGGGTTCTCGGGAGCGTCGCCCTCGGCCCGCAGAAGTCTCCACGTCTTGTGTTCGGCGGGGCCCAGTTCGTCGGGACGCACGATGACGACACCCTTGTCAGGCATGCGGGTCTCCTGGGTGGTGTGGGAGGTGGCCGGGGTACGGAGGCAGGCGCCGGGGGCGCGCCGCCAGGACCTGTCCGCTCAGCAGCGGAAGGTCTGCAGCACGACGGCGGCGCGGGCCGTCCCGCCCGGTGCGGGGCGTGGTGGGTCTCCGGCGGACGGTACGGCGGCGGACCGGCCGGCGGGAGTGCCGCCGGTGAAGTGGCGGGAGCCCTCGGCCGGGCGGGGGACCGCGGTGACGGCAGCGGTCCGCGCGGACCGGGCGACGGGGCGGTGAGCGGCGGCGTCCGGCTCGCCGGGGGCGGGCGTACCGGCGCCCTCGGGCAGCGCCTCCCGTGGAGCCGTCCGGGTCTGGGCGGCGGACGCGGGGCCGGCGTCGGCCGTGGCGGGCGCCGGGAGTCGGAGGAACAGGAGCACCACCGAGGCCAGCAGCACCACCGCCGCTGCCCGTCGTCGCCGCACGGTCACCTCCAGAGGGGGGTGACGAGGCCGTCCTCGCGCCGGGCGAGCCCCCCGACGAACCCGGCGCGCCTTCCAGTACCGCCGAGCGTGTCCCGCCCCGTCAAGGCCCGGACCCCGCAACGCGGCCCACTCCCCCCGCCCTGGGCTCGATGGTCCTCCGGGACCTCATGTCTCACACCGGATCCCCTGCTTCCGCACGGCACGTCCGGGTGCCGCGAGGATTCCCGTCGCACCCTCGCGTGCCGGCGGCGGGCCAGGGCACATGGGAACCGTGACCATGCCTGACTTTCTCTTCGCCCTGATCGGTCTCGGTGCCCTCGCGGCGGCCGTGGTGCCCCGGCTGGTGGCGGGACGCCCGCTGTCCCTGCCCCTGGTGTTCCTGCTCTGCGGTGTCGGCATCCAGCTGCTGCCGGGGGTGCCCCTGCCGGAGATCGACCCGGTGGCCGACCGGGTGTGGGTGGAGCACCTCACCGAGGTGTGCGTGATCGTGTCGCTGATGGGTGCCGGACTCGCCCTGAACCGGCCCTTCGGCCGGCTGCGCTGGCGGGCCACCTGGCGGCAGCTGGGGATCACCATGCCGCTGACGGTCGCGGCCGTGGCCGCGCTCGCCCGGGGACTGCTGGACTGGCCGGTGGCCGCAGCGCTGCTGCTGGCCGCGGTGCTCGCGCCCACGGACCCGGTCCTCGCCTCCGAGGTGCGTGTGGGCGCCCCGACCGACTCCGAGCACGACGAGGACGAGGTGCGCTTCGCGCTGACCAGCGAGGCGGGGCTGAACGACGGGCTCGCCTTCCCCTTCGTGCTCGGCGCCGCCGCGCTGGCCGCAGCGGGCGGCACCGTGACCGGGGGCGAGCTCACCCACTGGGTCCTGACGGACGTGCTCTACAAGACCGCGGCCGGCATCGCCGCGGGTCTCGCCCTGGGCGCTCTGCTCGGCTGGCTGTTCTTCCGGGCCGGCAAGCAGGCTCTGCGGCTGTCCGAGCACAGCGAGGGCTTCGTCGCGGTGGGCGCGACCTTCCTGGCCTACGGGGTCACCGAACTGGTGCACGGCTACGGCTTCCTGGCCGTCTTCGTCACCGCCTGCCGCATCCGCGCGGCCGAGCACGCCCACGGCTACCACATGGTGCTCCACGACTTCGTGGAGCAGGTGGAACGGCTGCTGACGGCCGGGCTGCTGTTCCTGCTGGGGGTGTTCGTCGCACAGGGCGGTCTGATGCCGCTGACCTGGCAGGGTGCGGCCGTCGGAGTGCTGCTGCTGTGCGTGGTACGGCCCCTGGCGGGCTGGTGCGCCCAGTGGGGCACGGCGGCCGGTTTCCGCGAGCGGGCGGTCATCGCCCTCTTCGGCATCCGGGGCATCGGCTCGCTGTTCTACCTCGCCCACGCCCTCGGCACCCATGGCTTCGGGGTGGCGGCCGAGGAGCTGTGGGCCGTGGTGGCCTTCGTGGTGCTGACCTCCGTGGTCCTGCACGGTGTCTCCGCCTCCCCCGTCATCGCCCGCCTCGACCGGCTGCGCCTCCACCGCGCCCGGGCGGGCCGGGAGGGAACGGAGCCGGACGAGGACGAGGTGGCGGGAGAGCGGCTGTAGGGCCGGCGCCGGAGCTGTCCTTCGCGGGCGTCCGCATCTCACGGTCCTGACCCCTCTTTCCGGATCTCGTGGCTTCCGGCGGCGCCCGTTCAGCGGGCCCGGCGGAGTCCGGCGCGCGGGCATCTGCCAGACGGAAGGGGCCGGCCACGACGGGAGTACCACCGGCACGAGCGCAGCCCGGCGTGGGCTGCCCGGCGTGCGGCGGGGCCCCGCTCGGTGGAGTCTGGGGATCATGGGGCGCAGAGGCGGTCGGCAGGGCGCGAAGGGCGCGGCGGAGGACGACGTCGAGGCAGTGCTCGACGAGCTGTACGCGCTGCCGCCGTCCGGCTTCGTGCCCCGGCGGGAGCAGCGGGCCGCCGAGGCCCGGTCGGCCGGGCGGGCCGACGACGCCCGGCGCATCCGGGCGGCCCGCCGGCCCACCCTCGCCGCCTGGGCGGCGAACCTGCTGCGCCGCTCGCGGCCCGAGGAGGCGGAGCAGTTCCTGGAGCTGGGGCGGGCCCTGCGCGAGGCCTTCAGCACCCTGGATCCGGCCGGGCTGAGGGAGCTGTCGGCGCAGCGGCGGCGTATCGTCGCCGAGCTGTCCCGGCAGGCGGCGGGGCTGGCCAGGGACGCGGGGCACCCGCTGTCGGACTCGGTGCAGCGGGACCTGGAGGAGACGCTGCGGGCCGTGCTGGCCGATCCGCAGGCCGCCGACCGCTGGGCGCAGGGCCGTCTGGAGACCGCGCTCACCCCGCCCGCGGAGTTCGCCGTCACCGGGGGCGGCACGGGCAGGGCCGCCACCTCGAAGCGCTCGGAACGGCGCCCGTCCGGGCCGTCCCAGTCTCCGTCGGAGAGCACCGCTTCCCCGGCAGCGAAGCGGGACGAGCTGGCCGAGCGGCGCAGACGGCGCCAGGAGCAGGCCCGCGCGGCGGCCGAGACGGCCGAGGCCGCCGAGGAGCGCGCGCGGGAACGGCGCGACGAGCATGCGGCGGCCGAGACGGCCGCGGAGCAGGCGCGGGAGCGGTGCGGTGAGGCAGAGCGGCGCGTGGCCGACCTGGAGGAGCACCTCGGTGCGGCGCGTGCGGAGCTGGAGCGGGCCGAGCACGAGCGGCGTGAGGCGGAGCGGCAGGCGCGTGCGGCCGCAGACGCCCTGGACCGCGCCGTGCGGGAGGCGAAGGAGGCCGCCCGGGAGGCGAAACGGCTCGCCGCACGGGCGAGATGAGCGGGCAGCGGACGTGAGCGGACACAACCGCCCCGTCCCTCCCGCACCGTGAGCGGACACAACTGCCCCGTCCCTCCGGAACATTCAGCCCTTCATTGGCATGGACCTGACGACGCAGAGCCGCTACGCTCTGCCCCACTCGAGTGAGAGCGCTCTCAGACCTCGGTTGTTCCACCCCACCTCGCTGGAACGACGAAGGGCTTCTTCCATGAGACGCACCAGACTCACGCATGCCTGCGTGGCGGCCCTCCTGCTGCTCGGCAGCTGGACCGCGGCGGGCACCCTGCCCGCCTCCGCGCAGGACGCGGCCGACTCCCCCACCTCCTCCCCCGTCGCCTCCGCCGGCCTCGTCGAGGCGATGCAGCGCGACCTCGGCCTGACCCGCACCGAGGCCGAGGAGCGCCTGGCCGACGAGCGCCGCGCCACCGAACTCGCCCCGAAGGCCCGCAGGACCGCCGGTTCCGCCTACGGCGGCGACTGGTTCGACGCCCGGACCGGGAGACTGACCGTCGCCGTCACCGAGGACGCCGGCGAGGCGACGGTACGCAGACTCCGCTCCTCCGGCGTCACCGTGCGCACCGTGGAGCACAGCGCGCGCACCCTGGACGCCACTCGCGCTCGCATCGACCGCCTCGACGCCCCCGCGGGCGTGAGCAGCTGGTCCGTCGACCCGGCCGCCAACGCGGTGGTCGTCAACGTCGTGAAGAACAAGCGCTCCGACAACGATGTCCGCAGATTCCTCGCCGCGGCGCGCGAGGCCGGACCGGTCACCGTGCGCACCGTGCCGGCCGCCGCCCGCACCCTCGCGGCGGGCACCGTGGGCGGCGACCCGTACTACACCGGCAACGTCCGCTGCTCCATCGGCTTCTCGGTGCACGGCGGCTTCGTGACCGCAGGGCACTGCGGAGGCGCGGGCGCCGCCGTGCGCGGCTGGGACGGCTCGTACATCGGCGACTTCCAGGGCTCGTCCTTCCCGGACAACGACTACGCCTGGGTCAACGTGGGCAGCGGCTGGTGGACGGTCCCGGTGGTGCTCGGCTGGGGCACCGTCCCGGACCAGCTGGTGCGCGGCTCGGCCGAGGCACCGGTCGGCGCCTCGATCTGCCGCTCGGGTTCGACCACCCACTGGCACTGCGGCACCGTGCTGGCCAAGAACGAGACGGTGAACTACGCCCAGGGGGCGGTGCACCAGATGACCAAGACGAGCGTGTGCGCCGAACCGGGCGACTCGGGCGGCTCGTTCATCAGTGGTGACCAGGCCCAGGGCGTCACCTCGGGCGGCTGGGGCAACTGCTCCGGCGGCGGCGAGACCTGGTTCCAGCCGGTCAACGAGATCCTCGGACGCTACGGGCTGACCCTGCACACCGCCTGATCGCACCGCACCGGACACCTCCGGCCCTCGAGCGGGCCCCGCCGACGCGACGGCGGGGCCCGCTTCCGCCTCCGTGTGCGCGGGACGCCGGGGACCGTTCACCCCGCAAAGAGTTACCGCGCCGTAACTCACACGGGTGTTACCGGCGGTAAGTGAGCAGTGCTAGTTTCCGGTTCACCTTCCTGAGCAGAGCGAGGAGTGAGCCGTGAGCCGCATCAGCACCGTGCTGACCACCGTCGTCGCCACGACCGCCTGTGTCTGCGCCACCGCCCCGGCCGCCGCCGCGAGCGATCCGGTGGTCTCCCGGGGCGTGACCATCCCCGCCTTCTACACCCCGCCCGCCGGCCTCCCCTCCGGCAACGGCGTCCTGGTCCGGCACGAGCCGCTGCCGCTGGGCCTGAGCCTGCCGGGCCTCGACGGCCGCCCGCTGCCGGGGACGGCGACCCGCCTGATGTACACCTCCACCGCCTCGACCGGTGAACGGGTCGCGGTGACCGGCGCCTACATCGAGCCGACGGCGCGCTGGAAGGGCGGCGGCCCCCGCCCGCTGGTGGTGGTCGGCTCGGGCACCATGGGCCAGGGTGACCAGTGCGCACCCTCGCTCGCGCTGCAGCACCCGCTCACGCTCAACGGGCAGACCGTGTCCGTCGCCTACGAGAACCTGGCGATCTACCGCATCCTGGCCACCGGGGCGGCCGTCGTCGTCACGGACTACGTGGGCCTCGGCGCCACCGACCGGGTGCACACCTACGTCAACCGCGTCGACCAGGGCCGCGCCATGCTCGACGCCGCCCGGGCCGCACGCTCGGTGCCCGGCGCCTCCGTCACGGCCGCCTCGCGGGTGGGCCTGTACGGCTACAGCCAGGGCGGCGGCGCCAGCGCCTCCGCCGCCGAGCTGCACCGCACCTACGCCCCCGAGATCGAGCTGGCCGGCACCTACAGCGGTGCGCCGCCCGCCGATCTGACCGAGGTGATGAAGGGCATCGACGGCAGCGCGCTGGCGGCCGCGCTCGGCTGGTCGATCAACGGCTTCGTGCAGGCCTATCCCGACATGCGCGAGGTCGCCGAACGGCATGTCAACGCCACCGGCCGGGCCGCGCTGAAGGACATCGCCACCACCTGCGTCGGGGACGCCGTTTTCGGCTACGGCTTCACCAAGAGCACCAAGTGGACCACGAGCGGCAAGTCGGTCGCCGAAGTCATCGCCGGCGAGCCGCGCGCCCAGGCGGTCCTCGATGAGCAGCGCCTCGGCACCCTGCGGCCCACGGGCCCCGTCCGGCTGGTCACGGGCGTCCAGGACGACATCGTTCCGCACGCCCAGGCGCGCCGGCTCGCGGTGGACTGGTGCAAGCGGGGCGCGGACGTCACCTACAAGGCGGTCCGGCTGCCGAACCTCGGCGACAAGATCCTCACCAATCACCTGGCCCCGCTGCTCACCGACCAGGGCGACGCCATCTCGTGGCTCACGGCCCGGCTCAGGGGCGAACCGGCCACCTCCAACTGCCGCACGATGCCGTATCAGCCCTGACCCCGCACGGCCCCTGCCCTCACCGGGCCGCCGGCAGGCGCGGGAGGCGCGCCCCACGCGACACGTGGGGCGGGCCTCCTCGTCCGGCCGGGCGGCCTCCCGTGCGCGGGCGGCCCGGCCGGTCCGGGCCGCGGTGGGGCGGCCGTCAGTCCAGGGCCGCGCCGGCGAGCGCGCCGGCCGCCGGGGCGGTGCGGGCGGCACCGCTGAAGTTGTCCTCGACCTCGGCACGCTCCGAGGCGTCCGGATGCACGTTGGTGCAGCCGGGGCCCGGGCTGGCACCGGACATCAGGCTGGAGCAGGGGCCGGGCTTGCGGTCGGGCAGGCCCAGGATGTGACCCAGCTCGTGGGCCGAGATGCGGACCGTGTGGTAGCCCTGCTCCACGGCCTGGCGGCCGATGTAGACGGTGCCGTTGCCCAGGGAGCCGGGGACGGCGCGCGGCCAGCCGTTGTCGGCGAGGACGCGTATGTCCGCGCGCTGCCCGGAGGCAGCCGGGCGCAGTTCGACCGAGTCGACGCTCTCGTTCCAGGCGGCGGCGCCCCGGTCCACCGCGGAGCGGAACTCCGCGGCACCGCTCGCGTCGTAGGTGAGCACCCGGGGGGCGGGGGCGGCCTGGGGCGCCGCGCCGGGTCCAACGGCCACGGCGGGGCCGCCCGCCAGTGGCAGCGACACCATCGCCGCCGCGGCAAGACCGCAGGTCAGGGAACGGATCCGCATGATCGACCTCCTTGTGGGGAAGGGCAGTCGTGCTCATGCCACTCGCTGCGTCCGTGCCCGTGCGGAGGGACCGGCAATCCGTCATTCCGGTCCGCAGCGATGGGAGGCGGCACTGATTCAGAAGCGGCGCTGCTGAATCTCATGGGAAGGATCGGTTGGACTTCCTGATCATGTGGGGGCACTGTGGGGCCAGGGTCACACACGATCCCACGGGACACCCCGAACCGCACCACGGAGACCGAACACGATGAACCACGTCGCCCGCCCCGAGCGCTACGACGGCCCCATGCGCTACCGCCGGACCGGCCGCTCGGGACTCGACCTGCCCCTGCTGTCCCTCGGCTACTGGCACAACTTCGGCGACGACCGGCCGTTCGAGACGCAGCGCGAGATCGCCCTGCGCGCGTTCGACCTCGGCATCACCCACCACGACCTGGCCAACAACTACGGCCCGCCCTACGGCGCCGCGGAGATCAACTTCGGCCGTCTGATGAAGCAGGACCTGGCCCCCTACCGCGACGAGCTGGTGATCTCCACCAAGGCGGGCTGGGACATGTGGCCCGGCCCCTACGGCCAGGGCGGCGGCTCCCGCAAGTACCTGCTGGCCTCGCTGGACCAGTCCCTGAAGCGGATGGGACTGGAGTACGTCGACATCTTCTACTCGCACCGCCTGGACGCCACCACGCCCCTGGAGGAGACCATGGGCGCGCTGGACACGGCCGTCCGCCAGGGCAAGGCGCTGTACGTGGGCATCTCCTCCTACGACGCCGAGCGCACCCGTGAGGCCGCGGCGATCCTGCGCGACCTGGGCACACCGCTGCTGATCCACCAGCCGTCGTACAACATGCTGAACCGCTGGATCGAGACCGAGGGCCTGCTCGACGTCGCCCAGGAGGAGGGCTTCGGCGTCATCGGCTTCACCGCGCTCGCCCAGGGCCTGCTGACCGACCGCTACCTGGAGGGCATCCCGCAGGACTCGCGGGCGGCGCAGGGCAAGTCGCTCGACCCGGGGTGGCTCACCGAGGACATGCGGCAGCGGCTGCGCGCCCTGAACGACATCGCGGCCCGGCGCGGGCAGAGCCTGGCGCAGATGGCGCTGGCCTGGGCGCTCCGCGACCCGCGGGTCACCTCGCTGGTGATCGGCGCCTCGCGCACCGAGCAGCTGGAGCAGAACGTGGCCGCGCTGGAGAACCTCGACTTCACCGCCGAGGAGCTGGCCGAGATCGACAAGTACGCCACCGACGGCGGCGTCGACCTGTGGCGCGAGGCCCGCCTGGGCACCCTGGGCTGACGCGTGCGGGACGTGCCGCGGCCCGGCCCGCACGGTGTGTGCGGCGCGCCGGCCCGGGCGGGTGTGCGCCCGGGCGGACGGGGAACACGGATCGTCCCATGCAGACATTCCTGCCGTATCCCGGTTTCGCCGAGTCGGCGCTGGTCCTCGACCGGCGCCGGCTCGGCAAGCAGCGCGTCGAGGCGATCCAGGTGCTGCGCGGCCTGATCGTGCCCGGCTACGGCTGGCGCCGCCATCCGGCGGTGCGCATGTGGACCGGATACGAGGAGGCCCTGGTGCGCTACGGGCTCGAGGTCTGCCGCATCTGGCGCGAGCAGGGACACCAGGACAGCTGCGCGGCCACGCTGGTCGCCGACCTCGCCGCGGCCCGGCCCGGCATCCGGGTGCGTGACCAGCGGGAGCTGGCGCGGGCCGGTGAGCTGCCGCCGTGGCTGGGGGACGAGTCCTTCCACCGCAGTCACCGCTCGGCCCTGCTCCGCAAGGACCCGGACACCTACGCCGGGCACTTTCCGGACGTGCCGGACGACCTGCCCTACGTCTGGCCGGCCTCCGACCGCGATCCCGAAGTCGTGCCCTGACCCCGCACGCCCGGTGACGGGCCGCGCACGGGGTGCCGCGCAGGGCGACACCCCGGCCACGGGTCGGCGGGTCAGCGGGTCAGCGGGTCAGCGGGCGGACAGATACTCCTGCACGCCCGGTGCGGCGTGCGCGTCCTCCGCGTTCACCACGGCGCCCACCGCCTTGGCGTCCGGCTTGAGGACGTACGTCTCGACGCTCGCCGGGCGGTCGACGTCCGAGAAGTCCTGCGGGGTGCCGAGCCCGGTGTCCGCGTTCTTCTGCGAGCGGTGCGCCTTCACCACGTCCTCGCGGCTCAGTCCGCCCTGCTCGCAGGCCTTCTCCAGGTCGGCGCCCATCAGCTGCGCCGCGTTGTAGCCGGAGAGCACGCCGGAGTCGACGGGCGAGTCCGGGTACCTCTTCCGGTACTCCTTCACCATCCGCTGCACCCCGGGCAGGTCGGAGCTGACCGCGGGTGCGGCGCTCACGATGTGCAGCAGCTTCGCCAGCGCGGGCGCGGCGGGCGTCTTCATCAGCTGGGGCGCGAAGCCGGGGGCGCTGCTGACGACGGGGACCCGCAGGCCGCGGGAGGCGGCGACACCGACCAGGGAGGCGGTCTGGGCGGGTCCGGCGCTGATCAGGACGGCCTTGACTCCCTCCTTGCGCAGCGCGGAGACCTGCGCGGACAGGTCGGTGTCGGTGGCCTGGATCTTCTGGCCCACCACCGTCAGGCCGGCCTTCTTCGCCGCCCAGGTGGAGCCCTCCAAGGCGTTGGCGCCGTAGTCGCCCTCGAAGTAGACGTGCCCGATCCTGTCGCCCTTCTTCAGCCCCTTGGTGCGGGTGAGGAAGTCGACGGCGGCGATCATGTCGATGTCGTAGGTGGTGCCGATCACCTGCACGGAGTCCTTGCCGAGCAGGGAGGCGGCCCAGGCCTGCGGGAAGGTGAGCACCTTGTCGCGCTCGATGTCGTCGAGCAGCGCGGACACCACGGGGGAACCGATGACCTGCGGCATGGCGACGATGTCCGCGGAGATGTCGGCGTAGGCGGTGACCGCCTTCTGCACGTCGTAGCCGTGGTCCTTGACGACGATCTCGATCTTCCGGTCGCAGATGCCGCCCTTGGCGTTGACCTCGTCGGCCCACATCTGCTGGGCCTGCACGATGGACTTGCCGAGGGTGGCGTAGGGGCCGGTGAGGTCGGTGAGGGCGCCCAGCCTGATGGTGTCGGCGCTGACGCCGGGCCCGGTGCGGACGCCGTCGGCGGCGTCGCCGCCCTGGTCACCGCCGTCGGCCTTGGAGCTGCATCCGCAGACCGCGAGCAGCAGGGCGAGGGCGCCGGCGAGGACGGTTCCCGAGGTGCGGCGCCGGGTGCGGGGCCTGGGGGTCGTGGTGTTCACGGGGTGTGCTCCTTGGATCGTGGGGCAGCTGCGGCCGGCTCGGCCGGGGAGGACGGGGAGGCGGACGAGGGGGCAGAGGTGGCGGATGCGGAGGCCTCGGGGTTCCGACCGCCGGACGGGGTCCTGCGGCGTGCCAGGCGGGCGCGGGCCCGGCGGGCCAGTCCGTGCAGACCGTCGGGGGCGTACAGCAGGACGAGGACGATCGCGGCGCCGTAGAGGTAGCGGGCGGCCTCGGTGGGGCCGAGGGAGCCCTCGGCCGAGCCGGGGGCGGTCACCAGGGGCAGCTGGTCGGCGTACCGGGTCATCAGCAGCGGAAGCGCGGTGACGAACACGGCGCCCGCGGTGGCTCCGGCGACCGAGCCGAGCCCGCCGATGACGATCATGGCGAGGTAGTCGATGGACAGGGCGAGCGAGAAGTAGTCGGGCACCACCCGGCGGAAGGCGAGCGCCAGGAGCACGCCCGCGAGACCGGCGTACATGGAGGACACCACGAAGGCCGCCGCGCGGTGGCGGGCGACGTCCACGCCCATCACCGCGGCCGCGGTCTCACTGTCCCGCAGGGCGGCGAGCGCGCGTCCCGGACGCCCGCGCAGCAGGCCCCCGGCGGTGAACCAGGTGAACGCGAACAGCGCCAGGCCCAGGTACCACAGGCGTTCCTCGGCGCCGAACGGCACGCCCAGCACGACGAGTTCCGGATCCGAGGCGGCGAAGGTGAACCCGCCGAGGGTGAGCGGCGGCACCGAACGGCCGTTGAAGCCGCCGGTGACCGAGTCCCAGGTGAGCAGCACATGGTGGCCGAGGAACACCAGGGCGAGCGTGGCGATGCCCAGGTAGATGCCCTTGACCCGGCCGGCGACGGGACTGAACAGCCCTCCCGCCGCCCCGGCGAGCAGTACCGCGCAGCAGGCGGCGAGGGCCGGCGGCAGTCCGGGTCCGGGGTCGGACGCCAGGTAGGAGTAGCCGTAGGCGCCGATGGCGAGGAAGAAGGCATGGCCGAGGGAGAGCTGGCCGGCGGTGCCGCTGAGCAGGGAGAGCCCGACGGCGCCGATCGCCGCGGCCATGGAGAACAGGCCGATGCGCAGCCAGAAGGCGTCCAGGTAGAAGGGCGGCAGGCACAGCAGGACGGCGAGCAGCAGCGTCCGCGCGGGGCGGCCCCGGAGCAGGCCGAGGAGACGTTCAGACACGGGCCGCTCCCTTCGCGCCGAACAGCCCGGTGGGCCGCACCAGGAGCACGAGCAGCATCACCGCGTAGGGGGCGACCTCGCCGAAGCCGTCGCCGAGGACGTGCAGGTCGGACTCGTAGCCGACGACCAGCGCCTCGGTCAGCCCGATGAGCAGGCTGCCGGCCAGGGCGCCGACCGGGGAGGCGAGTCCGCCGAGGATCGCGGCGGGGAAGGCGTGCAGGGCGATCTGGCCGGTGGTGCGTTCCAGGCCGGGCGCCGGGAACGCGGCGAGGAACACCGCGGCGAGCGCGGCGAGCCCGCCGGCCAGGCACCAGGCCAGGGCGCGCACCCGGCGCAGCCTGACCCCCATCAGCGCCGCGGCCTCCAGGTCCTCGGCCGCCGCGCGCAGGGACAGTCCCCACGGCGTGAACCGGAACAGGGCGAACACGGCGGCGATGACCACGGTGGACACCGCGATCGCGGCGAGCCGGCTGTCGGCGACGGTGACCGGGCCGAGTTCGGTGACCGCGTCGCCCCACGGGTCGCCCAGGCTCAGCAGGTCGCCGCCGATCCGGCGGGCCAGGTCGGTGAAGATCAGGATGTCGATGCCGATGGTGGCGATGGTCTGGATGTGGGCGGCCTGCTCGTCCTGTCCGGCGCGCTGCAGCAGGAACCGGTCGAGGGCGCCGGCGAGCGCGGCCGTGGACAGGACGGCCAGGGCGAGCGCGCCGGCGAAGCCCAGGTCGTCGTGGAGCACGGCGATGAGGTAGCCGCCGAGCAGCAGGACGGACCCGTGGGCGAAGTTGAGGACGCCGGAGGCCTTGAACATGACCACGAAGCCGAGGGCGACCAGTGCGTAGACCGCGCCCAGGGCGAGGCCGTTGAGGACGTTGTCCAGGAAGCCGGTCATGCCGCGCCCTCCTCTTCGGTTCCGGTGCCGAGGTAGGCGCGCAGCACCTGCGGGTCGCGGCGCACCTCGTCGGGTGTGCCGTGGGCGATGGTGCGGCCGAAGTCCAGGACGGTGACCTCGTCGGCGAGCCGCATCACCAGACCCATGTCGTGCTCCACCAGGACGATGCTCAGGCCGAGTTCGGCGCGCAGGGTGCCGATGACGGCGGCGGTGCGGGCGCGTTCGGCGGCGTTCATCCCGGCGACGGGTTCGTCGAGCAGCAGCACACGGGGCTCCAGGCAGAGCGCGCGGGCCAGTTCCACGCGTTTGCGGTCGCCGTACGACAGCAGGTGGACGGGGCTGTCGAAGTGCGGCCCGAGGCCCGTGAGTTCGGCGATCTCGCGGGCCCTCGCCAGGTGTGCGCGCTGTTCTCGCACGGCGCCCGGCAGCCGCAGGGCGCTGGCGGCGAATCCGGCCCGGGACCTGGCGTGGCGGCCGAGCATCAGGTTGTCGGCGACCGTGCCGTGGGTGGTGACGATGTTCTGGAAGGTCCGGGCCACGCCGAGCGCGGCGATGCGGTGCGGGGCGAGCCGGGTCAGGTCCCGCTCGCCGAGCGTCACCGTGCCGGAGGCGGGGCGCGTGAGGCCGGAGAGCACGTTGAAGCAGGTCGACTTCCCGGCTCCATTGGGTCCGATGACGGCGTGCAGCGAGCCGGATGCGACGGTGAAGGAGACGGCGTCGAGGGCGGTGAGACCGGCGAACCGCACGGTGACGTCCCGGACCTGCAGCACCGGCGGGGCTTTGCGGGTGCGGTCGTTCACGCGGCCCCCTGGTCGTCCTCGGCCGTCTCCCCCAGGTAGAGGCGGCGTACGGCGTCGGTGCGGGCGAGTTCGGCCGCGGGGCCGGACAGGCGCACCTCGCCGACCTCGAGGACGTGTGCCTGGTCGGCGAGGGAGAGCGCCATGCCGGCGTTCTGCTCGACCAGCAGGACGCCGGTGCCCTGGGCGTTGATCTCCCGGATCACCTCGGCGATCCGGTGCACCATCTGCGGTGCCAGGCCGAGTGACGGCTCGTCCAGGAGCAGCAGCCGGGGTGCGGCCATCAGGGCGCGGCCGATGGCAAGCATCTGCTGCTCTCCGCCGGAGAGCAGACCGGCCGCCTGGTGGGTGCGTTCGGCGAGCCGGGGGAACAGGCTGAAGACCCGCTCCCGCGCCTGCCGTGCCTCGGCGCGTCCCCGCCTGGCCAGGCCGAGCCCGCCGCTGCGGAGGTTCTCCTCGACGCTGAGCCCGGGGAACACCCGCCGCCCTTCCGGGACCTGGACGACTCCGGCGCGCACCGCGGCGACGGGGTCCTTGCCGTCCAGCACGGTGTCTCCGTAGCGGATGCGGCCCGCGGTGACCGCGCCGCGGTGCAGGCGCAGTGTCCCGGAGACGGCGCGCAGCAGGGTGGTCTTGCCGGCCCCGTTGGCGCCGAGCAGGGCCACCACGGATCCGGGTGGCACGGTCAGGGACACGGACCGCAGGGCGGACACGGCGCGCCCGTAGGTCACATCGACGTCCTCGATGTGCAGGGCGGACGGCTCGTCCGGTGGTGCTTCGGGCATCACGGCTCCTCGGGGCCGTGCCGCACGACGGCACGACTTCGGGGGTGAGTTCGGTGGGAGGGCAGCTCACGACAGCACGCGGCCACCGGTCCGGTACACCCGGCGGTCCCGGCTCGCTGCGCCCGACCAACGCCGGGGTGCGGGGGTTGTGCGGCTGCCCAGGCGGGCGGAGCGGCGCATTCCGCGAACGGGGCGTCCCGGGCGGCCGCGCAGGGGGCTGTTGACGGTCCGGTTCAGCGGCGGGCCGGGAACGACACGCAGGAACCGGGGACGGGCCGGGGAACGACACGCAGGAGCCGGAGACGGGCCGGGGAACCAGTCGCAGGGGCCGGGTTCGGGGCGCAGGAACCGGGGACGGGCCGGGGTCCGAGGCGCACGGCCGGAGTCCGGCCGGGTCGCGTGGCGCCCGGGGTCAGGGGCGCAGAAGGCCCCGGGCCGTCAGGGCGAGGCTCACCTCGACGAGGTCGGACGGGCGGGACAGGGAGCGGCCCGTCAGCTGTTCGTAGCGGCGCAGCCGGTTGAGCACGGTGTTGCGGTGGCAGTACAGGCGGCGGCTCGCCCGCTGGGCCGAACCGTCGCAGGCGAGCCAGGTGGCCAGGGTGTCCAGCAGCACCTCCGCGTCGGACGGTTCCAGTCCGGCGAGCGGGCCGAGAAGGCGGTCGGCGAGGGCGGTGCCCAGTTCCGGGGCGGTGACCACCAGCGCGGCGGGCAGATGCTCGGTCAGCCGGATCACCCCTCCCTGCTCCGGGCACAGCGCCAGCGCGGTGTCCGCCAGCCGGCGCGCCTCACCGACCGCGGCCAGTCCCTCGACGGCGCTGCTGACCCCCACCCGCGCACCGGGCCCCCGCTCCTGCTCCGGGGCGAGCCGCGGCTCCCGGCCCTCCTCGACGAGCACGATGCCGTAGTCCGCGTCCACGCCCGGGTGCCAGTGCGCGCGCACATCCGGTTCGGCCAGCAGTTGTGCGCCGGCACCACCGGCGACGGCCACGACCACGTAGCGGCCCTGCTCGGGCAGCCCCAGCGCCTGCGCCGCCTCCGGCAGGTCGGCGATCCGGCTGGTGCCGTCCAGCAGTGCCCCGGCCAGCAGCCGCACTCTGTTCTCCCGTTTCCAGGCCAGTTGTCTCTCCGTCTGCCGGTAGGCGTCCGCCAGGAGGGTGCAGTGGTCGTCGACGAAGTCCCACACGTCGGAGGCGACATGCACCAGCAGCCGCACGTCCTCCGGTGCGGTCCGTGAGGTCTCCTCGACCAGGCCCTGCCACACCAGCGAGCCGCCGAGCCGGAAGGCGTGCAGCAGCGCGTCCAGCGGCATGCCCTGTTCGGCGCGGGTGGCTCCGATGCGCCAGGTGCAGCGGCGTGCGGCGTCCCGGGCGCCGCGCGGGTCGAGCAGCGAGGAGACGCTGTGCCGCAGGGAGCGGTGCGCCTCCTGCCAGACGCCGGTGGCGTCGCACTCCACCGCCGCCCGGTAGGCGGGCTCCTGCTCCTGCAGTGCGGCCACCAGCCGGTCGGTGAGCTGGGGCAGGTCGTTCAGCAGGGCGCGGGCGGCGCTGTGCAGGACGCGCAGCGCCTCGGCGTCGATGAGCGACCGCATGCGCGAGGTGCGGCGCGCGGGCGCGGGCGTGGCTCCGGGGCGAAGCAGGGTCCGTGGCCGTACGGCGTGTTGCATCGCGCATCTCCCCCAGGGTCGGCTTCCCGGGCGGCGCCCCCGGCGGTCCGCGCTCCGGCTCCTGCCGGTCACGGAGCCCGTGGGCCGGTCGCCACCTGACTCGTCCTGCCCCGAAGGATGGCATACCGTCCGGTCGGTCCCTAGAGCCGTGCACCAGTCTTTTCCGCCCGCTCGAGCCGTGCACCAGTCTTTTCCGCCTGGTCGACCAGCCGGGCCAGCTCGACCCGGGAGCGGACCCCCAGGGCGGCGAACACCTTGCGCAGGTGGTAGTCGACCGTGCGGGTGCTCACGGACAGACTCAGGGCCACCTCCCGGTTGGTCGCGCCCTGGGCCACGTACCGGGCGATGCGCAGCTGCTGCGGGGTGAGCGCTCCCAGATCCGCCGTCCCCGCGCCCGGTGTCTCCCCCGTCCCGGCGGCCGGGGCCGCACCGCCCGCCCGCAGCTCCGCGCCCGCCTGCCTCGCCCACAGGTGGGCACCGCAGCGTTCGAACCCCATCAGCGCCTCCCCGAGCCGCTCCCGCGCCTCCCTCAGCCGCCGCCTGCGCCGCAGCCACATGCCGTACAGCAGGGCGGTCCGGGCGCGTTCGAAGTCACCGGCGCTCTCCTCGTGCCGGTCCAGGGCCCGCCGGTACAGCAGGTCGGCCCGCTCCGGGCCGGCCAGGAGGGCGCGGCAGCGCAGGAGTTGGGCGGGGGCCTGCGGGTCGGCGCCGCAGGCGGCCCACACGGCGAAGTCCTCCACCACCGTCCGAGCGTGCTCCGGCCGTCCGGCGAGGGCCGCGGCCTCCACATAGCAGGGGACGGCCAGCATCCACACCGCGAAGTGGCCGCGGCGCGGACCGGGGCGCACCAGCGGTCCGAGCCGGTCGGCGGCCTCCCGGGGCCGGCCGGCACCGAGGTCGGCGCGGGCGGCCGCCCACTGCGCGAGGGTGGCGGCCTGCGCCAGCCCGTGCCGCCGGGCGATCGCCAGCGCCGCGGCGACATGCCCGGCGACCAGGTCCCTCTCGCCCTCGATCGACGCGGCGAGCGCCAGCACCGCGTGATGGTGGGCCTCGGTGTTGCGCTGGCCGGCCCGCCGCGCGCTGCGCAGCCCCTCTTCGGCCCGGGTCCGCGCCAGCTGATGCTCCCCGGCACGGAGTTCCGCGTACGCCAGGTACTCCAGCGCCCGCGGTTCGAGCGCCGCGGCCCCGAGCGTGCGCACCGCCGCCAGCGCCCGCGCCCCGGCCCGCCGGGCACCCGTGACGTCCCCCAGCATCAACGCGGCAGCGGCCGCCCGCAGCAGCCGCTCCGGCTCGTCGGCGGGCCGCCCCCGCTCGACGACCCGCCCCAGCGAGGCCCCGGCGAGATCGAACCGCCCCAGCAGCACGGCCCGCATGCCGTCGAGGTGATCGCGGAGGTGAGCGGCGGAATCGGAGCGGCACGGGGCGGGGCCGGGAGGAGTGGGGGTGCGGGCTCCGGGGCGGGTGGCTAAGCGGGAGGACCCGTGATCCGACGTGCCGCTGTGTCCCGCGCCGGGTCTCGCCAGACGGCCCACGGGGACCGGGACTTCGTGCTCGCGCAGGAGCGGGGGCGCGGCGCCCTCGGGGGTGAGGGCCAGGAGGCAGGCGGGCAGGTCGCCGGCGGCCCAGGCCGCGTTGGCCGCACCGAGGCCGGCCGTGTCGGCCTCCTGGGGGTGGCCGGCGGCGGACAGCAGCCGCTCGGCGAGGAGGAAGGATTCCCGGGCGTCGTCCACCGGACCGTCGCCCAGCAGTACGGTCCCCCGCAGCAGCTCGGCGCGGCCGCGCACGGCGACGGGAAGGGCAGGGCTGCGGGCGGCGTCGAGCAGCCGCAAGGCCTCCGCGGGGTCGCCGGCGAGCAGCGCCAGCTCCGCGGCGGCGGTGTACCGGTGAGCGCGCTCGGCGTGGTCGGGTGTCAGCTCGGCCGCCCGCGCGCGGGCCCTGCTGCGAAGGGCGGGAGATGCGCCCGAGGCGTCGGAGGCGGCGGCACCGGCCAGCTCGTCCGCGAGCGAGGACGCGGGCTCCGGGACGGACCACGAGCGGTGCAGCAGGGCCGGGATGCCGTGCGGCTCGGCCGACAGACCGGCCAGCGCCCGGTGCACGGCCCGTCGCCGCTCGGGCGGGGCGGCGGCGTACACCGCCCTCCCGATCAGCGCACTGCGGAAGCGGATGCGCCCGTCCGCCTCGAGGAGCGTCTCCGGCAGCTCAGCGTTCTCCGGTTGCTCACCGGCCGCTGGATCCGTGGCCGTCGCCGACGCAGGGTCGGGACGGCCCGTCGCACGCCGCACGAGATCCGCCTCCGCGTCCGGCTCGCCCGTGGCCCGCAGAGCCGCCGCCAGCGTCAGCGACACATCGGCCTGCTCGCGGGTCAGTCCGGCCAGGTGACCGCCCACCAGCGTGGTGAGGATCTCCGCGTCGGCCAGGGGACGCGGCAGCGGGGCGTGCCCGGAGAGCTGGGCGGGGGTCAGGCGCTGGGCCATGGCCCGCAGCAGCGCCGGGTTGCCCTCGGCCTCACGCAGCAACTCGTCGCGTATCGCGGGCGCCACCGCACCGCCGGTCAGCTCGTCGAGCAGACGGGACGCCTCCCCCGCGTCGAGCGGGCCGAGGCGCAGCACGGGCAGGCCGGCGAACTCCCGGCCTGCGGGCCGGTGCCCGGGCACGGTCATCAGCAGCCCCACCCCGCCGGGCTCCGCCTGCACACGCCGGGCGGCGCCGCCCAGGGCGGTCCGTGAGGCGGGGTCCCAGAGGTGCACGTCGTCCGCGCAGATCAGCAGGGGTGCCCCGGAGGCCGCTGTGCGCAGCGCGTCGAGCAGCCGCTCTCCCGCCGATCCGTCGTCGCGTACGCAGGCGGGGTCGGCTCCGATCGCACGGAGCAGGGTGCGCAGACCGCTGAGGCGCTGACGGGAGCCAGCCGGGTCGGCCCTGACCAGGCGTGCCGGTCCGGCGGTGAAGGAGCGGGCGGCGGAGCGGAGGAAGGCGGTGCGGCCGCAGCCCGGCTCGCCGGTCACCACTCGGACCCCGCCGGTGCCCGATCCGTCCAGGACCTCGGCGAGGGCCTGCCGCCGTGATCCCGTGCGGCGGGCGAGCGAGGCGGTTCCCGGTGTCGAAAGTCCCGTCGTCTGTCCCGTCGTCTGTCCGGTCATTCCCGCGACGTTACTGGGGCGTAACGAGAGGCGGAAGGCGCGCGTCCACTGTCGGGACAACCTTCAACCACCGCCTCACCAGGGGCTTTTGCCGCGAAGAGGCCGCCCAAGTGTGTGCCGCCGCCCAAGCGGGCCCGCCCGCGGCGGTGCACGCGCACAAGCGCCGGGGGCGGCCCGCGCCGTGCACGGACCGCCCCCGGCTGTTCGGGTCAGGAGGTGTGCGGGCAGTTGCCGCGGGCCTCCTCGATGGTCAGGCTCGGCCGGGGCAGCGGGCACAGGAACTGCTCGTAGCGGGTGTCGTTGTCGATGAACCGCTTCAGCCAGGAGATGCTGTACTTCGCGATCGTCGTGTTGGACGTGTTGGGCGCGAAGTGCGTGGCGTTGTTCAGCTCGATGTACGTCCGGTCCAGCGAGGACGGCAGCGTGTTGTAGAAGGGCTCTGCGTGGGTGGCGACGGGGGCGATGGTGTCGAGGTCGGCGCCGAAGATCAGGGTGGGTGTCCTCAGTTCGGGCCAGGTCTTGTCGAGGTTCCACGGCGTCATGGGGATGGCCGCCTTGAGGGACGGCCGGTCCTTGGCGGCCTCGAGGCTGCCGCCGCCGCCCATGGAGTGGCCCATCACGCCGAGCCGGCTGCTGTCGATCCGGTTGCGGACCGCGCTGCTCTGGGTGAGGTAGTCCAGTGCGGCGAGCAACTGGTCGCCGCGGGAGTCGGGCTGGTCCAGGGTGGTGTTGGTGTCGATGGTGAAGACGACGAAGCCCTGGGAGGCCAGGCGCGGGCCGAGCCAGGCGATGGACGACTCGTAGGCGGTGAAGCCCGGTGAGATGGCGACCGCGCCGAAGGTGCCGTCGGCGGTGCTGGTCGGGTAGTAGATGGTGCCCCCGCCGAAGCCCCTGACGGCCAGCGAGGAGACGGAGATCTGCGACACGGCGTACGGGCCGCGTGCCGCCTCGATGCTGGACTCGGTCGGGGCCGGGCCGCGCTCGTAGGGGTTGTCGGCGGCCTGGGCACCGGGCCCGGTGAGGGTGGTGAGGCCGACGACGGCGGCCGTGGCGGCGGCGAGCCCGGCGAACCGCCGGGAGATCCTGCTGCGAAGGCCGCTGCTGCTGTGGGGGAATCGCTGCACGACGAGTGGTCCTCTCTGTGACAGCGGACCGCCCGCCGGCCGGGCAGGGAGACGGGATGCGTGCGCGGCACGCATGCTGCGTCCGTGCGCCGGCCGGGGGCGCCGCCGATGGGCTGGCGGTGCCACTGTCGGAGAGGAAGGGATCGCGGGGGATCGGCAATATCACCGGTCTCGTGCGCCGGCCGGCTCGCGCCCGCCCCCGCAAGGCCCGCCGGGCGCGGTGCGAGACGGCGGCGTGCCGGCCGGGAGCAGCGAGTCGGGCCTGGTGGAAGGGGCCGCGCAGCGGTGTGAGAGGACCCGCATGCGGCAGGAGAGCCGGGGTATACGAGGGTGCGCGGTCACCGTCGGAGTCGGCGCCGACGGTGACCGTCAGTGCGACGGGCGATCAGGCCGCGTCGTACACGTGCGCACGGCCGCCGACCCACTTCACCCAGGCGGGGTCGTCGAGCAGCCGCTCCCCCTCCGGAAGCCCGGCGCGCCGCAGGAACTCCACGACGTCGCGGTCGGAGTTCGCGAGCCCGACGATCTCCCCGCGGATCGTCACGCGCCGTCCGCCCGTGCCGAGCGGCGGGTGCACCACGATCGGGGCCTTCGTCCTCACGTATCCAGCATCGGGCCCGGGCCCCGGATATGCCACCCCTCGGACCGTGTCACCCGCTTGGCTGTCCCGGCGGGCCGCCGCCCCGGGGGCCGTGCTGAGATGGAAGCGGCCTCCATGCCTACCCGGAGGGAGCTGGAAATGCACGAGATGTGGTGCGGTGCAGACACTTCGGGAGAGCCGGTGTGGCACGTCCTGACCACGGACAGGACGACCACGCTGTGCGGAGTGGAGCGCGAGGACGAGGACTCCCGCCGGCGGCATGCCACGGACCGGCACTGCTTCCCGTGCATGAAGTCGTTCCAGGCGGTGATGGAGGCGTCCCGGTGAGGTCCCGGTGGGTGGGGCTCAGTGGCAGCAGCCCTCGCCGTCCCGCCCGCTCGCCGCGTGGTGAGACTGACCGCTGTGGGAGTGCCCGGTGTGCGCGTGGCCGGTCTCCAGCCGGCAGAAGCAGGAGCGGTCGACCGGTACGTCCGCGAGGGCGACGGCCCGGGTGAGCTGCTGGGCCACGATCCCGGCCTCCGCGGTCCTGCCCCTCCTCGTCAGGCACTCGTGGAAGCCGTGCAGCGCCCAGACGTTCCCCGGATGCTGCAGGGGGCGGGGCAGCGTGGAGTCGAGTCCGAGATCGGCGCGGTAGACCGCCTCGGCCTGCTCCACCCGGCCCTGCTCGAGCAGCAGCGCCCCGTAGGCGTGCCGGGTGGGCTGCATCCAGCCCCAGGGCTCGTCGTAGGGGAGGTTGTCGTCGAGCTCGACGGCCCGCTCCAGCGAGGCGAAGGCCTTGTCGAACTCGCCTTTGCGGTATTCGAGTTCGCCGTCCAGCATGGCGCCGGCGATGGCGAGGACGTCCCGGCAGGTGTTGTTGAACAGGGTCCGTGACTCCGGTACCCGGTCGACGGCCGCGCGGAACGCCTGCCGTTCGGTCTCGGCCCGCTCGACGTCCCCCGTGGCGCCCAGGGCGATGCCGCGGGCGTAGTGGAGCATCGCGGTGGTGGCGCAGTACAGCTCGGGGTCGCCGGGGAACGGCAGCGCCAGGATGTCGTCCCAGCGTCCGAAGCGGATCAGCACATGGACGCGCATGGCGAGGAAGCCCTCGAGCCAGTCCGCCATGGGCGGGCTCTGCACCCGCAGCAGTTTCTCCGGGATGGCCGCCTCCAGCTGCCCGGCGGCGTCGAGGGCGACCTGCGAGGCGCCGAGGAACATGGCGCCGTAGATCCTGAAGTGGATGTTGTGCGCCCGGTAGAGGGTGTAGAAGTTCATGGCGCCGACGCGCTCGAGGTACTTCTGGTCGGCGGCGATGGCGCGGTCGTTGTCCCGGATCACGCGCCGGTAGTCGCCGCACAGCACCTCCAGGTGCGACGGCATGTGCTGCAGGTGCCCGGCGTCGGGGACGGCGTCGCGCAGCCGGTCGGCGGCGATCAGGGCCGCCTCCGGCGTGGGCGACATCTCCATCAGGTGGATGTACATGTGCAGGATGCCGGGGTGGTGCGCGCCCGCCTCGGTGGCCAGGGCGTGGTCCAGGATCCTCCTGGCCTCCAGCGTGCGGGCCCCCTCGGCGGGGCGACCGGTCGGGAGGTCCCACAGCTGCCAGGGGGTGAGGTTCATCGCCGCGTCGGCGGCCAGCGTGGCCACGTCCGGGTCGTCGGGTGCGCTCTCGTACACCGCACGCATCCGGTCCGCGTACGGTTCGTTCCACACCGAGCAGTCTGCGGCGGCCTCGGACTGGGGGTAGCGGGCGCGCAGGGCCTCGATGAGAGCCCGCTCGACGGGGGTGGCGCGGCCGGCCCTCTCGTGCGCCCGCTCGACCGCGGCGTGGGTGCGCGCCACGGTGGTGGCGAGCTCCTCGCTGTCGAAGGCCTCCCAGGGCTTGTTGTAGTTGGGGCCGAGGGCGTAGGCGATGCCCCAGTGCGCCATGGCGCAGTCCGGGTCGGCGGCGGCCGCCTTCTCGAAGCAGGCGACGGCCTCCTCGTGGTTGAACGCGTAGGTCCACAGCAGGCCGCGGTCGAACCACTTCTGGGCCTGGGCGGATCCGGTGGTCACGGGCCTGCTGTAGGTGCCGAGGTCGTAGTAGTCGTCCGCGGTGTGCATGACGCTCTCCCTGGAAGCGGCTCTGTCGGCCCTGGCCGGCACGCCGCACCGGCCGGAACGATCCCGACAATAGCCGCGTACGACCATCCGCGCAGCAGACCGGGCGACGCCTACTCGGCGGTGAGGAGCTGCGGCGACAGCACTTTGATCATGGTGTTGGTCCAGCGCATCTGGCGCAGGGTCTGCGGATGGCAGGAGGAGGCCAGGGCGAGCCGCTCGTCCCGGACGGCCTGCGCCGCCTGGGCGAGCATCTCCCAGTACAGGGAGTTGCCGGCGGCGGCCAGGTGCAGGTGCCGCAGGTCGCCGAGCAGGAGCAGGCCGGCCCCGGAGCGCCGGCCGAGGGCCGCCGCGGCCCGCTCGCGCAGCGCGCTGAACGCGGCGGACGCGGGGTCGTCGCGAGACCCGGGCAGGTCGAGGCCGCGCTCGCGGCCGGCGTCGGCGAGCCGCTCGGTGTGCTCCCGGGACCAGCGTGCGACGTCCAAGGCGACATGATGGAACTCGTGCTCGCCGCGGTGGCGTTCGGCGGCGGCCAGCAGTTCGCGCTCCAGGTGCCGCTCGCCGTCGTGCAGCTCGCTCAGGGTGGTGGTGATGCCGCTCATGTCCCGCTCCCGGCGTCGCCCGCGGCTGCCGCGGTCTCCGGGGTGCCGCGGCGGGCGGCGAGGGTGATCCGGGCGGCGGCCGTCTTGAACAGGGGCTGCTTGGACAGCGGGTCCCAGTCGGTGATCGTGCTCTCGTTGGCGGCGCGGCCGGGGCTGCCGTCGGGGGGCCGGTGGCCGGCCGGGGTGTCCCAGTAGCCGTAGTGGAAGGGGACGAAGACCACGCCGTCGCGCACCGCGATGTCCATGGCGTCGCCGTTGGAGTGCAGGATCGAGGCGGACGGCACCCACCGCTCCACGTCGTCCTCCGTGAGCCCGTCCGCGAGGTGCAGGTCGGTACGTTCCGGCCAGGGTGTGCCGGGGGCGTAGGGGGTGCGCGCTCCCCAGGGGTCGGCGATGCGGTCGTCCGGTGCGTCCTTCATGGTGCGCCCTCTCGTGCGCCGATGGCTGCGCACGGCGAGTACCCGGCGCACGCGAAACGAAGAGTCACCGTCGGTGACGATCGCGCCACGCACGGGTACGGTCGGTGAGCGCCTTCTGATTCGTTCGTGGCTTGTTCGCCGACGGGCTGGCAGGGTCCGCTCGCGCCTCCCTAGGATGTATTTCCTGTCCAGCCAGTCCAGTTGGCGCGGTACTCCGCAGGGGGAACGATGCACACCGGTAAGCAGCTGTCCACCGAGATCGACGCGACCGTGCCGACGGCAGCCCGCATGTACGACTACTACTTGGGCGGCAAGGACAACTACGCGGCCGACCGGGCGGCGGTCGAGGAGCTCGACAAGGTCGTCCCCAGCACCCGCCGGCTCGCGCTGAACAACCGGCGGTTCCTCAACCGGGTGGTGCGCACCCTCGCGGAGGACTACGGAATCCGCCAGTTCCTCGACCACGGCTCCGGCCTGCCCACGCAGGAGAACGTGCATCAGGTCGCCCAGCGGGTCGACCCGGAGAGCCGCGTGGTGTACGTGGACAACGACCCGATGGTGCTGGTGCACGGGCGGGCCCTGCTGGAGCAGGACCAGCGGACCGCTGTGATCCACGCGGACATGCGGTCCACCGACGAGATCTTCGACCACCCCGAGACCAAGCGCCTGATCGACTTCTCGCAGCCGGTGTGCGCACTGTTCAACTCGGTGTTCCACTGCATCCCCGACAGCGACACGGACGGACCGCTCGCGGTGGCGAACCGGGTCCGCGAACGGCTGGCCCCGGGCAGCTTCATGGTGATGTGTCAGCTGGTCAGCGACGACCCCAAGGTGCGTGAGTTCGTCACCGACTTCATGGACAAGGTGACCCAGGGCCACTGGGGCCGGGTGCGGGAGCGCAAGGACGTGGAGGCACTGTTCGAGGGCCTGGAGATCCTGGAGCCGGGACTGGTGGAGGTCTCCACCTGGCGTCCGGACACCGAGGTGGCGCCCCGTCAGCTGACCGACGAGTGGATCGAGTTCGGCGGCGTGGGCCGGCTGCCGCTCTAGCACCGGCCGAGGGCACCTGACGCACCGACGCCCCTCCCCGGCCCGCAAGGGCCAGGAGGGGCGTCGCATGTCGGGCGCGGTACGGACCACTGCTCCCGGCCGGAGTTCCGAGGAGCCGGCCGCGCAGCGCGCGCCGTACGTCAGGAGTAGCGCTCCTTCATCGTGGTGCGCATCAGTTCCAGGGACTCGCGGGGCGTGAGCGCCTCGTCGGCGAGGCGGTCCAGCGCGATCCGGTACTCCTCGGTCTCGTCGCGGTCCTCGAGGAAGTTGGCGCTCCTGATGTGCTCCAGGTAGACCACGTCGGGCAGGTCGAGACCGCCGAAGCGCAGATAGGTCACCGGGATCGCGGGAGCGGAGGCGTTGGTCACGCCGAGCGGAACGATCTGCACGGTGACGTTGGGCCTTTCGGCCATGGTCGCCAGGTGTTCGAGCTGCTCGCGCATCACCTCGCGGCTGCCCAGCACGCGCAGCAGCACGGACTCGTCGACCACCGCCCACAGTTGCGGGGCGTCCGGGCGCAGCAGCAGCTCGGCCCGGCGCATGCGCAGCTCCACCCGGCGCTGCACCTCGCTCGCCGGGGCGTTCGGCAGTCCGCGCTCGACCACGGCGCGGGTGTAGGCGGCGGTCTGCAGCAGGCCCGGCACGTACTGGATCTCGAAGGTACGGATGGTGGCGGCGGCCTCCTGCAACCCCACCAGCCGCTCGAACCACTC
>Ga0207873_1000392_pt1 | contig 48636 bp, 46 predicted proteins | sample BGWIniCompost_FD_187373 | JGI IMG/M metagenome (GOLD analysis project Ga0207873, IMG submission 187373) | Cellulose adapted compost microbial communities from Newby Island Compost Facility, Milpitas, CA, USA - BGW Initial Compost (SPAdes)... ...
AGGTCATCAAGCGCATGGCCTACGGCTACCGCGACTCCAACTACTTCTTCCTCAAGATCAGAGCCGCGTTCCCCGGTAAAACGTGAAGAACCAAAAAAATGCCCCGGCTTGCGCCGGGGCAACGCCTTCATGGCTGGAGGTGATTGAGTGCGTCAGCAATGGAACCGGCGTCCTGCGTCTTCCTCGCCCGGTTCCGTCCCTCGCTCATCCATGACGCCGCATCCTGCGGCTCAAGGCAGGGAAATTCTTGCAAACGCGCAGGGGAGTTACAGTCAGTGGGCCATAACAGGCGGTGTAAGCATTTTCTGAAACGGGAGCCGGGAGGAAGCAAGGCATGATCGGTCTTCTGCAGCGCGTGGACGAGGCCAGCGTGACGGTGGGCGAGGAGCTGGTGGGGGCCATCGGCGCCGGCCTGCTGGTGCTGGTCGGCGTGCAGAAGGACGACGACGAGCGCAACGTGCGGCGACTGCTGGAGCGCGTGCTCGGCTACCGCGTGTTCCCGGACGAGGCGGGGCGCATGAACCTCAGCCTGCGCGACATCAACGGCGGCCTGCTGCTGGTGCCACAGTTCACGCTCGCTGCCGACACCCGCAAGGGCATGCGGGCGAGCTTCACGCCGGCGGCGCCGCCCGAAGAGGGCCGGCGGCTGTTCGAGCTGCTCTGCGAGCAGGCCGCGGCCGAGTGGCCCTGGACCGCGACCGGCCGTTTTGGCGCCGACATGAAGGTGCAGCTGGTCAACGCCGGCCCCGTCACCTTTTGGCTGGAAGGCTGAGCGGCGCCCGTACTAGACTATCCGCGAACATCTTCGGCCCTCACCAAAGAATTCTGCGCCATGCCTCGCGTTGCCATCATCGATCACGGCCTGGGTAACCTGCAGGCGGTGGAAAAAGCCCTGACGCGGGCGGGTGGCGGCGCCAATGTCTTCCGCAGCTTCGATCCCGATGCCGTGCGCCGCGCGGACCGCGTGGTGCTGTCCGGCACCGGCGGCCTGCAGCAGTGCGTCGACGAGCTGCGCCGCCTGGGCATGGACGAAGTCCTGGCCGAACTCCTCGAGAACCGCCCCTTGCTGGCGATCGACGTCGGTCTGCACGCACTCGGCAGGCAGGGCCTCGGCCTTTTGCCTTTCGACGTGCGGCCGCTATCCGGCAACGGCGTGCGGCTGCCCCACATGGGATGGAACCGGGTGCGCCGCGAGCACGGCGACGCCCTGTGGGACGGCATCCCACAGGACGGCTTCTTCTATTTCACGCACCGTGAATGCATTGCCAATGCGGGTCCGCTGGTCGCGGGGGAGAGCGAGCACGGCGAGCGCTTCGCCAGCGTGCTGGCGCGCGGCTGCTTCGTCGGCGTGCAGTTTCATCCGGAAATCAGTCATGTGCAGGGGCTGCATTTCCTGGCGAATTTCGTGAACAGGGACGAGCCAGGGGAAACCGACAGGGATTGACGCCACAACGGGGAAACGGGAGACGGAGATGTTGCTGATACCTTCGATCAGGTTCCGGGCCGGCCACGTGCTGGGGGATGACGGGCAGCAGACCGGCGAGGTGCCGGCCGAGCTCATCGCGCGGCTCATGGACCATGGCATCCGGCGCGTGCAGCTCGTCGACGAGGACAGCATGCAGAGCCAGAAGCCCGGCGTGCTGACCATCGTCGAGCAGCTGATGTCGCGCTTCGAGGACCTGGAGCTGCAGGTGGTGAGCGGCGTGAACGACGAGGAGCTGGTGCAGTCGCATCTCGACGCCGGCGCCAACTGGCTGGTGCTCGGACATCGCGTGGCCTCCACGCCGCACGTGCTCAAGGACCTTTGCCTGGAATTTCCCGGCCACATCCTCATGCAGATGAACGTGCGCGACGGCCGCCTGGCCGGTGATGCGCACTCCAAGCTCGCCAACCACGACATCGTCAGCCTCGCGCGGCATTTTGAGGACGACGGCGTCGACGGTCTCGTCTACCAGGACGTGGATGCGGAAGGCCGGCCGCTGCCGCCGCGTCCCGATAAGCTCGCCGAACTCGCGGAGGCGGTGCGCATCGACGTGTTCGTCGCCGGGCGCATCGACTCCATGCCCGAGCTGGAAGCCGCCTGCCGGCTCGCCGACGCCGGCATCGCCGGCATGATCCTGGGCGGCTCGGCAAGGCACATCAATCTCGGCGAGGCGCGCCGCATGGTCGAGGCGGCGGGTTGACGTGGCCACCACCCGGCGCATCATTCCCTGCCTGGACATCAACCGCGGCCGCGTGGTCAAGGGCATACGCCTGGAGAACGTGGACAACTGCGCCGATCCGGTGGCGGTGTCCACGGCCTTCGCCGACCGCGGCGCCGACGAGCTCGCGCTGCTGGACGTTTCCAGCGCCGGGCGCGCTGACGAGCTCGCCGCGATTCTCAAGAAGGTTTCCGAGCGCGTCTTCGTGCCGGTGATCGCCGGCGGCGGCATCGCCGGCCTGCCGGAGATCCAGCGCATGCTGGGCAGCGGCGCCGACAAGGTGATGCTGAACACTGCTGCGGTGCTCGACCCTGAGCTTGTGACGCGGGCGGTGAAGCGCTTCGGCGGCGAGGCCATCATCGGCGCCGTCGATGTGCGCCGCCGCAGGAGCGGCGAGGAAATCACCTGGGAAGTGATGACGCATGGCGGCCGCAAGGCCAGCGGCCTGGATGCGCGCGAATGGGTGCAGCGGCTGGTGGACATGGGCGTAGGCGAGATCGTGCTCACCAGCCTGGATCGCGACGGCACCCGCAAGGGGTTTGACCTTGCCCTGGTCGAGAACATCGCCGCGATCTGCGGCGCGCCGCTGGTGGTCGCCGGCGGCGCCGGCGAACCGCAGGACCTCGCCGAGGTATTCCAAGGTAAACTTGCTGACGGCGCGATGGTCGCCAGCATCTTTCACTCCGGTGACTACGGCATCGGCAGCCTGAAGGAATTTCTTTCCATGCGCGGGCTCGACATCCGGCCCTGACCTGCGCTCAAGCGGAGAAACATCATCATGGGACTTGGCGGAATCAGTCTCTGGCAGCTGCTCATCATCCTTGCCATCGTCGTGCTCATCTTCGGCACCAGGCGCCTGCGCAACATCGGTTCCGATCTCGGCGGCGCGGTGAAAGGCTTCAAGGATGCGATGAAGGAAGGCGAGACCGAGGAGCACCGGCGCATCGAGAAGAACGGCGACGACAACGAGCCGAAGTAGATGTTCGACGTCGGCTTCAGCGAGCTGGTGCTGATCGCCGTGCTCGCGCTCGTCATCGCGGGGCCCGAGCGCCTGCCCGGCATCATGCGCACCCTCGGGCGGCTTGCAGGGCGCGCGCGCGCCACGGTGGCCGTGCTGCGCACGGAGCTCGAGCGCGAGGTCGAGCGCGCCGAGCAGCGCAAGGACGCCGGGGAGGGCGACGACAGGGACGGTGACGGATGAGCACCTTGCGCCGCCAGGGCCTGCTCGATCACCTGCTGGAGCTGCGCACGCGCCTGTTGCGCAGCTTCATCGCGGTGATCGTGGTGTTCATCGTGCTGGTGCCGTTCGCGCAGCGGCTTTACACCTGGGTGGCCACGCCGCTGCTGGAGCGCCTGCCGGAAGGCGCGACCATGATCGCGACTCAGGTGGCCACACCCTTTCTCGCGCCGTTCAAGCTCGCCTTCTTTACCGCCGTGTTCATCGCCATGCCCTTCATGCTCTACCAGGCCTGGGCGTTCATCGCGCCGGGGCTGTACCAGCAGGAAAAGCGCCTGTTCGCGCCGCTGTTCGTCACCAGCGTGCTGCTGTTCTACGCCGGCATGGCGTTCGCGTTCTTCGTGGTGTTCCCGCTGATCTTCGGTTTTCTCGTCGCGGTGGCGCCGGAAGGCGTGGCCATCATGACGGACATCAACGAGTACCTCGATTTCGTGCTGACGCTGTTCTTTGCCTTCGGCCTGGCCTTCGAGGTGCCGGTGGCCACCGTGCTGCTGGTATGGGCCGGCTTCACCACGCCTGGCGCGCTCGCCGAAAAACGCCAGTACGTGCTGCTCGGCTGCTTCGTGATCGGAATGTTCCTCACCCCGCCCGACGTCATCTCCCAGACCCTGCTCGCCGTGCCGATGTACCTGCTCTATGAAGCGGGCATCGTCATGAGCCGCGTGTTCCTGCGCGGCTGGAAGGAAGTCGAAGCGCAGCGGGCGGAGAGGGGGAAGAGGTAAGGGCCAGGACAATCACCCCCTTTCAAAGGGGTCGCCGCGAAGCGGCGGGGGATCCGGTTCGTGACGTAAGACGACGCTTGAAGTGAAACGTCGTCTCACGTCTTGCGTCTCCCTGTTCTTCTCCCGCCTCTTGAGCCCCCCGCCCATGCACCCATCTCGGAAGCATGCGCGTCCATCATCTCAATGCCATTTCCACCTGCCCACTGGGCGGACGGCTCATGGATGGCCGCACGCACAGCCTCGTGCATCGCGGCGAGCTTGCCTGCCATTGCCTGTTGCTGGAAACGGATGCCGGCCTGGTGCTGGTCGACACGGGGCTCGGCCTGCGTGATGTCGCCCATCCGCGCGCACGGCTCAGCACCTTCTTTCTCGCCCTGGTGTCGCCGGACTTTCGCGCCGAGATGACCGCGGCGCGGCAGATCGAAGCGATGGGTTTTCATGCCGCCGATGTGCGCCACATCATCCTGACCCATCTCGATTTCGATCATGCCGGCGGGCTGGATGACTTCCCCAACGCGATCGTGCACATGATGCAGCGCGAACGCGATTACGCGCTGGAGCAGCGCACATGGCTGGACCGGCAGCGCTTCCGTCCGCAGCAATGGGGCAGCCGTGATCGCTGGCAGGTCTACCAGGCAGGCGAAGGGGAAACGTGGTACGGCTTCGATAGCGTGCGTCCGATCGCCGCGCTGGCCGATGAAGTGGCGCTGGTGCCGCTCGCAGGCCACACGCACGGTCATGCCGGTGTCGCGGTGCGCGGCGAGGCGCGCTGGCTGTTGCTCGCGGGTGATGCCTACTTTCACCAGGACGAAATGGATCCGCATGAGCCGCAGTGCCCGCCCGGCTTGCGCTTCTACCAGGCCATGATGGAAAAGAATCGCCGCGCGCGACTGTGGAACCAGCAGCGCCTGCGCGAGCTGAAGAGCATGCACGGCGGAGAGGTCGAAGTCTGCTGCTCGCATGACGTCGCCGAGTTCGAACTCGCCTCCGGCCGTCCGTCCCGCCGCCCCGCCACGAAAATGCACGCCACGCATTCGCCGCGCGACCGGTTTCGCGGCAGCGAGACGAGGCATTGAGGAGAAGGGAGAAAAGACCGCGAATCTTCTCCCTTCTTCCTCCCAACAGAATCCCTCCACCGCTTCGATGCGATCCCACAAGAAAGGCGGGCGAGTTCAAGCCACGTCCATGAAAAACTGCCCGCCTTGCGGCGGGCAGTGGTTTTGCGGACGCAGTTTCGGCGGATTACGCGAGCTGCGCTCGCCAATCGGCCCTGCAGCGGTTGGCGTGAAGGCAGAGGTGGGAGGAAGGCTCCTTTCTCCTCCCTTCTTCCTTCTGCCTGTTCATCTCACTCGAACACTTCTTCCGCCGGCACGATCTCCACGGCGTCCGGCGCGAAGGAGATCGGCAGTTCCTGGATGGCCTGGTCCTCGATGAGGATGTCCTCCGGCATTTCCGTCGCGTACTCCATGGGCGACGGCGTGTTGTTGAGCAGCCGGTTGCGCAGGTCCTCGCCGTCACGGGTGATGAACACGAACTGCAGCTTGTCGGCGCGCAGGTGCCGGCGGATGGCGGCGTTCACGTCATCGACGGTGAGCTTGTCCAGGCCTTCGCGCACGTAGTCCGTGAACGGCCCGATGCCGTAGAAGCGCGAGTCCAGCATGTAGGCGAGTTGCCGTCCCTGGGTGCTGACCAGCTGCGCGACGAACTTGTCGAGGAAGCTGCGCGTCGCCTCGAACTCTTCCTGGGTGAGTCCTTCCTCGATCAGCTTGTTGAGCTCGTACAGCGCCACGCGGGTGGCGAAATGCGCGTCGTTGTTGGAGCGCAGCGGCCGCAGCCAGACCTGGAAGATCTGCTGCCGGCGCGCCAGGTTCGCATCCGGATGGAACTGGTACATGCCGCGCGGGAAGTACTCGATGTAGGCGTAGTCGCCGTAGTTCATGCCGCGCGCTTCGCGGATGCGCTTGTAGAGATGGCTGTTGGAGGAGCGGTGCTCGCCCAGCCAGCTGCGCGCCAGCCACAGCGCCACCCAGTCCGGATCGCCGCGCCTGACGTCGATGGCGTGCCCGAAGGACACCGCCACCGGCTGGGTTTCCTTGGTGATGATCAGCGCGCGGTTGCGCTCGATCGCGGGCGGCTGCGGCAGCGACACGGTCGCCTTCCCGCCCTTCGGCAGCGCCGCGAGATCGGCGCGCAGCTGTCTGACGAATTCCTTGTCGTAGCCGCCGGCGATGCCGACGATGAGGTTCGCCGGGGTGTAGTGGCGCGCGTAGAAGTTCTTCACGTCATCCAGCGTGATGCTCTCGATGTCGCCGATGTGGCCGGAGTTCAGCGTGCCGTACGGGTGCTTCGGGCCGTAGATGCGCTCGTAGAGTGCCTCCTTGGCGAACTCCTCGTCGTTGCTGCTGCGCAGGTTGGTGCGGATGGAGTTGAGCAGCAGCGTCTTGACGCGCTGGAAGTCGGATTCGCGCCAGCCCGGGTTGAGCAGCTGTTCGCTGACGATGTCGTAGTACCTGGCGAGATTGTCCTTGTGGACCGTGCCGCGGAAGGAGGTCATCTCCTTGTCGAACATCGGCTCGAAGGACGCCGCGAGCGGGTAGAGCGCGGCGTTGATCTCGTTGATGTCATGGAACTTCGAGCCGCCCATGCTCACCATCGCCGCGGTCAGCGCCGCAAGGCCCTTCTTGCCCTCGGGGTCGAGCGCCGTACCGGCGCGGAACAGCAGGTTGATGTCGACGAGGTCGGACTTGCCGGGCATCTCCAGCATTTCGATGTCCGCCGGCTGCCCGTCCGTGCGCGCCGCGATCGCTTCGCGGTGCGCGCTCTCGTCCCAGGGCGCGCGCGCCTCGTCGCTCTTCGCCGGCGCGCTGCCGCGGGAGGCGACCATTTCGTCCAGCGACGGCAGCGCGTTCATGCCGGCAAGGCTGGGCGTGTTCGACAGCGTGATCACCACGCGGCTCGCATCGACGAAATAACGGTTGGCGTAGTCGCGCACGTCTTCCGCGGTGATCGAGTCATAGGTGCGGTACAGCGTGTTGATGGTGGTGATGGGCTCGCGCGTGAAATGCGCGAAGCCGGCCAGCGTCGAGCCGATGGCGTCGGAATTGTTCAGCGCCGCGGCGAAGCCGTACTTGAGGTTCGACTTGGTATCGGCAAGCCGCGATTCGCCGACCAGCCGGGTGCGCGCGTCGGCCAGCGTCTCCAGGATGCGGTCGGTGACCTCGCGCGCCGCTTCCGGCTTGTTGAGCCGCGCCAGGATCATCATCACGTTCGGGTCGATGCTGTTCGGGAAGTACGCCTGCACCGCATCGGCGAGCTGCTTCTCGATCACCAGTTCGCGGTAGAGGTCCGACGTCGGCGAGAAGTACAGCTGCGCGATGAGATCCATCGCCGGCATGTCCTTCGCGGCCGGGTCGAAGGCCGGACCGCGGAAGCCGACGACCACCCAGGGCTGCGTGGGCGAATCCCAGGTAATGTGCTCGTACTGCGGGCCCTTGGGCGGGCCTTCCTGCGGGATGGTGACCGGCTCGGCCTCGCCGGACTGCCAGCCGCCCCAGTACTTCTCGACCAGGGCCAGCGTGCGCTCGGGATCGAGGTCGCCGGCGAGGATCACCGTGGTGTTCTCCGGCCGGTACCAGCGGTCGAAGAACTGGTGCGAGTACTCGAACTGGTTGGGCATGTCTTCGATGTCCCTGAAGAAGCCCATGGTGGTGTGCTGGTAGGTGTGCGTGTCGAAGGACAGGTCGCGGATCCGCTCGAAGATCTGCATGATGGGATTCGCGGAATTCTTCAGGTACTCGCCCTTGACCGCCAGCGCCTCGGTGCGGAACTGCTCCTCGGTGTACTTCAGGTTCTGGAAGCGGTCCGCCTCCAGCATGATCACCGTCTCCAGGTCATCCTTCGTGAAGGTGATGTGGTAGTTGGTGAGGTCGTCCGAGGTGTAGGCGTTCTGGTCGGCGCCGGCTTCCTTGAGCAGCGCGAGGTATTCCTCGGCGGAGTAGTTCTCGGTACCGCGGAACATCATGTGCTCGAAGAAGTGCGCGAAGCCGGACTTGCCTTCCTCCACCTCGTTACGCGAGCCGGTCTGCACCGGGATCTGGATGGTGACCACGTCGGGGTAGTCGGTCGGCACGATCACGACCTTGAGACCGTTCTCCAGCGTGGTCTCGAGATAGGGCTGGCTGAAGATGCCCTCTCCCTGGCTGAGCCTGGCGGCGTCGGAGGACGCCTGGTTGTCAGCCGGAGGTGCACATGCCGCCAGCGCCACCGCGCCGATGAGCGGGAGCAGGATCTTGCGCATGGGAGTTCTCCGCGAAGCGAGTGGATGGAAAGTCACTCTTTATAAATGGCCGCTTCCGCTTTTCACAAGGCCGTATTGGTCAAATTCTGCCCAAATGCTGCGGGAAACGCGGTTGACGCCGCCATTCGAAGCGGGAATCCTTGGGCGTCGCTTTTTCGGAGCGGTATCCATTCACCATGATTCAGGGGACATAAATAATGAATACGGCCGGAACCAACCCGCCGGCGGAGACCTGGTTTGGGCACCCCAAAGGTCTGTTCACCGCCTTCATGACCGAAATGTGGGAGCGCTTCAGCTACTACGGCATCCGTGCGCTGCTGATGCTTTTCATGACCGCGGCCATCGTCGACGGCGGTCTCGAGCTTTCCGCCATCGAGGCGGGCGCGATCTACGGCCTGTACACTGGCGCCGTCTACCTGCTGGCGCTGTGGGGCGGCTGGGTGGCTGACCGCCTGCTCGGCCAGCAGTCGTCCATCTTCTGGGGCGGCCTCGTCATTGCCGCGGGCAATTTCTCGCTGGCCGTGCCGCTGACCGAGTTCTTCTATCTCGGTCTCGCGCTGATCGCGGTCGGCACCGGCCTGCTGAAGCCCAATGTCTCCACCATCGTCGGCGAGCTGTACGTCAACGACTCCGGCGCGCGCCGCGATGCGGGCTTCTCGATCTTCTACATGGGCATCAACATCGGCGCCCTGATCGCGCCGCTGATCACCGGCTGGGTGGCGGCCGAATTCGGCTACCGCGCCGCGTTCGCGGTTGCCGGCGTGGCCATTGCGCTCGGCACCTTCCAGTTCAAGTTCACCTCGCGCTACCTCGGCGAGGCCGGGCTGCACCCGACCACCGCGCCCGGACCGGAGCGCGATCGCGTCCGCAAGGCCTTCTGGATCAGCGCCGTGATCGTCACCCTGATCGGCATGCTGATGCTGTTCGGCGTCATCCCGGTGAACGCGGAGCAGCTGGCCGACATCACCGGCAACGCCATCGTCATCATGGCGGTCGCCTTCTTCATCTACGTGCTGCTGCTTGGCGGCCTCAACCGCGAGGAGAAGAAGCGCGTCGGCGTGATCGCGGTGTTCTTCGTGGCCGCGGCGGTGTTCTTCTCCGGCTTCGAGCAGGCGGGCTCCTCGCTCAACCTGTTCGCCCGCGACTACACCGACCGCAGCTTCCTCGGCAGCTTCTTCAGCTCCGGCGAGCATCCGGCGGCGTGGTACCAGTCGATCAACCCGATCATGATCATCGTGCTGTCGCCGATGTTCGCCTGGCTGTGGGTGTGGCTGGCGAAGCGCAACCTCGAGCCGTCCGCGCCGGGCAAGTTCGCGCTCGGCCTCGTGCAGATGGGCCTCGGCTTCGGCGTGATCGCCTTCGCCGCGAAGCTTGCCATCGACCAGACGGTCGCGCCGAGCTGGCTGCTGCTGACCTACCTGCTGCACACCACCGCGGAGCTGTGCCTCAGCCCGATCGGCCTGTCCAACATCACCAAGCTGGCGCCGCGCCGCTTCGTCGGCATGATGATGGGCACCTGGTTCATGGGCGTGTCGCTCGGCAACCTGATCGCCGGCCGCTTCGGCGGCGAGGTCGGCGCGGCCGATCCCGCTTCCATGTCGGAGAAGTTCATGTCCGTCATGTGGTGGGGCGTGGTCGCCGGCATCATCATGCTGGCGCTGACGCCGTGGCTGAAGAAGATGACCGGCGACGCCCGGTAAACGACTGATGTTCCATGAAGACCGCCCGTAACGGGCGGTCTTCGTTTTCCGTTTTCCGATGCAATAAACTCGGGACCACCCCGGGTCACCGAAACAGGAATCCGAACATGAAACACATCATCCGCATCACCACCCTGGCCGCCGCCGGCCTGCTGCTGGCCGCCTGCGGCGACAACGGCGACCGCCAGGCGCGCGACGACGCCGGGCAGGCTGCCGTCACTCCGGCCGACGCCGACAAGTTCGTCGCCGGCATCAACCAGGATCTGCGCCGGATGTCGCCGGAGCTGTCCAAGTCGGCCTGGATCGCCTCCACCTACATCACGCCGGACAGCCAGTTCCTGGCGGCGAAATCCAACGAAAACTTCCTCAACTGGATGGCGCGCACGGTGGAAGCCTCGAAGCGCTTCACCGACCTTGAGCTGTCGCCGCAGACGGCCCGCGCAATCAAGCTGATCCAGACCGGCACCTCCATGCCGGCGCCCTCGGATCCGCAGAAGGTCGCCGAGCTCGCGCAGCTGGCGGCTTCCATGGAAGCCATGTACGGCGCCGGCAAGTACTGCCCCGAGGACGAGGGCGGCAAGTGCTACAGCCTCACCGAGCTGGAGAACATCATCGATGACCCCGAGGCGAGCCCGCAGGACAAGCTGGAAGCCTGGGTCGGCTGGCGCACCATTTCCATGCCGATGCGCAAGGACTACCAGCGCTTCGTCGAGCTGACCAACGAGGGCGCGAAGGAACTCGGCTTCAGCGACACCGGTGCGCTGTGGCGTTCCGCCTACGACATGAGCCCGGAAGAGTTCACCCAGGTCAGCAACCAGCTGTGGGAAGACGTCAAGCCGCTGTACGACGCGCTGCACTGCTACGTGCGTGACCGGCTCGCCGATCACTACGGCGAGGACGTGGTGCCGCGCCAGGGACCGATCCCGGCGCACCTGCTCGGCAACATGTGGTCGCAGGAGTGGGCCAACATCTATCCGCTGGTCGAGCCCTTCGAAGGCGTCTCCGACCTGGACGTCAGCAGGACGCTGAAGGCGCGCCGCGACCAGAAGCTGGGCGAGCTGATCGCCACCCGCGGCGGCCAGCTGTCCGCCGAGGAGATGGTCGAGGTCAACCGCGAGGCGGACGAGTGGATCGCGCTGGAGATGGTGAAGTCCGCGGAGAACTTCTACACCTCCATGGGCCTGCGCGAGCTGCCGACCTCCTTCTGGCAGAACTCCATGTTCCTCAAGCCGCGCGACCGCGACGTGGTCTGCCACGCCTCGGCCTGGGACATGGACATGCAGGGCGACGTGCGCATCAAGATGTGCATCGAGCCCGTGCACGAGGACCTGACCACCGTCTACCACGAGCTCGGTCACCTGTACTACGACCTCGCCTACAACAAGCAGGAACCGATCTTCCAGGGCGCCGCCCACGACGGCTTCCATGAGGCCATCGGCGACACCATCGAGCTGTCGATGACGCCGGACTACCTCGCCTCGCAGGGCCTGGTGCAGGACGTCGCCACGGACGAGCGCGCCACCATCAACAACCAGATGAAGATGGCGCTCAACAAGGTCGCCTTCCTGCCGTTCGGCAAGCTCATCGACGAGTGGCGCTGGAAGGTGTTCGCGGGCGAGATCACGCCGGAGAACTACAACGCCGGCTGGTGGCAGCTGCGCACCGCCTACCAGGGCATCAAGCCGCCGGTGGAGCGCACCGAGGAGCACTTCGACCCGGGCGCGAAGTACCACATCCCGGGCAACACCCCGTACACGCGTTACTTCCTGGCGCGCATCCTGCAGTTCCAGTTCTACAAGTCGCTGTGCGAAGCCGCCGGTCACGAAGGCCCGCTGCACGAGTGCTCCTTCTACGGCAGCGAGGAAGCCGGCAAGCGCTTCTGGGCCATGCTCGAGAAGGGCGCAAGCCAGCCGTGGCAGGACACGCTGTACGAACTCACCGGCTCGCGCGAGATGAGCGGCGAACCGATGATCGAGTACTTCCAGCCGCTGATGAGCTACCTGGAGGAGCAGAATCAGGGCAGGCAGTGCGGCTGGTAAGGTAGAAGGCAGAAGGTAGAAAGGATTTTCTCTTCTCCCTTCTCACTTCTTCCTTCTCCCTCAGAAAAACGAACGCCCCTCGCCGAGGGGCGTTTCTCCGAGAAGGGCGCGAAAGGCGCCGGGGCGGGAGACAATGATGAAGAGCTTCAAGGTGCCGCACACGCTGGTGCTGCTGTTTTCAATGATGGTGCTGGCGTATGTCGCCACCTGGCTGGTGCCGGCCGGTGCCTTCGACACTGCGGTCGATGATCATGGCCGCTCCGTGGTGGTGCCCGGCACCTTCCATCACCTCGAAGAGCAGCCGAAGCTGCCGGCATGGCATTTGTTCACCGCCATCCCGCGCGCGCTCGAGGATGCCCAGGGCATCATCTTCTTCCTGTTGCTGATCGGCGGCTCGCTGGCGGTGCTGCGTTCCACGGGTGCCATCGACGCCATGCTTGGCCGGGTGCTGAGCCGTTTCTCGCACCGGCCGGCGCTGCTGATCTTCATGGGCATGGCGGCTTTCCTGGCGGGTTCCTCCACCATAGGCATGGCCGAGGAGTACATCCCGCTGGTGCTGATCCTCATCAGCCTGTGCGTCGCGCTGCGCATGGACACGGTCTCGGCCGTGGCCACCATGGTGGTGGGTTACGGCATCGGTTATGGCGTGGCGGTGCTCAACCCGTTCACGGTGCTGGTCGCGCAGGGCGTGGCGGAGGTGCCGCCCACCTCGGGCTGGCTGTACCGCGTCATCCTTTCCCTGCCGTTCTTCATCATCGGCTTCCATCACGTCTGGCGCTATGCCAGCCGGGTGCGCGCCAACCCCGAGGCGAGCGTGGTGCACGACGTGCCGGAGGCGCAGCCGCCGCAGCCCAGCGAGTACCCGCCGCTGGACCTGCGCCGCCGCCTGATCCTGCTGGTCACGCTGGCCGCGCTGGTGTTCATGATCTGGGGCATCGCGAGCCACGGCTGGTATTTCACCGAGCTCGGCGCGATCTTCGTGGCGCTGGCCATCGTCGCCGCCGTGATCGCCCGGCAGAAGTTCGACGACACCGCGCGCATCTTCGGCCATGGCGCGTCGGAGCTCGCCACCACGGCGCTGCTGATCGGCTTCGCGCGCGGCATCGCGCTCATCCTCGAAGACGGCCAGGTGCTGCACACCATCGTCAACGCCATGGCTTCGCCGCTGGCCAAGGTCGGCCCCGAGCTTTCCGCTGCCGGCATGGTGCTGATCCAGAGCGTGATGAACTTCTTCGTGCCGTCCGGTTCAGGCCAGGCCTACGTGATGATGCCGCTGATGGCGCCGATCTCCGATCTCGTCGGCGTGTCGCGCCAGGTGGCGGTGCTGGCCTTCCAGATGGGCGACGGCTTCATGAACATGATCGTGCCCACCAACGCCGTGCTCATGGGCATCCTCGGCCTCGCCGGCATCCCGTACGACCGCTGGTTCCGCTTCATCTGGCCGCTGATGGTCAAGCTGGTGCTGGGCGGCATGCTGGCCGTGGTGATCGGCGTCTGGATCGATTACCAGTGATCTCCTGGCGGCCCGGAATCGGGCCGCCCTGATCGTCCCCGCGAAGAGGGATTTCTCACCCGAATTACTGGAGCGGTTACCTCGCGTTTGGTATAAGCGAGGAGCGCGGGGAGGGGCGTAATGCCCATTCCGCGGTTCGGGGACTACCGTGCGCGAGCAGGAAAAAGTGGTGCCGGCACTCGCTGCCGGCCTCAACCGTGCTGTCGTGATCACTGCGCTGGCGGCTTTCGCGCTGGCCTTCGGCGGCTTTTGCCTGCTCGAATTCCACCTGTTCGACGCCGATACCCCAAACTACCACCGTTTTCTCGGCTACCTGACGCTGGGCGTCGTGCTGCTGGCGGGCTTTCGCCTGCAGCTGCACATCCTTGCCGAGCGCCTGCGCAGCCAGCTGGGCGATCCGCTGGGCGCGCTGGCGGACTCCATCCGCGACCTGATCGAGGGCCGCGACTTCCGCCGCCGCCTGCGTCACGGCCAGGTCGCCGAGTTCAGCGAGCTTTATGTACGCTTCGATGAAGTCCTCGAGCACCTGCACAAGCGCGAGGCCTGGCTGGTGGAGCAGCGCGAGGCGCTGCAGGAGAAGCTCACCGCCGCCGAGCAGGAGCTGCGCGAGGAACGCCGCCGGCTGCGCATCGAGGTGAACCGGCGCCGCAAGGCGCAGACCGAGATGCTCAAGCTGTCCAGCGCGCTCACCCATGCCGCCGACTCGGTCATGGTCACCAACCGTGAAGGCGTCATCGAGTACGTGAACCCGGCCTTCGAGACCATCACCGGCTTCCACCGCGAGGAGGTCATCGGCAAGACGCCGGACATGCTGCGCTCCGACGAGCAGGACCCGGAAGTGTTCGCCGCGATGTGGAAGGCCATCGAGCGCGGCGAGGTGTTCCGCTGCGAGCTCATCAACCGCCGCAAGGACGGCGGCGTCTACCACGAAGAGAAGACCATCACGCCGCTCAAGGATGCGCATGGCCGCATCACGCACTTCATCGCCACCGGCGTGGACATCTCCGAGCGCATCCAGGCCAAGGAAAAGCTGGAGTACATGGCGCACCACGACGCGGTCACCGGACTGCCGAATCGCGTGCGGCTGATGGAGCGCATCGAGCAGGCGCTGTCGCGCGGCCGGCGCGACAACCGCAGCGTCGGCGTGATGTTCATTGATCTCGACGGCTTCAAGGCCATCAACGACACCGTCGGCCATCACTTCGGCGACCGCTTTCTCGGCGAGGTGGCGGCGCGCCTGCAGAACACGGTGCGCGATCACGACACGGTGGCGCGCCTGGGCGGCGACGAGTTCGCCATCGTGCTGGAATCCATGCAGTCGATGAGCGACATCGGCAAGGTGGCGCGCAAGGTGCTGCGCGAGCTGTCGCTGCCCTTCCTGGTCGATGGCCGCGAGATGTACGTGACCGGCTCCATTGGCATCGCGCGTTTCCCCGGCGACGGCACTGACGTGCACACCCTGCTGCGCAAGGCCGACAGCGCCATGTACCGTGCCAAGCAGGTCGGCAAGAATACCTATCGCTTCTACTCGGAGGTCGAAGGCGAGGAAGACACCGCCCGCCTCAAGCTGGAACAGGAGCTGCGCCGCGCGGTGGAGCGGCGCGAGTTCGTCGTCTATTACCAGCCGCAGGTGTCCATCGACACGTCCGAGGTGGTCGGCGTCGAGGCGCTGTTGCGCTGGCAGCATCCCGAGGAAGGCATCGTCGGGCCGAAGCGCTTCATCCCGCTGCTGGAGGAAACCGGGCTGATCGTCGAGGTCGGCGACTGGGTGCTGCGCGAGGTCTGCCGGCATGCCGTCGGCTGGCAGAGCCTGGGCCTGCCGCCGGTGCGCATCGCGGTGAACTTCTCCTCGCGGCAGTTCGCCAAGCGCGACCTGGTCGGCGACGTGGCGCGCATCCTCGACGAGACCGGGCTGGATCCGAAGCGCCTCAACATCGAGATCACCGAGGGCACGCTGGCGACCAAGATCGAGTCCACCATCAAGACGCTGGAGAAGCTCAACGCGCTCGGCATCACCATCTCGGTGGACGACTTCGGCGTGGGTTATTCCTCGCTCAACTACCTGAAGCGCTTCCCCATCCACAAGCTGAAGATCGACCAGAGCTTCGTGCGCGACGTCACCAGCGACGGCAACGACGCCGCCATCGCCAGCGCCATCATCGCGCTCGCCCACAAGCTCAACCTGGAAGTGATCGGCGAGGGCGTGGAGACGCTGGAGCAGCTGTTCTTCCTGTCGCGGCAGGGCTGCCACGAGGTGCAGGGCCATCTCATCAGCCCGCCGCTGTCCAATGCCGACTACATCCGCTGGATAAGCGAGAACCCCCGGGTGCGCGTCAAGCGCGCCGCCAACATGTAGGCCTTGCCGGTGTTTTTCCGGTCTTGAAACCGCGTCCTTTGCCGTCATCGCCAATTCATGGCTGAACAGAGGGGACGATCATGGAATTTCTCAAGCCGCTGGAGATGAACGAGGCGCCGGAAGGCTCGCGGGACGTGCTGAGCTCCGTGGAGGATCACGGCGGCGTGTCCAATCTCCTGCGCGTGCTGGCGCATTCGCCTTCCGCGCTGCGCGCCTTTGTGGCGATGAACAAGCTGGTGGAGGACTGTGACATGTCGCCGGCGGAACGGCGCGTGGCGCTGCTGGCGGCGAGCGCCGCCAACGGCTGCGAATACTGCCTCGCCGCTGACGCCGCCGAGGCCGGCCGGGCCGGGCTCGATGAGGAAACCGTGCAGGCGATACGCGACGGCGAGCCCATCGAGAACAACGAACGCTTCGAATCGCTGCGGGTCTTCGTCACCGGCATGGTGGAACGGCGCGGCCGGCTTTCCGACGAAGAAGTGCGTGACTTCATCGAAGCGGATTTCCAGGAAGGCAACATCGTCGACATCGCCTTCATCGTCGCGATGAAGACGCTCTCCAACTACGTCAACCACATCGCCCGCACGCCGCTGGACGAGGTCTTCGCGGACATCGCATCGCACCCGTCGACGCCTGGCGTGCAGCCGCACGGCGTGACGCATTGAGACGCGGCGCGGCATAATCGCCGCTTTCCATGCCGGGAAGCGCAGCGATGCCGTACGCCGAACAGCGACTCATCACCGATGACGGTCATCCCGTCGTCGCGCGCCTGTTCGCACTTGGCGATGCGCCGCGCGGCGCCGTGCTGATCGTCCCCGCCTTCGGGGTCGCCCAGACCTATTACGCCGACCTTGCCGACTGGCTGGCACGCAGGGGCTTCGCGGCGCTTACCTTCGACTACCGCGGCACCGGGCTTTCGCGCCAGGGCAGCCTGCGCGGCTTCCACGCCGACGTCATCGAGGACTGGGCAGGGCGTGACTGCGCGGCCGCGCTCGAATTCCTGCGCGCGCAGGCGCCGCGAGTGCCGCTTACGTGGCTGGGTCACAGCCTGGGCGGGCAGATCGTGCCGTTCGTGCCGAACCACGCAGAGCTTGCGCGCATCATCACCATCGCCACCGGCAGCGGTTACTGGCGCGAGAATTCGCCCAGGCTCAAGCGCGTGGTGTGGTGGCTGTGGTACGTCATCGTGCCGGTGACGCTGCCGCTGTTCGATTACTTTCCGGGGCGCCGGTTACGCAAGGTCGGCGACCTGCCGCGGCGTGTCATGGAACAGTGGCGGCGCTGGTGCCTGCATCCGGAATACCTGGCCGGCGTCGAGGGCGAGTGGGCACGGCAGAAGTACGCGGCGGTACGCACGCCAATGCTTTCCCTGTCGTTCACCGACGACGACTACATGTCGGCACGCAACACCGAATCCATCCATTCCTTCTACGTCAACGCGCCGAAGAGCTTCCGGCGCATCTCGCCTGATGATGCGGGCGTGAAGCACATCGGCCATTTCGGCTTCTTCCGCGCGAAGTTCGAGAACGCGTTGTGGGAGCGCTACCTGCTGCCGGAGCTGCCGGCCGCATAGCCGCTTGCTGCATGCCACGGCCGGGCGGACAATGCCGGCATGAGCGAACCTCGCAAGATACGCCCCGGCCGCGGCGCAACACTGAACCTTCCCGGGCGCTTTGCTGGCACCGATGTCGAGCGCGACCTGGAGGCGGTGCCGGACAGTGTCGCCACCGAGGTCCGGCCCGAGCGTGCCAGGAGCATCATCGCCATCAATCGCTCGCCCGACATTCCCTTCGAGCAGTCCATCAATCCTTATCGCGGCTGCGAGCATGGCTGCATTTATTGTTATGCGCGCCCTTCGCATGCCTACGTGGATCTGTCGCCGGGCCTCGATTTCGAGAGCATCCTGTTCTACAAGCAGGACGCGGCGCGGCTGCTGCGCGAAACCCTCGCGAAGAAGGGCTACCGCTGCAGTCCGATCAACATCGGCTCGAACACCGATCCCTACCAGCCCATCGAGAAGAAATACCGCGTCACCCGCGAATGCCTCGAAGTGCTGGCGGAGACGCATCATCCCGTCACGCTGATCACCAAGGGCAGTCTCATCCTGCGCGATCTCGACATCCTTGCCGCGATGGCGCGCGAGAGGCTGGTGTCCGTTTCGGTCAGCCTCACCACGCTGGATGCGAATCTCAAGCGCACCCTGGAACCGCGCGCCGCCTCGCCGCAGGCGCGGCTCAACGTGATCCGCGAGCTGACCGCGGCGGGCGTGCCGGTCACCGTGCTGGTGGCGCCGGTGATTCCCGCGGTCAACGACAGCGAGCTTGAACGCATCCTGGAAGCGGTGGCGAATGCCGGCGCGCGCTGGGCCGCCTACATCTTCCTGCGCCTGCCGCATGAGGTCGCGCCGCTGTTCAAGGACTGGCTGGAGGCGCACATGCCGATGCGCGCGGCGCATGTCATGTCGCTGGTGAGGCAGTCGCGCGACGGACGCGAGTATTCATCGAACTTCGGCGAGCGCATGCGCGGCAAGGGCGAGTACGCCGAGATGCTGAGAAAGCGTTTCCGCATCGCCTGCCGCCGCCACGGACTGAACGAAGAGCCCTGGCCCACGCTGGATGAAACACGCTTCCGCCCGCCGAACCTTTCCGGCCAGGCCGACCTGTTCTGAATCCAGCCAGTCGCGGAGTCGCCATGCGCGAATGCATCGCCATACGTCATCTTGAGTTCGAGGATCTCGGCTACTGGCAGGAGACGCTGCAGGAGGCCGGCTTCCACGTGCGTCACATTGATGCGCCGAAAGCCGCACCGGGTTCGATCGCGAAACTGGATCCGGACCTGCTGGTCGTGCTCGGCGCTCCGCTGGGCGCGAACGATGAGGCGGATTATCCCTTCCTCGGCGAGGAGCTTGCGTTGTTGCGCCATCGCCTGGAGCGCGACCTGCCGACGCTGGGCATCTGCCTCGGCGCGCAGCTGATGGCGCGCGCGGCGGGCGCGAAGGTCGCCGAAGGGCATCGCGCCGAGATCGGCTGGAAGCCGCTCAGGCTTACCGAACTTGCCATGCAGACGCCGCTCGCGCATCTCGACGGCGTGCCGGTGTTTCACTGGCACAGCGACGTCTTCGACCTTCCCGAGCATTGCCTGCCGCTGGCATCGACCGACGACTGTCCCAACCAGGCAATGATCGCCGGGCGCAACCTGCTCGGCGTGCAGTTCCATCCCGAGGTGACGGCGCAGGGACTGGAAACCTGGTACGTGGGCCACTACCGAGCGCTGCGTGATCCGCGTGCCCCAGGCGTGCAGGCGTTGCGGGAACAGGCGGAGCGACATGCGCCGCGCCTGCGCGAGGCCGGCGAACGCCTGCTGCGCGACTGGCTGGCGGGCCTGCAATGGTGAAGTTCCGCGCGCTGCACGACTGGAACCTCGCGCCCGGCGAGGCGCGCGAGCTGCAGAAGACGCTCGCGCCGCGCGTGGTGCGTACGGATGACTTCCGCGACATCCGCCGCGTCGCCGGCGTGGATGTCGGCTTCGAGGACAAGGGCCGCGTCACGCGCGCCGCCATCGTCGTGCTCGATGCCGAAAGCCTGGAAGTCATCGAGCAGGTGCTGCACCGGGAAGCGACGCGCTTTCCCTACGTGCCCGGCCTGCTGTCCTTCCGCGAATTGCCCGCATTGATCAACGCCCTCGAAACCCTGCGCGTGCTGCCCGACCTCCTGCTTTGCGACGGGCAGGGCATCGCGCATCCGCGCCGTCTTGGCGTGGCCGCGCATCTCGGGCTGTGGCTGGACCTGCCGTCCATCGGCGTCGGCAAGTCGCGGCTGGTCGGCGAGCACGATGAGCCCGGCACGAAACGTGGCGCGTGGACGCCGCTCATCGACAAGGAGGAAGTCATCGGCCGCGTGGTGCGCACCCGCGACCGCGTCAAGCCGCTGTACGTCTCCACCGGTCACCGTGTCGGCATCGAAAGCGCGATGGAATTCGTGCTGCGTTTCACCACGCGTTATCGCTTGCCTGAACCGATCCGTTTCGCGGATCGGCTTTCATCGAGTCGTAAAGGTTATCTATAAGACGGCGTATTACACCGCTTGCGGCGGGATCCGCCCTCCGGGATACAGAAACTACGTGTTTCCGGTTTCCGGCCGGGCGCGTAGGGCGGATCAGCGAGCGCAGCTCGCGTGATCCGCCGAAAATTACGCGGTTTCCGGTTGCCGATCGAGCAACACGATGTCCGGCCGCTTTTTCCGATCCAGCAAGTGGCGGACGAGGATGCGATAGGTGTCGAGTTCGAAGCTGCCTTCAAGCGTGACGGAATCGAACAGGTCGCCTTGCAGGTCGCGCTCGCGCACGGTGCCGAGGTAGCACCAGTTTTCGATGATGTGCATGTCGATGTGGCCGTCGGCATTGCGTTCACGCACGCCGATGCGGCCGGGCCACGGCCAGGTGGCGATCCTGAGTTTCCCCAGCGCCTGCATGAGTCGCAGGTGATGCTTTACTTCCGGTTCCACGCCCGTGCAGGCGCCGCGGCATTTCTTCAGCTGGTGCGCGAAACAGGGATCGCCGCGCCGTCCGCGTGACTCCAGCCCCAGCTTGCGCGCGCAGAAGCCGTGCTCGGCCGCGAGTTCCCGCAGCAGGTTCTCCGCCTGCCGCTTCGTGCGGAACAGGCCGTAATGGTTGGCGGCGGCGAGCGCCGCGGCGTTCACGTCGACGATGGCGAGCACCGGCTCCGCGGTGGGATCGTCGGCGAGCCGGAAGGTGTGCAGTCTTTCCGCGCGCCGCTGGCGGCGATTGAGCACCGGCGCGCGTTCCTTGATCTCGCGGTTCTCCAGCAGCAGTGCGCCGAGCTCGCCCGTGGTGGTGGTGCATTCGATGTGCCGCACCTGCTGGGCGAGGCGCATCTCCCTGGCGCTGGAATGATCCGCGGAGAAATGCGACAGCACCCGCGAGCGTATGTTGACACTCTTGCCGACGTACAGCAGCAGGCCATTCTCGTCGTAGAAGCGGTACACGCCCGGCGCCTCCGGCAGGGCGTCGACCTCCGCGGCGGGAAGATGCGGCGGCAGGGAAGGGCGCTTGATGAGTTCGTTGATCGCCGCCTCCAGCGCTTCCGCGCCGTGTTCGCGCCGCGCGGTCTCCAGGAAGCGATGGACCAGCCGCGCGTCGCCCAGCGCGCGGTGGCGGTCGTCCACCGCGAGCCCGTGCCTGCCCACCAGCGCATCCAGGTTGTGACGGCTGTAGGCCGGATACAGCCTGCGCGACAGCTTCACGGTGCACAGCGGCTGGCGCTGGAAGCGCAGGCCCGCGCGCTGGAACTCGTGCCGCAGGAAGCCGTAGTCGAAGCGCGCGTTGTGGGCGACGAAGATGCGGTCGCCCAGCAGTTCCAGCAGCTCGTCGGCGATGTCGGCGAAGCGCGGCGCGGCGGCGACGTCGGCATCGGAGATGCCGGTGAAGTTCTCGATGAACGGCGGAATGGAAACTTCAGGGTCGATCAGCGTCTGCCATTCGCGCGTCGTGCCGTCCGGGTCCACCAGCACCACGCCGATCTCGATGATCCGGTCGATGCGCGGATGGGTGCCGGTGGTCTCCAGGTCGACGATGGCGAGCGGTCGGGAATGCATGGCGTTTGACGATAAGAGCGGGCGGCAAGCATAGACCCGGGGATGTCCAGATGCTCAGACATTCCGAAAAATAAAAATACATGTTGAAAAAGTCCGAAGACGAACTATAATTCTTCCTGTCGCCGGTGCCCCGCGGGTTGCTCCCCCTCCCTGTCCCCTCCGTCCCGCGGGGCACATGGCACTTTTAGTCCGAAACCGAATTTTTCAGATGCGAACCATGAGATCGTTCATTCTCCTCCTTGCCGCGCTGCTGGCTGCCCCGGTGGCGGCGTCGGAAGACATGCTCGGGCCCTTGCGCCTGCGGGACCTGACGCCGTTTGCGCTGCAGCGCCTGGATTTCCTGCCGGCCAGCGCGGCCTCGCGCTATCCCGTCGGCTGGGCGGTCGAAGCGAACGCGTCGTTCACCAACACCTTCATCATGAGCGACAACGTCGGCAGTTATCTCCAGGACCGCAACCGGCGCGCGCGGCTGGAGGCGGCGGATTTCGCCGCGCTCGGCCAGCTGGAGGGCGATGCCTTCTATTTCGACGGCTCCATCGCCGTGCTCAATCTCACCTTCCACTACGGCATCAACGACCGGCTCGCCTTCTATGGCATCCTGCCGGTCCATCATTACCACGGCGGTTCGCTGGACCAGGCCATCGAGGATTTCCACGACGCCGCGGGGTTCTCGGACTTCGGCCGGCCGCTGGTGGCGCGCGACCAGTTCCAGGCGTACTTCAAGGTAGGCGGCCAGGAGCTGGTGATGTCGAATGCCCCGCGCAGCACCGGGCTTGCCGACCCGGTGATCGGCCTGCGCAGCCGCGGCTACACCTGGCATGGCTGGGACGTGGTGCTGGAGGCGGCGCTGAAACTGCCCTGGGGCGCGGATGATCCGCTGTTTTCCTCCGGGCACGTCGATTTCGGCACGCAGCTGTCACTGCAGCGGCAGTGGGACAACCACGGCCTGTACTTCAGCGTGAACCACGTGTTCTTCGGCGGTTCGGATGATTTCGGCAAGGCCGTGCACCGCCAGATTCCCGGTTTCACCGCGGCCTGGGAAACCCGCCTGGGCAGCGCCACCACGGGCATCCTGCAGTTTTCCGCGGCGCGCAGCCTGTTCAAGGGTGACACCGATCCGGAGCTTTCCGCGCACCAGTACCAGGTGAGCGCGGGGCTGCGGCACCGGCGCGGCGGCGTGTACTACACCTTCGCGCTGACCGAAAACGTCATCAATTTCCAGAACACGCCGGACATCGGCTTCCATTTCGGCGTGGCGTTCGCGCTGTAGCGCGCTTGACTCGCGAGGTATCCGGACTTATCAATGTCGGACATTTCAGACAATCGAAGAAACATGGACCCAACCAGGGAATGCGCGCGTGATCCTGCGCTCGCCGTGATCCGCGAGCTGGTGCGCGCCTACCAGGCGTTCTCGGAGTTCAGCGCCGCAGACATCAAGCGTTTCGGCCTGACCAGCCCCGAGTTCGATGTGCTCGCCACGCTTGGCAACCAGCCGGGCATGACCTTCAAGGAAATCGGCGAGAACACGCTCATCACCAAGACCACGCTCACCGGCGTGGTCGACCGCCTGGAGCAGAAGGGCCTGGTGCAGCGGCGCGCCTGCTCCGAGGACCGGCGCTGCATTCGCGTGGTGCTCACCGACAAGGGCGACCAGGTGTTCCGCCAGGTGTTCCCCGAGCACGTCCGCCGGCTGGGCGAACAGCTCGCCACCATGCCGGGCGCGGACCGCGACCGCCTGCACGAGGGTCTCAAGCAGCTGCGCCGGCTGCTCACCGCCTGATCATCCGCCCGCGCAGAGCCGCTCGCAGGGAATCCCGTCGCCGTCGCCATCGATGAGGCCGGCGCCGCACTCGCGCAGCTGGAACAGCGCTTCCTCGCAGGACTGCATGGCCGCGCAACGCTTCAGCGGCGCGCATTCGAATCCCGCTTCTTCCGGCTTTCCCGGGGCGCGCTCCCGCACGCCGCGCCGCCATTCCCAGGGCGGTACCGGATCCGCTTCCGACCACAGGCCGCGCCTTGCTTCGCGGGCCTGCCGTTCGAGATCGAGATAATCCTGGTCGCGCAGGTAACGCCGGTACGCCCAGGCAAAGCCGTCCAGCACCAGCGCGCGGTTCACCGACTCGCCATTCACCAGCACCTCGCCCACCCGCCGGCCATAGCGGTCGGTGTCATGCACCACCACGGTGACTTCGCGGCGGAAGACGCGCGCCGCCAGCGCCTGGCGGGCGCGGTTGCCGAAGGCCTGGCCTTTCTCGGGAGTGTCAATCTGGTCGAGGCGGATGCGATGCCGGACCTTGTCCGCAGTGAGCAGCGTCAGCGTGTCGCCATCGGCGATCGCCACCACCTCGCCGTGCAGCGTCTCGGCGGCATGCACGGGCAGGGCGATGAACAGAAGAAAAAGCAGGATGCGCGGCATGATCGGCTCGTGGTGTGGATGCCTTCCCATTCTACGCCGTGAATCGTTTCCCAAGGGGCATCCACCTGCGGCGCATGCCCGGTTGCGGCCCGGCAAGAGCAGGGGGCATAAGCCGCGACATGACCGCACATGCCCCGCTGTTCCACAACCAGCTGCTGGCGATGCTGCCTGCCGCCGAGCTTGCCCGCCTTGAACCTTGCCTCGAGGCCGTCGAACTGGAAGCCGGCGAGCTGCTGCATGCGCCCGACGAGGAACACAGCGGCGTGTGGTTTCCCGCCGGCGCGGTGATCTCGCTGGGCATGCTGCTGGATGACGGCGCGACCATCGAAGTCGCCATGGTCGGCAGCGAGGGCCTGCTGGGGGCCTCGCGCGTGCTGGGCGGCGGTGGCATGCCCTGGCAGGCGAGCGTGCAGATCGGCGGCGCGGCCTTTCGCCTCAAGTCGGCGCTGCTGGCGGAAGCCATGGAGCGCGACGAGCGCGTGCGCCACTGCCTGTTGCGCTACGCGCAGACGCTGCTGGCGCAGGTCGCGCAGGGCGCGGCCTGCAACCAGCATCACTCCGTGGAGCAGCAGCTGTGCCGCTGGCTGTTGCAGGTGCTGGACCGCATTCCGGGCAGCCGCATTCTCGCCACCCAGGAGCGCATTGCCGGCAATCTCGGCGTGCGCCGCGAAGGCGTGACGGTGGCGGCGAAGAAGCTGCAGCGGCTCGGCATCGTCGATTACGGCCGCGGCTGCATCGTGGTGCTGGACCGCTCGCGGCTCACGGAAATGGCCTGCGAGTGCTATGCCGCCATCCGCCGCGAGGAAGAGCGCTTCGCGCGCTTTGACAATGCCTCTATGCGAAACCGAACAGACCAGGTCGCACGGTACTCGTAGCGTCAGTCGCGCAAGGGTGAGAGACGCTCTTGTCGCGGGAGACCGCGCATTCGTCAACCTGAAGAGGAAACACATCATGCCTGGCAACAAGCAGCAGCAGCAGAAGGGTGGCAAGCAGCAGCAACAGCAGGGAGGCAAGCAGGCCTCGCCGCGTCAGGGACAGCAGAGCCGCTGAGGCTCGCGCGAGCGACAGACGGCGGGCGTCGCGAAAGCGGCGTCCGCCGTCTTCATTTGCGGAGGATCATTTCATTCATTGCCTGCAATGCAATGGCGGTGCGGGCCGCGTTACCATCCCGCCATTCGACTGCGAGAGCATGCAATGCCCGGACGCTATTTCATCGTCGCGCCTGAGGAAGGCGCCAACCTGTATCCCGCTGACTTCGATGATGCGCCCATCGCCGCGGCCTATGCGCGGCCTCGCTACAACATCTCGCCGCAGCAGACCGCGCCGGTGCTGCGGCTGATAGAAGGCGAGTTCATTGAAAGCGGCATGCGCTGGGGATTCGCGCCGCGCTGGATGAAGGATCCGCGCCAGGCGCAGATCAACGCGCGCAGCGAGACGGTGTTCGAGAAGCGCATGTTCCAGCACGCCGCGAAGGCGCAGCGTTGTCTCGTGCCGGTGAGCGGCTGGTACGAATGGCAGCCGGTGGACGGCGGCAAGCAGGCCTGGGCGATACACATGCCCGGCTTCGCGGCGTTTGCCCTTGCCGGATTGTGGACGGTGGGCAATGACAGGGAGGGCGGGCCGGAAGAGAACTTTCTCACGCTCACCGCCGAGCCATCCGAACAGCTGCGGCCGATACATCACCGCATGCCGGTGATTCTCGATGCCGATGGTTGCCGCACGTGGCTGGATCCCGATGCCAACCGGCAGGCGCTGCAGGCCTTGCTGCGGCCCTGGCCGGGCGAACTGTCACTGCGCGCCGTGTCCAGCTACGTCAACAGCATCCGTCACCAGGGGCCGGAATGCCTGGAGCCCGACGGTTCATGAGCGACGCCCTTGCAGCCAGCGCACCGGCCCTGAAGCCCGCTCGCCGAGACGATCGCCGGGATTGACCAGCCGGCACTGCTTCATCGACAGGCAGCCGCAGCCTATGCATTCGCCCAGCGAGTCGCGCAGCTGCTCGAGCTCGGCGATGCGTTCATCGATGCGCTGGCGCCAGCTCGCCGACAGCCGCTGCCAGTCGGCCTTCTGCGGCACGCGATCGCGCGGCAGGCGCGCAAGCTCCGCGCCGATTTCCTCCAGGGTGAGCCCGACGCGCTGCGCGAACACGATGAAGGCGACACGGCGGAGCATGGCACGCGGGTAGCGGCGATGGCCGGAGGCCGTGCGCAGCGAATGGATCAGGCCGCGCTCCTCGTAGAAGCGCAGCGCGGAGGCGGCCACGCCGCTGCGGCGGGCGAGTTCACCGATGGCAAGTTCCTCGTGCATGGCGTGCAGTCAATCATGCATGCCCCTTGACTTCAAGTGCACTTGAAGTGTCAGCATTCGCGGCCTCTTGACGGGAAACACCGATGAACAACGACCAGAACGGCAACCAACAGGGCGAATCGCTGTACGTGAAGCGCGACGAGCGTCTGCAGAGCGAGATATCCGTGATGCGCTCGCTGCTGCCCTACCTGCGGCCCTACCTCGGCCGCATTCTGCTGGCGCTCGCGCTGATCCTGCTGTCCAAGCTCGCCAACCTCACCGTGCCGGTCATCCTCAAGTACATCGTGGATGGTCTCAATGTCGAACCGAACCTGCTGGTGCTGCCGGTGGCGCTGCTGCTTGCCTATGGCGCCGCGCGGGTGAGCGTGACGCTGTTCACCGGGCTGCGGCAGGTGGTGTTCGCGCGTGTCATGGCGCGCGTCTCGCGCCAGGTCACGCTGAAGGTCTTTCGCCACCTGCACGCGCTCAGCCTGAAGTTCCATCTCGCGCGCCGCACCGGCGGCGTGGCGCGCGATGTCGAACGCGGCGGCAGCGCCATCACCGATCTCCTCGACTGGACCATCTACAGCATCCTGCCCATCGCGCTGGAAGTGCTGCTGGTCACCATCGTGCTGGTGTGGGCCTACGACTGGGTCTTCGCGCTGATCACGCTGGTGACGCTCATGGCCTACGCGGCCTGGACCTTCGCGGTCACCGAGTGGCGCACGCGTTACTACCGTGCTTCGGTGGAGGCGGACACGCGCGCCAACGAGCGTGCCGTGGATTCGCTGCTCAACTACGAGACCGTGAAGTACTTCAACAACGAGGAGCACGAGGCGCGGCGTTACGACCACAGCCTGCGCTACCTGGAGGATGCGCGCGTCAAGGCGCAGAAGACGCTCACCGTGCTCGACGTCGGCCAGACCGTGGTGGTCTCCGCCGGTGTCACCGCGATGATGTGGCGCGCGGCCGCGGGCGTGGTCGCCGGCAATCTCACCGTCGGCGATCTCGTGCTGGTGAACGCCTATCTTCTGCAGCTGTCGGCGCCGCTGTTCCTGCTCGGCATGGTCTACCGCGAGGTGAAGCAGGCGCTCACCAACATGGAGCGGCTGTTCGGTTTGCTGGACGAGAACCTCGACGTGCAGGACGCGCCCGGGGCGCGGGAGCTCATGGTGACGCGCCCGCGAGTACGCTTCGAGAACGTCGGCTTCGGCTACGATCCGCGCCGCCAGATCCTGCATGAGGTGGACATCGAGATTCCGCCCGGCGGCACGGTGGCGGTGGTGGGGCATTCGGGTTCCGGCAAGTCGACGCTGGCGCGGCTCCTGTACCGTTTCTACGACGTCGATTCCGGGCGCATCACCATCGACGGCATGGACATCCGCGAGGTCACGCAGTCATCACTGCGGCGGGCGATCGCCATCGTTCCGCAGGACACCGTGCTGTTCAACGACACCATCTTCTACAACATCCAGTACGGCCGCCCGGAAGCCACGCGCGAGGAAGTGGAAGCCGCGGCGCGCGCCGCGCATATCCACGATTTCATCACGCGCCTGCCGGATGGCTACGAGACGCAGGTCGGCGAGCGCGGTCTCAAGCTTTCCGGCGGCGAGAAGCAGCGCGTGGCGATTGCGCGCGCGCTGCTCAAGAATCCCGCCATCCTGATCTTCGACGAGGCGACCTCGGCGCTGGATTCGCGCTCGGAGAAGGCCATCCAGGCGGAGCTGGATCGCATCCAGGTAGGCCGCACCACGCTGGTGATCGCGCATCGCCTGTCCACCATCATGCACGCGCACGAGATCGTCGTGCTCGACAAGGGCCGCGTGGTCGAACGCGGCACGCACGACGAGCTGCTGGCGCTGGACGGCCATTACGCCGGCATGTGGACGCTGCAGCAGATGCAGCGCGCGGAAGCGCAACTGGCGGCGGCGATCAATGAATAGGCGGCTGGAATCAGTCCGCGGCGGTCGCGGCCTTCACCGGCAGGCGCTTGAGCCCTTCGATGTAGATGTCGACGTAGTGCTCGGCGAGTTCGTCGAGGCGGATGACCTCGGGATGCAGGAAGGAGTTGTAGATCAGGCCGTCGAGGTAGCTGAAGAAGCCCGCGATCATGGTGGGGACGTCGCCCGCGGGCAGCTGGCCGCGCTCGATGGCGGCGCGGAAGGCGGCCTCGATGTGCGGCACGCACTCGTGCCGGGAGGCGAGGCAGCGTTCCATGATGGTGCCGCCGTCCTCGACGCTTTCCGACTTGTGGAACAGGATCTCGTAGACCTGGCGCACGCCCGGCTCGGTGGCGGCGCGGTGCAGCTGTTCGATGGCATTGCGGCGGATGCGGCCGAGCGGATCGCTTTCACCGGCGAGCTGGCAATGGCCCCAGGTCTCGTCCAGCGGCATGCGCTTGCGCTCCATGAGCGCCTCGATGAGGTCCTGCTTGTTGCGGAAGTGCCAGTAGATCGCGCCGCGTGTCATGCCGGCCTCGCGGGCGATGTCGTCCAGCGAGGTGGCCGTCACGCCACGGGCGCAGAACATGCGCGCCGCCGCGTCGAGCAGCTTCTCGCGGGTTGCCTGTGCTTCTTCCTTGGTTCGCCTCGCCATTCCGGTACTCGCTCGGTTTCACCCTGGATCAACCTTCCTGACACAAGGCTGTCAGGAGGGCTCTTATAAGGTAGGCGGCCTTCGCGGTACAGCCGTCCTGCCCCTTGATATACGGAATTCTATCACCAGTTTACAAACATTCGCGTATGTATGTATATTGCGCAGCAGTCGGGATGTTTTCCCCGAACCCTTTCGGAGCCTAGTGATGACACGCCATTTCAAGCCATTCCTGTTGTCTTTCGCGGCGCTTCTGCTGGCCGGCTGCCTGGGCCAGGCAGAGGAAGCGGCGCCGTCCTATCCACCGCCGGAAGTCGACGCCGTGGTCGTCGTGCCGCAGCCCGTGCCCGTTTCCCGCGAATACGTCGGCCAGACCATGGGCGCCCGCGAGGTCGAGATCCACGCCCGCGTCACCGGCATCATCGAACAGCGCCTCTACGAGGAAGGCGAGGCCGTGAAGGCCGGCCAGCCGCTGTTCCGCATCGATCCCAGGCCCTTCGAGGTGCAGGTCGCCGCCGCGGAAGCCGCGCTGGCCCGCGCCAGGGCCGAGCTCGCCCGCGCCGAGCGCGAACGCGAACGGCTGGAGCCGCTGGCGGCCCGGGACGCGGTCAGCCGCAAGGAAATCGACGACGCCACCTCGGAAGCGGAACTCGCCGCTGCCGAGGTGCGCCGCGCCGAGGCCGCGCTGCGCGACGCGCGCATCCAGCTGGAGTACACCGTGGTCACCGCGCCCATCGACGGCATTGCCGGCATCGCCCACAAGTTCGAGGGGGCGCTGGTGACGGCCGGGCAGGACAGCCTGCTGACCACGCTGGTGCAGACCGATCCCATGGACGTGCATTTCTCCATCTCGGAGAACGAGTGGCTGGCGGAACGGCGCGAGCAGGCCGCCGGCCGCCTGGAGGTGCCGAAGGAGGAGGAGCGCCAGGTGCGCATCCGGCTGGCCGACGGCAGCGTCCCGGACATCGTCGGTCACATCAACTTCTCCGCCGCGCGCATTGATGCCGAGACCGGCACCTACGCCCTGCGGGCGCGTTTCCCGAACCCGGATGGCCTGCTGAAGGCCGGGCAGTTCGTGCGCGTCGAGGTCAACGGTGCGAAGCGCCCGAACGCCATCACCGTGCCGCAGAAGGCGGTGCTGGAAGGTCCGCAGGGCAAGTTCGTGTTCGTGGTCGGCACGGATGACACCGGCGCCGCCATCGCCGCGATCCGGCCGGTGGAGGTCGGCGAGTGGGTGGCCACGCCGCGCGGCGCCGAGTGGGTGGTGCGCGAGGGGCTGGCCCCCGGCGACATCGTGATTCTCAACAACTTCGTGCGGCTCGCTCCCGGCGCGCCGGTCGTGGCCCATGTCGCCAACGACCCGGCTGCCACGCTCGCCGTCGCCGGCAACCGCTGAGGAGGCCGCATGTTTTCCCGTTTCTTCATCGACCGGCCGATCTTCGCCACCGTGGTGTCGGCCTTCATCGTCATCGCCGGGCTGGCCGCATTGCGCGTCCTGCCCGTCGCCCAGTACCCGGAGATCGCGCCGCCAGTGGTGATGGTGCGCGCCATGTACCCGGGCGCGTCTGCCGAGGTGCTGGAAGCGACCGTCGCCGCACCGCTGGAGAACCAGATCAACGGCGTCGAGGACATGCTCTACATGAACTCGACCTCGACCTCGAACGGCGTGGTGGAGATCTACGTGACCTTCGGCATCGGCGCCGACCCGGACAAGGCGGCGCTGGACGTGAACAACCGCGTCAAGCAGGCCGAGGCGCGCCTGCCGGAGGAAGTGCGCCGCCAGGGTGTCACGGTAGAGAAGAGCTCCTCGTCCTTCCTGCAGGTGCTCGCCTTCCGCGCGCCCGACGGCCGCTTCGATGACGTGTTCATCAGCAACTACGTGACCATGAACGTGCTGGATCGCCTCAAGCGCGTGCCCGGCACGACCGGCGTGCAGATCTTCGGCGCCAAGGACTACGCCATGCGCGTGTGGCTGAAGCCCGATCTGCTCACGCGCCTCGGCGTCACGCCGGGTGACGTCGCGCGCGCCATCCGCGAGCAGAACGCACAGTTCGCGCCCGGCAAGATCGGCCAGCCGCCGACGGCGAACGGCCAGGAGCTGGTCTACACCATCACCAGCCAGGGCCGGCTGGAGGACGTCGAGGAGTTCGAGAACATCGTGCTGCGCACCGAGCCGGACGGTTCCATCCTGCGCCTCAGGGACGTCGCCGACGTCGAACTTGGTTCGCGCGACTACGAGTTCCGCGGCCGCGTGAACGGCGAGAACGCCACCCTGGTGGGCATCTTCCTGCAGCCCGGCGTGAACGCGCTGGATGTCGCCGAGGAGGTGAACGCGGTCATGGCCGAGCTCGCCGCGCGCTTCCCGGAAGGCCTCGAGTACAGCGTCGTCTACGACACCACGCGCTTCGTGAAGGTCTCGATACGCGAGGTGGTGAAGACGCTGGTCGAGGCCATGGTGCTGGTGTTCCTGGTGATCTTCCTGTTCCTGCAGAACTGGCGCGCCACGCTGATTCCCTCGCTGGCGGTGCCGGTGTCACTGATCGGCACCTTCGCCGGCCTGCAGATGCTCGGCTACTCGGTGAACACGCTGACGCTGTTCGGCCTGGTGCTGTCCATCGGCATCGTGGTGGACGACGCCATCGTGGTGCTGGAGAACGTCGAGCGCAACATGCGCGAGAACGGCCTCGGACCGCGCGACGCCGCGGTGCGCGCCATGGAAGAGGTGAGCAGCCCGGTGATCGCCATCGTGCTGGTGCTGGTCGCCGCCTTCATTCCCATCGCCTTCATCGGCGGCCTTGCCGGCGAGCTGTACCGCCAGTTCGCGGTGTCGATCTCGATTGCCGTGGCGATCTCCGGTTTCGTCGCCATCACGCTGACGCCGGCGCTGTGCGTGCTCATCCTCAGGGACGACCACCGGAAGACCGGCCTCTTCTTCAGCTGGTTCAACGATTTCTTCGCGCGCATCACGCGCCGTTACACCGACGGCGTGCGCTGGATGCTGAAGCGCACCGTGATCGGCCTTGCCATGTTCGTGGCGATGATCGCGGCGACCGCGGGACTGTGGAAGCTCATCCCCGGCTCGCTGGTGCCGGACGAGGACCAGGGCTACTACATCGCCGCGGTGATGCTGCCGGATGGCGCGACCCTGGACCGCACCGATGCCGTGGTCGAGGAAGTGGTCGAGGCGATCAAGTCGAATCCGGCGAACGAATACGCCATCGCGTTCACCGGCTTCGATTTCCTCGGCGGCGGCTACCGCAACTCGGCCGCGACCATCTTCGTTTCGCAGAAGCACTGGGATGAACGCGAGGTCACCGCCGAGGAGCTGGTCGGCGAGCTGTTCATGAAGACCGCGCACATCCGCGAGGGCCTGGTGCTCGCCTTCAACCCGCCGCCGATCTTCGGTCTCGGCACCGCCGGCGGCTTCGAGCTCTACATCCAGAATCGCGGCGACGGCGGCGCGGCGCGCCTCAATGAAGTGACGCAGAAATTCGTCGAGCGCGCCAACCAGGACCCGATGCTCAGCAACGTCGCCACGCTGTGGCGCGCCAACGCGCCGCAGCTGTACGTGGATGTCGATCGCGAGAAGGCCAAGGTCCTCGGCGTGCCGGTCAACGAGGTGTTCGACACGCTCTCCGGCACGCTGGGCACCTGGTACGTCAACGACTTCAACCTCTACGGCCGCACCTGGCAGGTGCTGATGTCGGCGCATCCGGATTACCGCAGGCGTCCCGACGACATCGCCAGCGTGCACGTGCGCTCGCAGTCCGGTCGCCAGGTGCCGCTGGCCGCGCTCGCCACGGTGGAATATTCCTCCGGCCCCGAGACCATGGATCGCTTCAACAACCTGCCGGCGGTGAAGATCTTCGGCAGCGGTGCGCCGGGCATCAGTTCCGGCCAGGCGATCGAGCGCGTCGAGCAGATCCTCGCCGAGGTGCTGCCGCCCGACTTCAGCTACGACTGGTCGGGCGCCTCCTACCAGGAGAAGGCGACCAGCGGCGCGGGCAGCTTCGCGCTGGTGCTGGCGGCAGTGATGGTGTTCCTGATCCTCGCCGCGCAGTACGAACGCTGGTCGCTGCCGCTGTCCGTGCTGCTGTCGGTGCCCTTCGGCCTGTTCGGCGCGCTGCTCGCGGTGTGGCTCGCCGGCAAGACCAATGACGTCTATTTCCAGATCGGCCTGGTCACGCTGCTTGGCCTGGCCGCGCGCAACGCCATCCTCATCGTCGAGTTCGCGATCATCAAGAAGGACGAAGGCCTCGGCACGATGGACGCCGTGCTGGAGGCGGCCCGGTTGCGCTTCCGTCCCATCCTGATGACCTCGCTGGCGTTCATTCTCGGCGTGCTGCCGCTGGCTTTCTCCAGCGGCGCCGGCGCCGCGGCGCGGCAGTCGGTGGGCACTGGCGTGATGGGCGGCATGATCGCCGCGACCTTCCTCGCGGTGTTCTTCGTGCCGCTGTTCTTCAAGCTGATCGCGGACTTCCGCCTGCGTCGAGCGAACGACGAAGCGGGGCGCGGGGAGATGGTGCATGAATAAGTTTGCATGGATGTTGGCCGCGCTGCTGCTCGCCGGCTGCGCGGCCGGGCCGGATTACGTGCGGCCGGAAAGCGAGCTGCCGGAGCGCTGGACCGAAGCGGAAACGCGCGTCGCCGACGTCGATGCCTGGTGGCATGCCTTCGGCGATGCGCGCCTGGTCGCGCTGGTGGAACAGGCGCTCGCCCACAACCACGAGCTGCGCGCGGCGGCAGCCAACATCGAGGCCGCGGCGGCAAGGCTCAATCTCGCCCGCATGGATTACGTGCCGACGGTGAACGGTGCGATCGAATCGCAGCGCCGCGAGCTCGATGGCAGCGGCGTGCACGGCGAGTATCGCGCGGGCTTCGCCATCAGTTACGAGATCGATCTGTGGGGGCGCATTCGGCGCGCCAACGAGGCCGCGCTCGCGGAAATGGAAGCCGACGTGGCGTTGCGCGATGGCGTGCGCGCCGCCGTGGCCGCGGCGGTGGCGAACGCCTACTTCGAGACGCGCGCCCTGGAGCGGCGCATCGCGCTTGCCACGCGCCTGCTGGAAACGCGCGAGGCCAACCTCGAGCTGCAGCGCGAGCGCCTCGCCGCGGGGCTGATACCGCGCTACGACTACGAGCAGGCGCGCAGCGAGACCGCGGCGGTGGCGGCGGAACTTGCGCAGCTCCGCAACGCGCACAGCCAGGCATTGACGGCGCTCGCCGTGCTCAGGGGCGCAAGCCCGCGCGAGATGCACGCCGAGTGGCAGGCGCGCCGCGAGATTTCGGACGCGGCGTTGCCGGCCGCGCCCGAGGTGCCCATGGGCCTTCCTTCCGAGCTGCTGGAACGCCGCCCTGATGTGCGCGCCGCCGAACATCGCCTCGTCGCCGCGAATGCGCGCATCGGCGAGGCAAAGGCGAGCCTGTTCCCGCGGCTGTCGCTGACCGCCTTCGCGGGCAGCGTGTCGGCATCGCTTGCCGGCCTGTTCGAGGACGATGCCTGGCAGGCCGCAACCCGCGCCGACGTGCCGCTCACCGATCTCGGCCGTGGCAGCGCAAGCGTGCGCGCCGCACGCGCCCGTCACGCCGCCGCACAGGCGCAATACATGAAGGCCATCCAGGCCGCCTTCCGCGAGACCTTCGATGCGCTTTCCAGCCTGGAAGCGAGCCGCGAAGTGATGCGCGCCCAGCGCGAGCGCGTCGCCGCCCTGCAGGCGGCATACGAGTCCGCGGAAGCGCGCTATCTCGCCGGGCGCATCGGTTACCTGGAGCTGCTGGACGTCGAGCGCCAGCTGCGCGGCGTCGAGCAGCAGCAGGTGGACGCCGAGCTCGAGCTGCTGCGCGCCACGGTGGATCTCTACCGCGCGCTGGGCGGCGGCTGGGGAATCGCCGGCGAGGCGCTGGCGGGGCGTTGAGCATTCATTCGTCGTACGGAGGAGGAGCAGGAGATGATCTCACTCACGGTGGGGGAGCATTCGCCGGGGCACATCGAGATGCATGACGAGGACGAAGACGATGCGGCTTACCTTGCCGCCCGCCCGCGGCTGTTGCTGGCGATGATCGATGAGCCGTCGTCCGAGCCCGATCCCGGCGTGCTTGTGGAGGACCTGCCGCGGCAGGTAACGTAGCGCGCGCCATCACCCAGGGAACAGCATGCAGCCAGTCATCAGCATACGCGGCCTGGAGAAGACCTACGCGTCCGGCCACCAGGCATTGAAATCCATAGACCTCGACATCACCCGCGGCGAGATATTCGCGCTGCTCGGCCCGAACGGCGCCGGCAAGACCACGCTGATCAGCATCATCTGCGGGCTGGTCACGCCGACGGCCGGAACCATCGAGGCGGGCGGCCACGACATCCTGCGCGAGGCGCGCAAGGCGCGCTCGCTGATCGGCCTCGTGCCGCAGGAACTCGCCACCGACGCCTTCGAAAGCGTCTGGGCGACGGTGAACTTCAGCCGCGGCCTGTTCGGCCTGCCGCCGAATCCCGCCTTCGTCGAGAAGCTGCTGCGCGACCTGTCGCTGTGGGAGAAGCGCGATGCGCGCATCATGACGCTCTCCGGCGGCATGAAGCGCCGCGTGATGATCGCCAAGGCGCTGGCGCACGAGCCGAAGATCCTGTTCCTCGACGAGCCCACCGCAGGCGTGGACGTGGAGCTGCGCCAGGACATGTGGAACATGGTGCGCGAGCTGCGCGATTCCGGCGTCACCATCATTCTCACCACGCACTACATCGAGGAAGCCGAGGAAATGGCCGACCGCATCGGCGTCATCCATCGCGGCCAGCTGGTGGTGGTGGATGAGAAGAACGCGCTGATGCGCAAGCTCGGCCGGCGGCAGCTGGAACTGCACCTGCAGCAGCCGCTCGAGCGCCTGCCGGAGGACCTCGCCGGCTGGCGGCTGGAACTCACCAACGACGGCCACACGCTGGTGTATTCCTTCGACGTGCAGCAGGAAGCCACCGGCATCGCCGAGCTGTTCCGCGACCTGGACCGTCACGGCATCGACTACAAGGACCTCAATTCCAGCCAGAGCTCGCTGGAGGAGATCTTCGTGAACCTGGTGAGGGGCCGCGCATGAACATCCACGCCATTCGCGCCATCTACCGCTTCGAAATGGCACGCGCCGGGCGCACGCTGATGCAGAGCATTCTCTGGCCGGTGCTGTCCACCTCGCTGTACTTCATCGTCTTCGGCGCGGCCATCGGCTCGCGCATGGTGGAGATCGACGGCATCAGCTACGGCGCCTTCATCATCCCCGGCCTGCTGATGCTCTCGCTGCTCACGGAAAGCATTTCCAACGCCTCCTTCGGCATCTACTTTCCGAAGTTCACCGGCACCATCTACGAGGTGCTGTCCGCGCCGGTGTCGCCGCTGGAAGTGGTGACCGGCTACGTGGGCGCGGCGGCGACCAAGTCGCTGATCCTCGGCGTGCTGATCCTCGTCACCGCGCGCGTGTTCGTGGATTACCAGATCGCCCATCCGGGCTGGGCGCTGTGCTTCCTGGTGCTGACCGCGGTCACCTTCAGCCTGTTCGGCTTCATCATCGGCATCTGGGCGAACAGCTTCGAACAGCTGCAGGTGGTGCCGCTGATGGTGGTCACGCCGCTGACCTTCCTCGGCGGCAGCTTCTATTCCATCAGCATGCTGCCGCCGCTGTGGGAGAAGCTCTCCCTGCTCAACCCGGTGGTGTATCTCGTCAGCAGCATGCGCTGGAGCTTCTACGGAGTCTCCGACGTCAACGTGGTGGTCAGCGTCAGCATGGTGCTGGGCTTCATGCTGGCCTGCCTCGCCGCCATCGCCTGGATCTTCCGCACCGGCTACCGCCTCAAGTCCTGAGGCGGCTGGCCGACTCCGTTCAGGCTCTGCCTTAACGACGCTTCACCATCGCGCCAGTATGGTGGCCGCGAGCCTCGGGCTCAGGGAGCAGCGGATTCGCTGCCGGCAAACAATAAAAAAGGAGTCATCATGTCCACGGAAAGCATCTTCAAGGAGATCGAGGAAACCCTCGGCATCGTTCCGGGCTTCTTCCGCGCCATCCCTGCGGAATCGCTGCAGGCGGAATGGACCTTGTTCAGGAAGGCCACGCTGGAGACCGACTCGCCGCTGGAGCCGAAGGTACGCGAGCTCATCGGCATTTCCGCCGCGGCGGCGAGGCTGTGCTTCTACTGCGTCAACTTCCACACGGCGCTGGCGAAGTTCCATGGCGCCACCGACCGCGAGATCCAGGACACGCTGGCGCTGTCGCGTTTCGGCGGCAGCTGGAGCACCTTCCTCAACGGCCTGAGCTACGATCACGAAACCTTCATTCGTGAGCTGGAAGAGGTCGGCAGGCACCTGGCTTCCCGCCGCTGAACGAACAGGAAAGGCCCGGCATGTCCGGGCCTTTTCAGGTCCGTGACGGGAGTCAGGCATGCGTTCGCGCGGGCCGTTGGGGTAAAGTCGCCCTCACAAGAACCATTCAGTGAGGGGAGGCCCATGAACGAGACCGCCGCGCCGGCCGCCGCCGGCTATTCCGTCGTCAACGCGCTCATCGACATCGTCGCCGCGCCGGCCAAGGCGCTGGACGAGGTGAAGCACCGCAGCCGCTGGCTGTGGTGGCCGCTGGCGATTTCCGTCCTCAGCTTCATCGCCGTGTTCGCTTTCTATTACAGCTGGGTCGATTTCGACTGGATGATCGACGACCTGGCGCGCGCCTCGGTGCCGCCGGGCGAGGACCCGAGCGCCGTGGCCCAGCAGATGCGCGCCTTCATGTCGCCCGGCGTGCAGATCGGCATGACCGCCTTTGGCATCGTGGTGATGACCTTCCTCATCTACGCGATCCAGTCCGCCTACCTGCACATCGTCAACCGCGTGACGGGCGATCCCGGGATCCGCTACGGCCAGTGGTTCTCGTTCTCGGCCTGGACTGCCTTCGTCGGCATCTTCAATGCCATCGCCGTGCTGGCGGTGATCCTCATGGCCGAATCCAACCAGCTCTCGGCCAACGATCTCACCCCGCTGTCCATCAACAGCCTGCTGCTGCACGCCGAGCCGGGCGAGACCTGGTTCACCTGGGGCAACTCGCTGACCCTGGTGCACTTCTGGATGCTGGGCCTGATGGCGCTCGGCTTCTCGCGCTGGACGGGATCGTCCATGGGCAAGTCGGTGGCGGTCGTGGTCGCGCCCTGGGCGCTGATCTTCGGCATCTGGGCATTGCTCATCGTCCTGTAAGCAAGGAGCGCGCATGAATCGCAAGCTGCTGGTGTTGGCCGGCATCGCTGTCGTGGTCGTGGGCCTGCCGATGCTGGCCAAGCTCGGCCGCGGCGAGACCGGCAAGCAGGTGGAAACGGAAGCCGTGGCGGTGCGCGCCGTGCGCAGCTCCATCCTCGCCTCGGGCGTGCTCGCCTACCGCGACGAAGTGGAACTGCGCTCGGAGGTGATCGGCAAGGCACAGCAGGTGAACGTCCGCGAGGGTGACAGCGTGCGCAGGGGCGATGTGATCATCGCCCTCGATCCCGAGCAGTACCGCGCCCAGGTCGAGCAGCAGCAGGCGAACGTGCGCATGCAGGAGATCGCCATCGAGCGCCAGCAGGTGCTGCTTTCGAACCTGGAACGCCAGGTCGAGCGGCAGCGCGAACTGTTCAAGCGCGGCCTGCTGGACCAGAACGCCTTCGAGGCCGCGGAGAACGAGCTTGCGCTTGCGCGCGTCGATCTGCGCACCCGCGAGGAGGCGCTCGCCCAGGCGCGCGCCGCGCTGGCACAGGCCCAGGACAATCTCGACCGCACGCAGATCCGCTCGCCCATCGATGGCGTGGTCATCATGCTGGACGTGGAGCCGGGCGAGGCGGTGATTGCCGGCACCACCAACATCCCCGGCACCACGCTCGCGATCATCGCCGATCCATCCGCGGTGCTCGCCGAAGTGCAGGTCGATGAAACCGACATCGCCGCGGTGACGCTGGGCCAGAAGGCGGCGATCTTTGCCGCCGCGTTTCCGGATACCGCGCTGGAAGCCGTGGTCGAGCACATCGCCGCGTCCGCGCAGCAGGCCACCGGCCAGCAGAACCTGTCCTTCCAGGTGAAGATCCGCCTGCTGCAGCCGGAACAGGTGGCGCTGCGGCCCGGCATGAGCTGTCGCGCGGAGATCTACACCGAGTCCAGCGAGAATGCGCTGGCCGTGCCGCTGCAGGCGGTGCTGTACGAGGCCGCGGAGGAGGGCGAGGACGAGCAGCCCTATCTCTTCGTGGTCGAGGACGGCAAGGCGGTGAAGCGCAAGGTGAAGACCGGCCTGTCTTCCGACTCGCATCTTGAAATCGTCGAAGGCGTCGAGGCCGGCGAACGGGTGGTCATCGGCCCGTTCCGCACCCTGCGTTCGCTCGCCGACGGCGAGCGCGTCACGGCAGAGAACGAAGACGAATGAACGCCGAGTGCGTGATCCGGCTGCGCGGCGTGCGCCGCGAGTACCGCATGGGCGACCAGGTGGTGCACGCGCTGGACGGGGTCGATCTCGACATCCTGCGCAACGAGTACGTCGCCATCATCGGCGCTTCCGGCTCCGGCAAGTCCACCATGATGAACATCATCGGCTGCCTGGACCGGCCTACCGCCGGCAGCTACGAGCTCAACGGCCGCATGGTCGCCGGCATGAACGACAGCGAGCTCGCCGAAGTCCGCAACCGCGACATCGGTTTCATCTTCCAGAGCTTCAACCTGCTGCCGCGCGCGACGGCGTTGCAGAACGTCATGCAGCCGCTGGTGTACCGCAAGCTGCCATTGGCGAGGCGCCGCGAGCTTGCCACCGAGGCGCTGGAGCGCGTCGGCCTGGGCGCGCGCCTGGATCACCTCCCCAACCAGCTTTCCGGCGGCCAGAGGCAACGCGTCGCGGTGGCGCGCGCGCTGGTCGGGCGGCCGGCCATCCTGCTCGCCGACGAGCCCACCGGCAATCTCGATTCCGCCACTACCGCGGAGATCATGGCGCTGTTCGATGAACTGCACCGCGCCGGCCAGACCATCGTCATCGTCACGCACGAGCCGGAGATCGCCGCGCATTGCCGCCGCGTCATCCGCCTCCGCGACGGGCGCATCGAATCCGACCAGCGCAGGGAGCACGCCTGATGTACCTGCTCATGGAAAGCCTGCGCTCCGCCTTCGCCGCCATCCGCGCGCATGGCCTGCGCTCGTTTCTCACCGCGCTCGGCATCATCATCGGCGTGGCCTCGGTGATCGCGGTGGTGTCCATCGTGCAGGGCCTGTCGCACACCGTGAATGCGCAGTTCCAGGGCCTGGGTTCGAACTCCATCACCATCCGCTCGTTCACGCCCTTCGAGCAGCAGATGCAGGGCAGGCTGGCGCGGCTCACGGTGCAGGACCTCAACGTCATCCGGCATCGCATCGAGGGCATCTCGCACGTCACGCCGATTCTCTACAGCCCCACATCGCCGTCCATGCAGGTGACCTGGCGCGCCAAGTCCACGGCGACGCGCGTCTTCGGCGTCGGCGCCAGCTACATGGACGTGAACCAGATATTTCCCGGCGAGGGCCGCTTCTTCACGCCCAGCGACGACGAGCGGCGGCGGCTGGTATGCCTGGTCGGCGTCGACGTGGTGGAGAACCTGGAGATCAAGGGCTCGCCGCTCGGCGAGTTCATCCGCATCGGCAATGACTGGTGCCGCATTGTCGGCGTGATGGAAGCGCGCGGCGAGCTGCTCGGCTTCTCGCAGGACGATTACATCCTGCTGCCGTTCAACACCATGCACCGGCTGATCGGCGCATCGCGCGAGCTGGACATCCAGATCCAGCTGCTGGTCGATGACATTGCGCGCATGGACGAGACCATCGACCGCATCCGCCGGCTGCTGCGTCAGCAGCATGAACTGAAGCGGGGCGAGGCGGACGACTTCCGCGTGCAGACCGCGGAGCAGCTGACCGAATCCTTCAACGCCATCGTCAACACCATCACCGCGGTGGCCGGCGGCATCGTCGGCATCTCGCTGCTGGTGGGCGGCATCGGCATCATGAACATCATGCTGGTATCGGTGACCGAGCGTACCCGCGAGATCGGCATCCTCAAGGCGCTGGGTGCGCGCCGCGCCGACATCCTGCTGCAGTTCCTGATCGAGGCGGTGGTGCTGTGCCTGCTCGGCGGCATCATCGGCATCGCCTTCGGCTATGGCGTGGGCGCGCTGGTGTCCATGATGCTGCCGGGCTTTCCGCCGGCGCACGTGCCGTTGTGGGCCATCCTGCTGTCGGTGGGATTCTCGGCGGCGGTGGGCATCGTCTTCGGCATCCTGCCGGCCGCCAAGGCCGCGCAGCTCGATCCCATCGAATCGCTGCGCTACGAGTGATCAGCGCCGCGGCATCTCGATGATGTCCGGCCGCGATGGCGCGAGCGCGCCGCCGATGATCGCGCCGACCAGCAACCCGATGCTGGAGAACAGCGCCCACAGGCCGACCGCGACGCCGGAGATGAAGCCGATCACCGGCATGTTGAACATCGCCAGCAGCACCCAGACGAGCAGGCCGACCACCAGCGCGGGCAGCACCGCCGCGCCCAGGCCGCGTCCCACGGAACCCGCCTTGTAGCCGCCCACGCCGCCGCCGATCAGGCCGTTGATGCCGGGCAGGAAGAACAGCAGCAGGCTGACGACGATCATCCACAGCGCGGCAGCCAGCAGCGACGATTGACCATATCTCGCCATCGTTCGTGCTCCTCGTTCACCTGCCTTGGAAACTGGGGGCGGAATGGCGCAGGGCAAGGTGTTCAGTGCCGCAGCGCCTCGATGAGTTCTTCCTTGCTCATGCGGCTGCGCCCGGGAATGTCGCGTTCCTGGGCGCGGGCGTAGAGCTCGGCGCGCGACAGTTTCTCGAGTTCGCGCGCCGGTTCTTCCGGCGTGCGATGCGCCTGGCCGCCGCCGCGCCGGCGGCGCGAGGCGGGCGGCTCGCCTTCCGGCGCAGCCGGCGCGCCCTTGCCCTGCATGCGCTCCTTCAGCACCTGCATGAGGTCGATGACGTTGCTCTCCGCGGCGAGCTCCTCGGCGATTTCCTCGGGCGCATGGAGTACGTCCTTGCCTGCCTTGAACTTGCGTGTCACCAGCGCCTCGAGGCGTTCGGTCTGCGGGTCAACGAGCTCCTTGCGATCGAAGCGTTTCGCGAACCGGGCCTGCATCGCCTTCTGCATCTGCCGCACGCTGTCGGCGGCGGCTTCGGCAAGTTCCGGCAGGCCGACGTATTCGGGCGTGCGGATCTCGTCATGAAAGCGCAGCGTCTCGGCACGCAGGATGCCGCGCTCGGCGATGATGGCGACGAGATATTCCTTGCCGCGCATCACGAAGGTGGCGATGCCGGCGCGCCGTTCTTCTTCCATCGCCCGCGCCAGCAGCCGGTAGGCCTTGGTGGAGCCTTCCTCGGGCACGAGGAAATAACCGCGCTCGAAGTAGATGGGATCGATCTCGGCCAGATTCACGAAACGGCGCAGGTCGATCTCGCGCGACTTCTCCGGCGCCAGCGCTTCCAGTTCCTCGTCCTTGATTACCACCCAGGACTGCTTGTCCACCTCGTAGCCGCGCACGATGTCCTCGCGCTCGAGCAGCTCGTTGTCCTTCTCGCAGCAGTAGCGCCGCGCCAGCGGCATGCCCTGGCGGTCCACCATGCGCAATGAAACGCCGCGCTTGCGGTTGGCGGGAAACAGGCTCACCGGCAGGCTGACCAGGCCGAAGGCGATCGTGCCCGACCAGAACGGCCTTGGCCGCAGCGCCTCTTCCCCGTTCTGCTCGTCGTCTTCCGCCATTGCCCTATGCCTGCCGCTGCATCTGCTTGAGGCTTGCTTCCAGCGCACGTGCGATGTCGGGCGCGGCCTTTGCCTTGCGCGGCTTCAGCAGCTTCACCTTGCCGCCTGCCTGCCTGGCGGCGAGCATTTCCTGCACGCGTTCGCGGTATTCGTCGTGATAGCTCTCGGGTTCGAAGGGCGCCTCCAGCATGCCGATGAGCTGCCGCGCCATGGCGAGCTCGCGCTCATCCAGCGGCTTGCCCTTCGGCGCCTCAAGGTCCTCGACGGCGATCACTTCCTCGTCGCTGCGCAGGGACATCAGCATCGGGTAGCCCGCATGCAGCCGCAGCACGCCCATGTATTCCCTGTTGCGCATGGTCCAGCGCGCCAGTCCCTCGAAGCCGCCGTCTGCCATCGCCTTCGCCAGCGCGGCGTAGTCACTGCCTGAACCGTCCGGGCCCAGGTAGTAGGGCCGCTCGTACCAGCGGTGATCGACGGCGCCCGTCCTGAAGAAGCGGAATACCTCGATGTCGCGCGAGGGCTCGGGCTTGAGCGCCTCCAGCTCCTCGCGCTGCAGGATGACGAGATTGCCGTTCTCATTGATGAAGGCGCGCTCGACTTCCTCGGCGGAGACCACGCTTTCGGTGTCCGGGTTGTACATCACCTGCTTCACCGGCTCCTGGTCCTTGCGATGAAGCAGGCGGAAATGGATGTCGCGGTCCTGGATGGCGGCATACATCTTCACCGGCACGCGGACCTCGCCGAAGCGGATGATGCCTTTCCACATCGCGCGTGCCGCCATGTCAGCCTCCCTTCACGCCGGCGGCCGCGAGCAGCCCGGGCGTCAGCGGTTTCGCGGCAGCGGTGAAATCTGCCCAGGGATCCTGCTTGAGCGCGATCAGGCGGCGACGCAGGTTGCCGACGTTGTAGTGATCGGAGCGCAATGACGAGGTGAGTTCGTCCCAGCGCAGCGGCACGGCGACGGTGGCGTTCTCGCGGGCGCGCGTGGAATAGGAAGCGATCGCGGTCGCGCCACGCGTGTTGCGCAGGTAATCGATGAAGATCCTGCCCTTGCGCTTCGCCTTGGACAGGCTGGTGGTGTGCCGCTTCGGATCGTCCGCGGCATGCTGCCGGGACACCGCCTGTGCGAAGGCCTTCACTTCGTCCCAGTCGGCGCGCGGTTCAAGCGGCACGACGATGTGCAGGCCCTTGCCGCCGGTGGTGCGCAGGAAGCAGGCGAGGCCGTACTCGCTTTCGATGCGTTCGCGCAGCTCGCGGGTGGTGCGCAGCAACTGTTCCCAGGACACGCCGGGAGAAGGATCGAGGTCGAAGACCATGATGTCGGGATGCTCGAGATCATCCACGCGGCTGCCGAAGGGATGGAATTCCAGCACGCCCGCCTGCACCAGCGCGACGAGATGCTCGATGGACTCCGCGTAGCAGTACTGCTTTACGCCGCTGCTTTCGCGGAAGCCGACGCGCGGCACCTGCCTGCCCAGCGTGCGGCCGAGGTGCTTCTGGAAGAAACATTCGCCGCTGCGGCCTTCCGGGCAGCGCAGCAGCGACAGCGGCCGGCCGGCGATGCCCGGCATGATCCAGTCGGCGATGTCCTCGTAGAAGCGCGCCAGCTCCAGCTTGGTCAGCCCCGTCTCGGGGTACATCACCCGCTCGGGATGCGTGATGCGCACACCCGCGACCGATGCCTCGTCGCGGCGCAGCCTGCGGCGTGGGGTCGCGCTTGCGGTCGTGCCGGCAACATTCGGCATGGGCTCGTCACCTCCAAGCCCAATCTCGCCCGCATTGCGGTCCTCGCGCACTCCGCGAAACACCGGATGCCGCAGCCGGCCGTCGCGGGTGCGTTCGGTGAATTCCACTTCGACCACCAGCTCCGGCGACACCCAGGTGGCCTGTCTTGCGTCCTCCACGGGACCGGCGAACGGCGAATCGTCGCGACGCAGGGCATCCAGCCTCTCGCGCAGCGAGCGGATCTGCCGCTCGCTGAAGCCGCTGCCGACGCGCCCTGCGTACACGAAGTCGCCATCCTCGTAGCCGCCCAGCAGCAGCGCGCCGAAGCCGGCGCGCTCGCCCCTGGTAAAACCGCCGACCACGAACTCGCGGGTCTTTGTGCATTTCACCTTCAGCCACTGGCGATTGCGGCCGCTGCGGTAGGCGCCGTCACAGCGCTTGCTGATGATGCCTTCGAGGCCAAGCTCGCAGGCGTGCCGGTACATCTGTTCGCCGTGACCCACGATGTGATCGGAATAGCGGATGCGCGCGTCATCCGGATGCGCCGCCAGCAGCTGGCGCAGGACGCGCTTGCGATCGAGCAGCGGCGAGCCCGAGATGTCCCACTGCTCCACCTGCAGCGCGTCGAACAACTGGTAGACGAGGTGTGAGCTGCGTTCCGCGGACAGCGCTTCCTGCAGGGCGCGGAAGCTGGTGGTGCCGTCCGCGGCGAGCGCGACGGCTTCGCCATCGAGTACCGCGTGCTTCACATCGAGCCTGCCGAGCGCGGCGGCGATTTCCGGGAAGCGTGCGGTCCAGTCGTGGCCGTTGCGGGTGACGAGCCGCACCTTGCCGTCATCGATGACGGCCAGCACGCGGTAGCCGTCGAACTTGATCTCGTGCAGCCAGTCGTCGCCCGCCGGAATGGCATCGGCGAGCGTCGCAAGCTGTGGCTTCGGTATCGCGACGGCGCGCGCCTTCCTCACGCCGGGAAGCTTCGCGATGTCAAAGCCCGTGCCGGCATGCACCTCGCCGGCGCGGGTCCAGACCGCGTCGTGATCGGCGGCGATTTCCTCGATGCTGCGCCCGGTGGCGACGCTGAAGTCGTCCGGCGCGAGCCGCTGTCGCGGATGGTCGCTGCGCTTGATCAGCAGCCAGTTGTTGTTGCGGCCGCCGCGCTTCTTCTTCCTGTCGCTGCCGCGGGTGCGCACCAGCGTCCAGGCGCCCTTGAGCTTGCGGCCCTCGAGGATGAAATCGACGTGGTTCTCGTCGGCCTTGCCGTTGATCTTCCAGCGGCCGGCATCCCAGAGCATGACCGTGCCGCCGCCGTACTCGCCCTTGGGGATCACGCCCTCGAAGCCGCCGTACTCCAGCGGATGATCTTCCACTTCCACCGCGAGTCGCCGCTCGCCGGGTTCCAGGCTGGGTCCTCTCGGCAGCGCCCAGCTGCGCAGCACGCCGTCCTGTTCCAGCCGCAGGTCGAAGTGATCGTGGCTCGCCGCATGCTTGTGCATGACATACAGATGACCCTCCGTTTCCGGCTGCGGGTCGCCGGACGGCTCCGGGGTCTTGTGGAAGTCGCGCTTGCGGCGGTACTCGGAAAGCCGTTCCGCGGATGCCTGCGGCATGTGCACCTCCTGCCAGCCTTCCTATGGCTGGGCAGACGGGCTTGCAAGCGGCATTTCCCCTAGTGGCTTGTCTCGAACTGGTAGCGGCGGTTGAACAACGTGAGCATGAGAAGCAGCACGAGCGGTGCGACCGAGAGCAGCAGCATGAACTCCCAGCCGGAGGCGTGCACGACGAAACCGGCGGCCAGCGAGGCGGCCGCGCTGGTGGCGAACACCACGAACTCGTTCGCCGCCTGGGCGCGGAAGCGTTCCTCGGGCCGGTGGGTGCGCGCCAGCAGGGTGGTGCCGGCGACGAACAGGAAATTCCAGCCCAGCCCGAGCAGGACCAGCGCCAGCGCGTAATGCATGACGCCGCGGCCGGTGAAGGCCAGCGCGATGCAGCCCAGCGTGATCGCGATGCCGGCGCGGATCATCCAAAGCTCGCCGAAGCGCCGGATGAGCGCGCCGGAGAACAGTGACGGCAGGTACATCGCGGCGATGTGCAGCTGGATGACGGTGGCGGTGTGGGTGAGCGCATGGCCGTCCATGACATGCATGGCGATGGGCGTGGCGGTCATCAGGAAGGTCATCACGCCGAAGCCCACCGCGGCGGCGGCCGCGGCGATCACGAAACCGCGATCGCCGACGATGGCGCGGAACGGCCGTCCCGTCTTCTTCACCGCAGCTTCCACTTCCTTGACGTCGCGGTACTTGAGCAGCATCAGCATGGCGATGCCCTGCACCGCGGCGAGCGAGATGTAAGCCGCGGCATCGCGGGAAAGCCCCGCAGCCGCAGTCGCGTTGTTGGCGAGGAATGGTCCCAGCAGGGCGGCCGCGAGCGTGCCCATCAGCACCAGCGACACCGCGCGTGGCATGTCCTCGACCCTGACGTTTTCGGTGACCGCGAAGCGGTACTGCTGGGTGGCGGCGAGGTTCACGCCCACCAGCAGCGACGATGCCGAGAACAGCCAGAAGTTCTCCTGCTGGACGGCGATGGCCGCAAGCAGCGCGCCGGCGGTGGCGACGGCGGCGGCGAGGCTGAAACCGGCGCGCCGGCCCAGCCTGCGCATCATCAGGGCGACCGGTACGGAAGCCAGCGCGATGCCGACGATGGCAAGCGCCGCCGGCAGGGTCGCGTAGCGCGGGTCGGGGGCGATGCGCGTGCCGATGATGCCGCCGAGCAGCGCGCCGAAGGACGAAGCCGACATGCCCAGCGCCTGCGCGATCACCAGCAGGCGCACGTTGGGAATGCGCAACAGCGCCAGCATGTTCACAGCCACCTCCGCGTGCCGCGGGCGTAGTCCTCGAAGGCCGCGCCGAAGTTTGCCCGCAATGCCTTCTCTTCCGCGGGAATCTGCACGCGGTCCATCCAGGCGATGAAAAGCACGACGAAGGCGAGTGCCAGCGGATTGCCCAGCGCCAGCGCGAGCGCCAGCAGCGCGGCGGCGAAGGCGACATACATCGGGTTGCGCGAGAGCCGGAACGGCCCGCCGGTTACCAGCGCCGATGCCCTGGCGGGATCGCGCGGGTCCACGGTGGTGCCGGCGCGGCGGAAGGTGAGGGCGGCGAGGGCCGCGAACACGAGCGCGCCGGTCGCGAGCAGTACCGCGAGCGCCAGGCGGCCGGGGAAATCGATCTCGAAGGGCACGAAGCGGTCGACGGCGGCCATCAGGACCGCGCAGACGACCACGAGTGCCAGCGGCGGAATTCTTGGCATGAGGGTTCTCCCTGGAACCGGCGCAGCATACGCGAGACGCGTCTTCCGGTCAGCGTGTGTCGAATTGGGCCGGTCCCGTTCGTCGTAGTCCGGGAGAGGAAATTTCTTCCTGGCGGCCTTGAAGTCTTCCCGGCAGGAGCTATTATTCAACCATCAGGTTAATTAACTGAAGGGTTATGAACGCAGCAGTGCAGGAAGAAAGCCTCAACCTCGTGTTCGCCGCGCTGGCCGATCCCACGCGGCGCGCCATGCTGGCCCGCCTCGCCGAGGGCGAGGCGACCGTGAACGAGCTGGCCGAGCCGTTCGACATGAGCCTGCCGGCGGTCTCCAAGCACCTCAAGGTGCTGGAGGGCGCCGGGCTCATCGTGCGCGGCCGCGAAGGCCAGCGGCGCCCGGCGCGGCTCGAGCCGCAGGCCCTGGATGCCGCCGCGCAGTGGATCGAGCACTACCGGCGCCTGTGGGAGGAGAGTTTCGATCGCCTGGACGTCTACCTGAGGAAGATCCAGGCGGAACAGCCACGCAAGACGAAAAAGAAGCGCAATACCCGCCGTTGAGCGGCAAGGAGATGAACATGAACGCAGTGATGATGCCGACTGAAGTGGAACACCGGCAGGGCGTGCTGGTCCTGAGGCGCGTGTTTCACGCTCCGCGCGAGCTGGTGTTCGACGCCTGGACGAAGCCGGAGCACTTCCGGCAATGGTTCGGTCCGGCCGGCGGCAGCGTGCCCCATTGCCGCATCGATCTGCGTGTCGGCGGCGAGCTGCACTTCGCGGTCGCCGAGGCCGGCGGGCAGACGGTGTGGTGCAAGGGCATCTACCAGGAAATCATGCCGCCCGAGCGCCTGGTCTGGCTGGATTATTTTTCCGACGA
>Ga0207873_1000393_pt1 | contig 48630 bp, 39 predicted proteins | sample BGWIniCompost_FD_187373 | JGI IMG/M metagenome (GOLD analysis project Ga0207873, IMG submission 187373) | Cellulose adapted compost microbial communities from Newby Island Compost Facility, Milpitas, CA, USA - BGW Initial Compost (SPAdes)... ...
CCCCGCCTCAACGTCTCGCAGCTCAGCGCCGGCATGGGGGTGAGCCGGCAGGCCGTCAGCAAGCACCTCGCCGTGCTGCAGGGGGCCGGCCTCGTGACGCGCGAGCGGGCGGGCCGCGAGACGCTCTACGAGCTCAGGCGGGAGGGCGTCGCCGCCGCCGGCGAGTACCTGCGGCGCGTCTCCGAGGCCTGGGACGCGGCCATCGAGCGGCTGCGCGCGCACGTCGAGGCGGACCCCGGCTAGCCCGCTACCGCACCTCGCTGCCGTCGGCCAGGTCCTCGTCGAGGGTCACGAGGCTGAGCCGGCCCGAGGCGTCCTCGGCGGCGAGGATCATGCCCTGACTCTCGACGCCGCGCAGCTTGGCCGGCTGCAGGTTCGTGACCAGGACGAGCTTCCTGCCGACCAGCTCCTCGGGCGAGTAGTGCGCCTTGATGCCCGAGACGACGGTCCGGGTCTCGGGGCCCATGCGCACCGTCAGCACCAGGAGCTTGTCGGCGTTGGGGTGCGGCTCGGCCTTCTCCACGGTCACGACCCGCAGCTCGACCTTCGCGAAGTCGTCGATCGTGATCGGGTCCTTATGGGCCAGGGGAGGCTCGGCCGGCGGCTCGGGCTCGGCGCGCGACTCCTCGATCTCGCGCTGCAGGGCCTCGAGGTCGATCTTCGGGAACAGCGGCTCGCCCGGCGAGGTGCGCGTGCCGACCGGGATCAGCCCCCACTGCGCGGCGTTCGAGAGGTCGAACGGCGCGTTCCTGATCCCGAGCTGCTTGCGCAGCTCGTGCGCCTTCGACGGGATGATCGGGTCGAGGAGGATGCTGGCCACGCGCAGGGCCTCGAGCAGCGTGTTGAGGACGGTGTCGAGGCGTTCGGAGAGCGACTCGTCCTTCGCCAGCTCCCAGGGCCTCACGTCGGCGATGTACTTGTTCGCCTTGCGGACGGCCTCCATCACGGCCTCGACGGCCCTGTCGAACTGGAGCTCGTCGAACAGGCGCGACATCCTGGCCGGCAGCTCGGTGAACGCGTCCCTCAGCTCGACGTCGATCGGCTCGAGCTCGTGCGCGGGCGGCACCACCCCGTCGCGGTAGCGCTGGAGCATCCCCAGCGTGCGGTTGAGCAGGTTGCCGAGGTCGTTCGCCAGGTCGGAGTTGATGCGCTCGGCGATCCCCACCTCGGAGAAGCTGGCGTCGAGGCCGAAGGTCATGTCGCGGACGAGGAAGTAGCGGAAGGCGTCGTTCCCGTAGCGCTTGACCATCTCGAGCGGACGGATCACGTTGCCGAGCGACTTGCTCATCTTGCGGTCGTCGACGAGCCAGTAGCCGTGCACGTTGAGGTGCCGGTAGAGCGGGATGCCGGCGGCCTTGAGCATGATCGGCCAGAACAGGCCGTGCGGCTTGAGGATGTCCTTGGCGATGAAGTGCTGGACGTGCGGCCAGTACCGCTCGACGGTCCCGCGCGACACCAGGGCCGAGTAGTAGTTGATCAGCGCGTCGAACCAGACGTAGGCCACGTGGTCCGGGTCCCAGGGCAGGGGGATCCCCCAGGGCACGCGGCTGCGCGGGCGGCTTATCGACAGGTCGCCGATCGGCTCGCGCAGCATCGCCAGGACCTCGTTGCGGTAGCGCTCGGGCCGGATCAGGTCGGGGTTGGCGGTGAGGGTCTCGCGCCACCACTCGCGGTGCTTCTCCATGCGGAAGAAGTAGTTGGCCTCGGTGCGCTGCTCCGGCTCGATCTCGTGCTGGGGGCACTTCCCGTCGACGAGCTCCTTCTCGGTGTAGAAGCGCTCGCACCGCACGCAGTACAGGCCCGAGTACTCGCCGAAGACGATGTCGCCGGCGTCGTAGACCTTCTGCAGGACCTCGGTCACGACCCGCTTGTGGCGCTCCTCGGTCGTGCGGATGAAGTCGTCGTAGCGCACGCCGAGCTTGTCCCAGGTGTTCCGGAACAGGGCCGCGACCTCGTCGGTGTACTCCTGCGGCGACTTGCCGTTCGCGGCCGCCGCCTTCTGGATGTTCTCGCCGTGCTCGTCGGTGCCGGTGAGGAAGAAGGTGTCGTCGCCCTTGAGGCGGTGGAAGCGGGTGACGACGTCGACGAGGATCGTCGTGTAGGCGTGGCCCAGGTGGGGGGCGGCGTTCACGTAGTAGATCGGCGTCGTCGCGTAGAACGCGCCGCGCTCGAGCGGCCTGGCCTCCGGCGCCGGCTCGGGGGCGCTGTCGGGCTCGCCGGGCCCGCCCTGCGCGGCGACTGTAGCGTCCTCTGGCTTGTCGAGCACGATGCGGTTCTGGGGCGTGCCTTCGTCCACCTTGCGGCTCCTTCGCTGAGCGGGCCCGCGCCCTTCTCGCTGCATGAAGAAGGGCGCCGGCTGTGCGCACGGCGCCCGCGAGGTGCTGAGCTTCGGGCTCAGCCCGTCACGGGGCCGCTACGCATCATCCGCCGCGCCATGTCGCGCGGAGTATAGCAGAGGTCTCATCCGGGCCCCTCCGAGGTAGTGGCGTCCGCGACCCCGCGGGGCCGCCCGGCCGCCGGCGGGCCGCTGGACGCCGGCCCCGAGCCGCCGGCCCCCTAGCAGCCGTCGGGCCCGCAGGCCGCGCCGTCCTCGGCGACGGTCCGCAGCGGCGTACCCTGCGGGCCCAGCCGCCGCAGGACCGAGAGGAACACCTCCGTGGGCTGGGCTCCCGAGACGGCCGCCGCGGCGTCGAACACGAAGAAGGGCACGCCGGTCACGCCGTAGCGGCGGGCGAGGTCCAGGTCCGCCTCGACGGCGTCGGCGTAGGCGCCCGACTCCAGGGCCTCGCGCACGTCCTCGGCGGGCAGCCCCGCCTCGCCGGCGAGGCGCACGAGCGTATCGCGGTCGGAGACGTTCGCGCCCTCAGACTGGTAGGCGCGCATCAGCCGCTCCATCACCTCGCGGCCGCGGCCGCGTGCGGCGGCCAGGTGCACGACGCGGTGGGCGTCGAAGGTGCTCGCCGCCAGGGAGCGCTCCAGGTGGAACTCGAGGCCCTCCGAGGCCGCCTCGCGCGTGACCCTGTCCATCATCGCCAGCGCCCCCTCGCGCGACACGCCGTACTTCCGGGCCAGGTGGTCGGCGGTCGGCTCCGGGTCCGCGACGGGCGCGTCGGGAGCGAGCTGGAACGACCGCCACACGACCTCGACCTCGCCGGCGCGCTCGTACCGGGCGAGCGCGCGCTCGAAGCGCGTCTTGCCGATGTAGCACCAGGGGCAGGCGATGTCGGAGAAGACCTCTACGCGCATGTTCCTCCCTGCGCCGCCCCGGGCGGCGCCCTCGACCGGCACCTTAACCCCGGACCAGCATCGGCGCCGTCCCGTGTGAGACCATGGGCGTGATGGCGGAAGGCACCGAAACGCGCGCCTCCGCGGCCTTCGACTTCCAGCGCGCCCGCCGGCGGGCGGCGCTCAGGTCGGTGGTGGCCAAGCTCCTCGGCACCTCGGACCGCCTCCTGCCGTACGAGGAGGTGAGGCGGCGCCTGCGGGCCGTCGAGGGGTCGGGCGCCACGCTCCAGGACGTGCCGCTCGACGCGATCATCGGCTCGGTCGGGCGCTACCAGGACTTCACGCGCGAGTTCCTGCCGCTCGTGGACGAGGACAAGGGCCGCTGGGTCGGCGTGCGGCTGGCGATGACGGGCATGGAGGGCGTGCCGCCGGTCGAGCTCTACCGCATCGGCGACGCCTACTTCGTCAAGGACGGCAACCACCGCGTCTCGGTCGCGCGCCAGCTCGGCGCGAAGACGATCCAGGCGTGGGTGACGCCCGTGTACAGCCGGGTGCCCCTGGGGCCAGACGCCGACGCCGAGGCGATCGCGCTGGCGGGGAGCTACGCCGCGTTCCTCGAGGAGACCGGCATCGACCACCTCAGGCCCGGCGCCGACCTGCGCCTGACCGAGCCGCTGCGCTACCCGTCGCTGCTCGAGCACATCAGCGTGCACCGCTACTTCATGGGCATCGACGAGGACAGGCCCGTGTCGTGGGAGGAGGCGGTGGCGCACTGGTACGACACCGTCTACCTGCCCGTGGCCGAAGCGATAGAGGAGCACGACCTCCTCGCCCGCTTCCCCGGGCGCACGGTGACGGACCTCTACCTGTTCCTGTCGGACCACCGCGCCCGCCTCGAGCGGGAGTTCGGCTGGACCCTCGAGGGACCGCAGCTCGCCGAGGGCCTGCGGCCGCGCTTCGACCTCGCGGCCGCGACCGAGCGCCTGCGCGCGGCGGTGAGGGAGGGACGCGACGTCAAGGCGGCGCTGCCGAGCCTCGTCGACACCGTGCTGGTGGTGATGGAGCGCGGGCGCGGCGACGCTTCCCTCCTGCCCGCCCTCGACCTGGCCGCCAGGGAGGACGCGCGGCTGCTGGCGCTGCTGCTCGGGGCCGACCCCGCTGACGAGGCCGCCGCCGAGGCGCGCGACGACTTCGCCCGCCGCTGCGCCGACGCCGGCGTCGAGGGCCAGATCGCGATGTCCGAGCGGGAGCCGGTGCAGGCGATCCTGGAGCGCGCGGCCTACGCCGACGTCGTCGTCGTGGCCGCTCCGGCGGGCCGTCCCACGGGCTGGCTGCGCTCGCTGCTCCACCGCAGCCCGCGGCCGCTGCTGCTGGCCAGGGGCCAGGCCGTCCGGGCCGCCCGGCCGCTCCTCGCCTACGACGGGCGCGAGCGCGCCGAGCTGGCGCTGTTCGCGCTCGCCTACATGGTGCTGGCGCACGGCGGCAGGCCGGCCGTCGTGTGCGTCGCCGAGCGCGGCCGGCCGCCCGGGCCGGTGCTCGACAAGGCCGCCGCGTACCTGGGCGAGCTCGGCCTGCGGGCCGACATGGTCGCCGAGCGCGGGCCGGTCGACGCGGCGATCGCGCGCGCGGCCGAGCGCGAGGGCGCCGACCTCGTCGTGATGGGCAGCTACCGGTACAACCGGTGGCTGGAGGAGTTCACGGGGAACGTCGTCGACCGTGTCGTGGCGCGCGTGTCCGTGCCCGTGCTCGTGACCTGAGGGCGCCGGCCCCGCGGACGGGTGGGCGCCAACGCTCTCGCCCCGGAGCGACGGATGGGCGTGAGGCGCCGCTGCGGGCTGGTATCGTGATACGCCATGTCGAAGACGCCCCCTCTGCCACGCCAGGCGGACGACTTCTCGGGCTGGTACAACGACATCGTCTACCGGGCCGAGCTCGTCGACCTCAGCCCGGTGCGCGGCAGCTTCGTCCTGCGCCCCTACGGCTACGCGATCTGGGAGAACGTGCAGCGTCACCTCGACGCGATGTTCAAGGAGACGGGGCACGAGAACCTCTACTTCCCGATGCTCATCCCCATGAGCTACCTCGAGCGCGAGGCGGAGCACGTCGAGGGCTTCGCGCCCGAGCTCGCCGTCGTCACCCACGCCGGCGGCAAGGAGCTCGAGGAGCCGTACGCCATCAGGCCGACGTCGGAGACGCTCTTCGGTGAGCTCTACAGCAAGTGGGTGAAGAGCTACCGCGACCTCCCGCTCCTCTACAACCAGTGGTGCAGCGTGATGCGGTGGGAGCTCCGTACCAGGCCGTTCCTGCGCACCACGGAGTTCCTCTGGCAGGAGGGCCACACCGCCCACGCCACGGCGGAGGAGGCGCTGGAGGAGACGCGGCGCATGATCGGCGTCTACGAGCGCTTCGCGCGCGAGTACGGCGCCCTGCCCGTGTTCGTCGGAGAGAAGACCGAGCGCGAGCGCTTCGCCGGCGCCAAGATGACGCTGACGATCGAGGCGATGATGCGCGACGGCAAGGCGCTGCAGTCCGGCACCAGCCACTTCATGGGCGAGAACTTCGCGCGCGCCTTCGACATCACGTTCAACGACGTGAACAACCAGCAGGCCTACGCCAACACGACGTCGTGGGGCCTGTCGACGCGCTTCATCGGCGCGCTGATCATGGCGCACGGCGACGACAAGGGTCTGATCCTGCCGCCGCGCCTCGCCCCGTACCAGGCCGTGCTGCTGCCGATCTACCGCTCCGGCGACGACGAGGGGAAGGCTGCGGTCCTCGACGCCGTGGGGCGCGTGGCGGCCGGGCTCAAGGAGCGCGGCGTGCGGTTCAAGCTCGACGACCGCGACGACCTCACGCCGGGCCGCAAGTTCAACGAGTGGGAGCAGAAGGGCGTGCCCTTCCGCGTCGAGGTGGGACCGCGCGACCTCGAGGCCGGCGTGGCCACGCTGGTCGACAGGCTCACGGGCGAGAAGTCGCAGGTGCCGCTCGCGGACGTGGCGCCCTCGCTGCCGGCGCGCCTCGACGCCTTCCACGAGGCGCTATACCAACGTGCGCTCGAGTTCCGGGACGCCCACACCTTCACCGCCGAGACGATGGACGAGCTCGCCGAGAAGGTCGAGCACGGCTTCGTCTGGGCGACGCACTGCGGCGACCCCGAGAGCGAGAAGCAGATCCAGGAGCTGACGAAGGCCACCGTGCGCTGCATCCCCTTCGAGGGGCCCAGCGCCGAGGGCACCGTGTGCGTTCACACCGGCAGGCCGAGCGGCTACCCCCGCAAGGTGCTGTTCGCGAAGGCGTACTGATGGACGCGGGCGAGAGCGCGGGACGCGAGGCGCCGGCGCCCGAGCGCCGCGCCCTCGAGGTGCAGGCGCGGGTGCTCAAGCACGCCCTGCCCCGGGGCGTGCGCGTGAGCTTCGGCGAGGGGCGGCGTCGCACCGACGTGGCGATGGCCCTGCTCAAGGGCGACCGCGAGGCCGTGCTGTCGGTGACGCCGGCGATCGAGGACGAGCTCGACCTAGACATGCACGTGATGCGCAGCACGCACGCGAGCGGCCACTTCGAGCTGCTGCTGGTGCTCACCGAGCCGCTGGAGCAGCAGCCCGTCCGCCTGCCGGAGCGGCGGGCCCTGCTGAGGAGCCGCCTCGACGCCCTGCCCGGCGATGCCGAGGGCCAGGCCCTGCTCGACCGCGACGGGCTGAACTGAGGGGGCGGGGCGCGCCCCGCCAGGGAGGAGCGCTGGGTGCTCGGCGAGACGCTGCGGCTCTTCTGGTCGTTCACCAAGGTGGGCCTGTTCGGCTTCGGCGGCGGCCCCTCGATGATCCCCCTGATCCAGGAGGAGGTCGTCGAGGTGAACGGCTGGCTCACCCCGGAGGAGTTCCTCGACGCGTTCGCGCTCGGCAACGCGCTCCCCGGGCCCATCGCCACGAAGATGGCGGGGTACGTCGGTTACAAGATCGCCGGCCCCCTGGGCGCCACCGCCAGCCTGCTCGGCCTCACCGCGCCGACGATCGTCGCGATGGTCCTGCTGCTCACGGCCTACCTGCGCTACCGCGACGTGCCCGCGATCGCCGGCTTCCTGCGCGGCGTGCGCCCGGTGGTGATCGCGCTGCTCGCGCTCGTCGTCTGGCAGTTCGCCCCCAGCGCCTTCGGCCAGCCGTCGACGTGGCTGGCGAACTGGCCCCTGTGGCTCATCGGCTTGGTGGCCTTCTTCCTCGCGGTGCGCTGGGACGTGCACCCGATCTACCTGATCGTCGCCGGCGGCGCGCTCGGGGTCCTCTTCCTGCGCGCGTAGCGAGCCGGGCGCCCGGTACCGGCGCCCGAGCGGGGGCGCCCGGTCCGCACGACCGGGCGCCCGATCAGTCGCGGCCCCTCGACCGAGGGGGCCTCACACGAACACGTGCCTGGGCAGGACCGCCGACACGACCCAGTTCGGCATGTCCACGACCTCGCTGATGCGCAGGTTCACCGCCACGCTGCAGAGCGCGTAGGCGGTGGGCGCGTCGAGGCCGTACTCCTTCGTGATGTGGTCGATCATCGCCCGCACCGCGTCCTTCGTCGCGACCATGAGGTCCGGGGCGACGCCGGTGGTGGCGTAGAAGCCCTTGGGCATGGGCTCGCCGGCCGCCTGGGCCGGCAGCTCGTAGCGCGGCGCCGAGAAGCCGGCGCCCTTGATCAGGTCGAGGCGCACCCGCACCCTCATCGCCGTCTCCACGGCCGTGCCGCAGACCTCGCCGTCGCCCTGCGCGGCGTGGGTGTCGCCTAGGGAGAACAGGGCCCCGGGCACCGCGACGGGCAGGTAGAGCTTCGCGCCGCGCGTGAGGTCGCGGACGTCGAGGTTCCCGCCCTGGGCCCGCGGCGGCACGACGGAGTGGACCCCGGGCTCGGCCAGCGCCACGCCGATCGTGCCCGGGAAGGGGCGCGTGGGCAGCCTGACGCCGGGCAGGAACTCGACCTGCCCGGCGTCGTAGCGGGAGATGTTGAGCCACGGCTCGGTGAAGTCCTCGGCCAGCAGGCCGAAGCCGGGGATGATCCCCGTCCAGCCCCAGCCCGACTCGGCGAAGTCGAGCACCTCGACGACGAGCGCGTCGCCGGGCTCGGCCCCAGCGACGTGGATGGGGCCGGTGACCGGGTTCACCTTGCCGAAGTCGAGCCTCCCCACGTCGGCCGCGGTGGAGCGCTCGCTGAGCTGGCCGCCCGAGGAGTCGACCGTCTCGAGCTCGACGACCGTGCCCGGCTCGACCCCCAGCACCGGCTCCAGCGAGTTGTCCCAGCCGAAGTGGTGGTGGGTGTGGTGGATCGTCTTGTAGCCGTCGCTCATTCGGCCATCCGGATGTACTCGTAGTGCACCGGGATGTGCATCGGGTCGGTGAAGATGCCCTCCGGCCCGGTCACGCGCGTGGAGTGCATGGAGACCTGCAGCTCGTGGAAGACCGGGATCCACGGCGCGTCCTCCATGATCTCCAGGAAGATCTGGCGCCACTCCTCGTTGCGCTCCGCGGCCTGGTCCTCCCGGGCCAGCGTGTCGGCGCGCGCGGCGCGCTCCTCGAGGTCCTCGCGGCAGTACCGCGCCCAGTTCCAGCCGCCCGGGATGTTGCTGGCGCAGGCCAGGATCGGCCAGTAGAAGTTGTTCGGGTCGGGGTAGTCGGCGATCCACGCCATGCCGCCCGACCAGATCAGCGGGGCCTCGCCGGCGCCGCCCGCCTCGATGACCGTGGCCTGCGCCTGGGTGCGCAGCTCGGCCCTCACGCCGATCTCGGCCAGGTCGGCCTGGATCGCCTGGGCGATGCGGTCGTTCGGCGCCACGTTGTAGGCGTAGAGGACCGTGTCGAAGCCGTTCGGGTAGCCCGCCTCGGCCAGGAGCTGCCTGGCGCGCTCGGGGTCGTACGGGTAGCCCTCGTAGCTGGGGTCGTGCGCCTCGAACAGGGGCGGCAGGACCTGGTTCGCCGGCACGGCGCGGTTGTTGATGATGCGGACGATGCGCTCCTTGTTGATGGCCATGTTCAGGGCCTGGCGCACGCGCACGTCGTCGAACGGCGGGATCGTGACGTTGATCGTCACGTAGCCGGTCTGCATCTGCTCGCCCATCGCCACGAGCTGCGAGAGCTGCGGGTCGGCCATCACCTCGGTGAAGCGGGCGCTGGGGATGCCGTCGCCGAGCACGTCGACCTCGCCGCGCTGCAGCCTCAGGAACGCCACGTTGGGGTCGACGCCGATCTCGAACACCAGCTCGTCGAGGTAGGGGACGCCCTCCTCGAAGTAGTCGGGGTTGCGCTCGAGGACGAGGCGCTGCCCGAGCACCCACTCGCGGAGCCGGAACGCGCCGGTGCCCACCGGCTGATGGCCGAAGTCGCCGCCGGCGGCCTCGACGGCCTCGCGCGGCACGACGTGCGCGAAGTTCAGGCCGAGCTTGTGCAGGAACGACGCGTCGGGCTCGGACGTCGTGAACTCGATCGTGCGGTCGTCGATCACGCGGATGCCCACGACCTCGTCCGCCTCGCCGTCGATGAACTCCTGGGCGCCCGCGATGCTGAGGTAGAAGCCCTGACCCGGGCTCTGCGTGGCGGGGTCGAGCACGCGCTCGATCGAGTACTTCACGTCCTCGGCGACGACCTCGCGGCCGTTGTGGAACTTGACCCCCTCGCGCAGCGTGAAGGTGTAGGTGCGGCCGTCCTCCGAGACCGCGTAGCTCTCGGCCAGGTGGGGCTTGAGGTTCGTGGAGCCGGGCTCGTAGTCCATCAGGCCGTCGAAGATCGACTTGATGATCGACCAGTTCTGCCAGTCGTAGCCGATCGCCGGGTCGAGCGTGCTGACGTCGACCTGGAACGACACGACGGCCCTGCCGCCCTGCTGCGCCGTCGCGACGGCGCCGAACGCCGCGGCGACGAGCGCCGCGGCCAGGCGCGCGGCGAGGCCCGACAGCCTCCGCGGGGACGAGGGGCGCTCTTGCTCTCTCTTCATCTCTATCCTGCCTTCCTTCCGCGCGGCTAACGCGCTGCGCTGCTCACCCGGCGAACGCCGGGGCCGACGCCTACTGGTAGCGGATGCGTGGGTCGAGGGCCGGGTACACGATGTCGGCGATCAGGTTGCCGACGACCACGAACAGCGCCGTGACGAGGACGCCTCCCATGATGACCGGGATGTCGACGAGCTGGATCGCCTGCCAGATCATCTGGCCGATGCCGGGCCAGCCGAAGACCGACTCGACCACCACGATGCCGCCCATGAACACGCCGATGTCGAGGCCCACCAGCGCCACCACCGGCAGCACGGCGTTCTTGAGCACGTGCTTGAGCACGACGCGGGTGGGGTAGACGCCCTTGGCGCGGGCCGTCCTGACGAAGTCCTGGCGCAGCACCTCGATCGTGGCGCTGCGCGTGACCCGCGCGTACCAGCCGCCGCCGGCCAGCCCGACGGCCACCGCCGGCAGCACCAGGTGCAGCGGCGTGCCGTAGCCGCCGAGGGGGAAGACCGGCAGGAGGTACGCGAAGAGGTAGATGAGGATCAGGCCCACGACGAACTGCGGCGCCGACACGCCCACGAACGCCAGGGCCATCACGAACTGGTCCACGCGCGTGCCGCGGCGCAGCGCGGCCAGGATGCCCGCCGGCAGGCCGATGAGCAGCTCGAAGAAGATCCCCGCCAGCGCGAGCTGGAGGGTCGGCGCGAAGCGCGAGGCGATGAGGTCGGATACCGCCGCGCGCTGGGCGTAGGAGCGGCCGAGGTCGCCGCGGAGCAGACCGCCCAGGTAGCTGACGTACTGCACGGGCAGCGGCCTGTCGAGGCCGAGCTCGTGCCTGATGCTCTCGACCGTCGCCACCGTCGCGCTGCGCCCCGCGATCATCCTGGCGGGGTCGGCGGGCAGCAGGAACACGAGCAGGAACGTGATCAGCGTGATGCCGAAGAGCACGAACACCGACTGGAGGAGGCGCTTGAGGAGGTAGGGGATCACGTCCTCACCTCCGCTCCGCCAGGTCGAGGGCGTCGCGCAGCGCCTCGCCGAAGAGGTTGAACGACAGCGAGGTCAGCAGGATCGCTGCGCCGGGGAACACGACCAGCCACGGGGCGTCGAGGAAGTACGACTGGCTCTCGTTGATGATGCCGCCCCAGGAGGGCGTGGGCGGCTGCACCCCGACGCCGAGGAACGACAACGACGCCTCGAGCAGCACCGTCGTCGAGATGCCGAGCGTGCCGAAGACGAGGAGCGTCGAGACGAGGTGCGGCAGGATGTGCCGGAAGAGCGTGCGCCACGTGCTCATGCCCAGGGCCGCCGCCGCCTCGACGAAGTCGCGCCGCGCGATCGACAGCACCTGCGAGTGGATCGCGCGCGCGATCCAGACCCAGTTCACGAGGGCGATCACGAGCGCGACGATCCACAGGCTCGGGCGCAGGATCGCGGCCAGGGCGATCGCCAGGATCAGGGCCGGGAACGCCGTCATGATGTCCGTGAGGCGCATCAGCACCGTCTCGACGGCGCCGCGGAAGTAGCCGGCCAGCACGCCCACCACGAGGCCTATCAGCACGGCGGCGCCGTTCGCCACCACGCCCACCAGCAGCGACACACGCGCCCCGTAGATCACGCGCGAGAGCAGGTCGCGTCCCAGCAGGTCGGTGCCGATCGGGAAGCGACCCGAGGGTGGCAGCGGGTCGCCCTCCAGCGTCAGGCCGTCGAAGTACTGCCGCGAAGGGTCGTGCGGGGCGAGCGCCGGCGCCGCCAGCGCCACCGCCACGACGATCACGACACCCACGAGCCCCACGACGCCGGCGCCGTTGGCGAAGAACCGGCGCGCCCAACCGGAACGTGGACCTCTAGCCAGCACCCTCGGCCGCACCACCGCTCGGGACCTCCATGCGGTGCGCCGGTGCGAACGCCGCCGGCGCGGCGCTGCCCGCCCATCGGGGTCCACGGTGTGGGAGGTAGGCCCGATGACGCGAGCGGGCGCCGCAGCGGCTGCCGCTCGAACCGTCGCAAGACTCCTGAGCTAGAGCCGGCCCCCAGGGGCCGGCTCCCACTCGATCTCGTTCGCGGCATCATATACGAGCCCGCAGCGGGGCCGCCAGACGCCGAGAGCGCGTCTGCGCGCCCGCGCGTGGGCCCTCCCGCGGGCCACCAGGGGGGCTTGCGCGTTCAGGGGCCTTCTGCTAGACTCTCGCGCTCGGGAGCCGAGCTCCCACCGCCGGCCGAGCCGGCGGGACCCCGGGAGGAGGTAGAAGACACGATGACTTCGACTACTCGGACGCCGGTCGTCGGCTGTGTCGTCCCCTGCTGCCTCCTCGAGCCGCAGGCTTAGGGCCTGACGACACCTGACCCCTAGACAAGAGAAGACCTAGGATCCCGCCCCCGCGGGACCGACCTAGGAGACCGCACGGGCCGGACTGCGGCCCGAGCCCGAGACCCCTGCCGGGCGCCCGTGGGCGCCCAGACCAGCGGGCCCGGAGCCGCGCCGCGAGGCGCGGCGGAGGGCCGAGCGGGCGCCGCGCGCCCGCGCCGTAGGAGAGCGGGCCGCGTGGCCCGCGAAGGAGGGCCGAGAGGCCCCTGGAGCTGTCGGAAGGAGGTGGGACTGGATGCTCCCGAACCTGATCCTGCAGTACGTCGCGCCGCGCCACCCGCGCACCGGCATCGCCTTCTCGCGCCGCGACGAGCGCCTCCGCCGCGCCGGCTACGCCGACGGCGAGCGCCTACCCCGCAAGCATCACCACTGGGCCAACCGCTGAGCGAGGCTCGACTCGAGCGCAGTCGCAGCACCGAGCAGCAGTGGCCCGCGGCTCCCGACGAGGACCCACGGAGGGCCACTCATGTTCCAGAACAGCCACTTCATCCTTCGCGCCGTCCACTACCGCATCGACGACCTCAGGCGGGCCGCCGCCGCCGACACGCTGGCGGAGGCCACGATCGCGGAGCGCCGCCGCGCCCGGCGCGAGGCCGCCCTGGCGCGGCTGCGGGCCGCCGCCGCCGCCAAGCAGGAGAGCGCGGTCCTGAGCTGGCAGAACCAGAACAGGCGCTTCGGGTTCCGCAGCGCGCGCTGAAGAACCTGGAAATGAACGGCTTGACGACTGTAAAGACTGCCTTTACGATCGCTGAGGTGCGAGATCCCAGACGTGCCGCGTGGGCCCGCTCCACGCGGCACTGCCGTTGACCGGCGCGCCGCTCGCACGCCCGGTCCCGGGGCGTCGGAGGGGAGTCGTCAGATGCCGGAAGCGAGCCTGATCGAGGTAAGGGACGTGCGCAAGGCCTACCGCGGGCCGGGCGGCAAGCTCGTCACCGCCGTGGACGGCGTGAGCTTCGAGGTCGCCCGCGGCGAGGTTCTGGGCCTCCTGGGCCCGAACGGCGCGGGCAAGACCACGACGATAAAGATGGCCTGCGGCCTCGTGCACCCCGACGCGGGCAGCGTCCGCGTCGCCGGTCACGACACCAGGACCGAGCGGCTCCAGGCCGTCAGGCACGTCGCCGCCGTGCTGGAGGGGAACCGCAACCTCTACTGGCGCCTGTCGGTCCTCGAGAACCTCGTCTACTTCGGCGGCAACCGCGGCCGCTCGCCGCGCGAGGTCAGGAGGCGCTCCGGCGAGCTCCTCGAGCGCTTCGGCCTCGCCGCGAAGCGCGACGAGGTGGTCGCGAAGCTCTCCCGCGGGATGCAGCAGAAGCTCGCCATCGCCGTGGCGCTGCTCGCCGACACCGACGTAGTCGTGCTGGACGAGCCCACGCTCGGCCTCGACGTCGAGACGAGCCACGAGGTGAGGGAGCTGCTGCGCGGCATCGCCGCCGAGGGCCGCACGGTCGTGCTGAGCACCCACGACATGCCGGTCGTGGAGGACCTGTGCCGCCGGGTGGTCGTGGTCTCGGGAGGGAAGGTCGTGACCGACGCGCTGGTCGCCGACCTCCTGAACCTCTTCCGCTCGCGCGCCTTCCGCGTCACCCTGGCCGCGCCCCTGCCGGTCGACGAGATGGCGCGGCTCCGCGGCCGCTACACGCTGACGGCGAGCGACGACGTCGCCTTCGAGGTAGAGCTCGCCGAGCCCGGCGAGCTCTACCGGCTGATGGACGACCTGCGCGCCGCCGGCGCCGAGCTCGACGGCATCGAGCGCACCACCCCGCGCTTCGAGGAGGTCTTCAGGCGGCTCGTGCAGGACGGCGGCGTGGGCGCCGCCGCGCGGCCGCTGCGGCTGAGGGAGGCCACCGTTGCTGTCTGAGGGCTACTTCCACTCGTTCCGCGCGAACCTGGTCAAGGCCGTCATCGAGCTGAGGCGGTACCTGCCGAACACGATCAGCATGATCGTGACGTTCTACGCGATCTTCCTGTTCCTGCTGCTCGGCGTCAGGTTCGTCGGGGACCCGGCCACCGCCGACGACACCGTGCGCTACCTGCTCGTGGCCAACGGTTTCTGGTTCCTGCTGATGATGAGCGTGAACTCGATGGGCTGGGAGCTCTCCACGGAGGCCGTGCGGGGCACGCTCGAGCAGCTCTACCTCGGCACGGTGCCGCCGTGGCTGATCCTGCTGTTCCGCGTGGTCGCCATGCTGCTCTTGAACCTCGTGATCCTCGCGGCGCTGACGGTCCTCAGCATGGCGACCGCGCGCACCTGGCTGACCGTCGACGTCGGCGCCCTGGCGACGCTGCTGCCGCCGACGCTCCTGGCCGCGGTGGGGCTCGCGTACGTCGTCGCCGGCCTGACGATCGTCTTCAAGCAGGTGAACGCGCTGCTGCAGCTCTCGCAGTTCGTCCTCATGGCGTTCGCCTACGTCCCCGTCTCCCAGGTGCCGGCGCTGGAGCTCGCGCCGACCGCCAAGGGCATCGACATGGTCAGGCGCGTCCTGGCCGAGGGCGCTCCGCTCTCGTCGTTCGGCGCCGCCGACTGGGCGTCGGTCTGGGCCACGGGCGCCCTCTACTTCGCGCTGGGCCTCGTGGTCTTCAAGCTCTTCGAGCGCCGCGCGATGCGCCTCGGCCTCCTCGGCCACTACTGAGCCCCGCGCAGGACATAGGGCCCTACGGGCCCCGTGTCGGCGGCCCCACTGTGGGGCGATCCCGCTAGACGGCCCGGGGCCGCACGCGGGTCCGAGGGAGGTCGCCATGGCTACGAGGGCCTTCGGGACGACGCCGCCCGCGAGGGCGGCGGTGGGCGCGAGCGTGCTCGCCGCGGGGGCCGGAACGGCGTTCGCGTTCGCCGTCGGCGCCGTCACCGGCGTCGCGGCGGGCCTGGCGATGCCCCGCGGGCCCGTCACGACGGCCCAGGCGCTGGCGCTGCTGCTCGGGTGCCTGGCGGCCGGCGGCTTCGCGGGCGCCGCGGCGCGCTCGCGCTGGGCGGTCCTCCTCGTCCCCGCCGTGCACCTGCTGGCGTTCGAGGCGGTCCGCTACGGCGCCAGCGGCCCGACCGTCGACCTGCCCCGCTTCGACACCGCCTTCGGCGTGCTCGCGTTCCTGGTCGGGCGCGGCGTGTACGCCCTGCTCGCGCTGGCCCCGCTGGCCGTGGGCTCCTGGCTGGGCGTCGCCGTGTCCCGCCGCCTCGCCGGTGAGGACGTCTCCTGGCTGCCCGCCGCCGCGGCGGCGCTGCCCCTGGTGGCGCTCGCCGCCTGGCTGCTGGTGCCGGCGCGGACGCCTCCGGTCCTGGGCGACGACGGCCGGCCCGTGCCGGGCAGCGTCGCCGAGCTGACGTCGGTGCGGCTCGGCGGCAGGGACCAGGCGGTGATGCTGCGCGGCCGCAGCGCCGACCTCCCGGTCCTCCTCTACCTGGCCGGCGGCCCCGGCCAGAGCGACCTGCCCTTCTCGCGCGTGCTCCTCTCCGACCTGACCGCCAGCTTCGTCGTCGCGAGCTGGGACCAGCGCGGCACGGGCAGGTCGTACGCCGCGATCGAGCCCCTGGAGGAGCTGACGCTGGAGCGGGCGGTGGCCGACACGATCGAGCTCGCCGAGCACCTGCGGGCGCGCTTCGGCGAGGAGAAGGTCTACCTCCTGGGCGAGTCGTGGGGCACCACCCTGGGCGTGCTCGCGGTCCAGCGCCGGCCCGACCTCTTCCACGCCCTCGTCGGCTCGGGGCAGATGGTCAGCCAGAGCCTCACCGACAGGATCGTCTGGCGCGACCTGCTCTCGCACGCGCGGGAGGTCGGCGACTGGGACCTCTACGACCGCGTCCTCACCCTCGGCGAGCCGCCCTACGACGACGTGCCGTGGAGCAACGCGTTCGTCATGACGAACTACTGGCGCCTCGAGCCGCCCTACGCCCCGCCGGCGGCGTACGTGGAGCGCGGGACGTCGGCGCGGCTCGGCTTCTACGGCGTGCTCGGCAGCGAGTACGCGCCGATCGAGAAGGCGAACGTGCTGCGCGGCCTCATCGACGTGTTCTGGGCACTCTACCCGCAGCTGCAGGAGATCGACCTCAGGCGCGACGCGCCCCGCCTCGAGGTCCCCTTCTACCTGCTGGACGGGAAGGGCGAGCTGCGCGGGCGCCGCGAGCTGGCCCTCGAGTGGTTCGAGGCCCTGGACGCGCCCATCAAGCGGGTCTTCGCGTTCGAGGACGCCGGCCACGCCGTGGCCTTCGAGCAGTTCGAGGCCCTGGAGCGGATCCTCGTCGACACCGTGCTGCCCGAGACCTACCCGGCGCGCCCCTGAAGCGGCCCCGCCGGCCTAGCCCAGCGCCAGCAGCACGACCCCGGCGACCATGCCCGCGGCGCCGGCCAGGCGGCGGCCGGCGAACCCCTCGCGCAGCAGCACCGCGCCGAGCGCCGCCGCCACGAGGATGCTCACCTCGCGCGCGGGCGCGATCAGGCTCACCGGCGTGAACGACATCGCCGTCAGCACGAGCAGGTAGGCGAGCGGGCTCAGCGCCGCCACGCCGACGGCCTCCCGCCGGCTCTCGCGCCAGGTGCGCGCCGGCTCGCCCGACGACAGCCGCGAGAGCACCAGCGGTGCGAGCAGGACCAGCCGGCCGACCTCGCCCAGGTAGAGGTAGAGGACCGGGGGAGCGCCGAGCGTCTGGACCGCGTAGCCGTCCCAGACCGTGTAGGCGCCGATGAACACGCCGGTGCCGAGGCCGTAGAGCACCGCCGCGCGGCCCGCGCCGCTCGACGGGCGCCGCCAGCCCGTGAGCACGGCCACGCTCAGCACCACCACCGCCGCTCCGGCGAGCGCCGTCGCCGAGGGCCGCTCGCCGAGCATCACGACCGCCAGCGCGGTCGCGATCGCCGGGCCGCTGCCGCGGGCCAGCGGGTAGACGAGCGAGAGGTCGCCGACCCGGTAGCCGCGCTGCAGGCACAGGAAGTAGCCCACGTGGATCGCGCTCGAGACGAGCGCCGCGCCGGCGTGCGCAGCGGTGAGCGCCGGCCGCGCGAGGTAGAGGTAGAGCCCCGCGACGGGCGCGTAGATCACCGCCGTGCCGACGGTGAGCAGCCACAGGAAGGCCACGCCGCCCCGCGCCCTCTTCGCCAGCAGGTTCCAGGTCGCGTGCAGCAGCGCCGACCCCAGTACCAGCGCGAGGGCGGCGGCGGTCAAGCGGGCTGGTTCAGCCGTTCACGTAGGTGAGCCAGTGCTCGAACTCCGGGACCTTGCCGGTGACGACGTCGAGGTACGTCTTGCGCATCGCCAGCGCGAACGGGCCGGCGACCCCGGAGCCGATGGGCCGCCTGTCGATCGAGGCGACGGGCGTGACCTCGGCCGCGGTGCCGACCATGAACACCTCGTCGGCCGTGTAGAGCTCGTCGCGCGTCGCCATCGTCGGCACGACCTTGGTGCCCTGCCACTCGGCGATCTTGACGACCGAGTCGCGCGTGATACCGCGGAGGTTCACCGAGTGGGCGATCGGGTAGAGGACGCCGTCCTTCACGAAGAAGACGTTCTCGCCCGAGCCCTCGGCCACGAACCCGTTGGGGTCGAGGAGCAGCGCCTCGTCGAAGCCGAGCTCCCTCGCCTCCTGGTTCGCCAGCACGGAGTTCACGTAGTTGCCGCCCGCCTTCGACTTCGTCGCCATGACGTCGGGCGCCGAGCGCCGCCACGAGCTGGTCATCAGCGCGGCGCCCTTGCGGACGGCCTCCTCGCCCAGGTAGACGCCCCAGGGCAGGGTCGCGACCATGAAGTGGAGCCGGTTGCGGCCGGGGTTCACGCCGAGGGACTCGGCGCCGTACCAGATCAGCGGCCGGATGTAGCAGGCGTCCATGCCGTTGGCGCGGACGGTCTCGATGATCGCCTGGTCGATCTGCTCGACGCTCCACTGCGGCCGCATGCCGATGATCCGCGCCGAGTCGAGCAGGCGCTGCGAGTGGTCGCGCAGGCGGAAGATGGCGGGGCCGCGGTCCGTGGCGTACGCCCTGATCCCCTCGAACACGCTGGTGCCGTAGTGCAGGGCGTGCGTGAGGACGCTGACCTTCGCCTCCTGGGCCGGGACCAGCTCGCCGTCGAAGAATATGAGCCCCGCCTCCACCGCCGGGGTGCTGGACGGCGCGGTCTTCTGCTGGACAGTCATCACGTTCCTCCCGTCGTACCCAGTAAGCATGCCACGGGCGGCCCAGAGATTTCAGGCGCTCGCGGCCGGTGGCGGCCGGCGCGGCGCCCGCCCTACGCCGCGGGGGGTTCCCACCGGGGCGCGGCGGGGGTAGGCTCGCCAGCCATGAACGTCCTCGTGACCGGCGGCGCCGGCTACATCGGCAGCGTCACCGCCCAGGCGCTGCTCGACGCCGGCCACCGCGTCGTCGTCGTCGACGACCTGACGACCGGCCACCACGACGCCGTGCCCGCCGCGGCGCGCCTCGTGGTCCACGACGTCGGCGACGCCGAGGCCATGCGGGCCCTTATGGCCGAGGAGCGCGTCGAGGCCGTGATGCACTTCGCCGCGCTGTCGCTCGTCGGCGACTCGATGCGCCAGCCCCTGCGCTACTACCGCCGCAACGTGGGGGGCGCGATCGGGCTCCTCGAGGCCTGCGCCGCGGCCGGCGTCGGACGCTTCGTGCTCTCGTCGACGGCCGCCGTCTACGGCACGCCGACCTCCGTGCCGATCCCCGAGACGGCCGAGCTGCGGCCCGAGAGCGTCTACGGCGAGACGAAGCTGGCGATCGAGAGGCTGCTGCACTGGCTCTCCGTCACGCAGGGCCTCGGCTACGCGGCGCTGAGGTACTTCAACGCCGCCGGCGCGGCGGGCGGGCGCGGCGAGGACCACCGGCCCGAGACGCACCTGATCCCGCTCGTGCTGCAGGCGGCGCTCGGGAGGCTCGAGGAGGTCACGGTCTTCGGGACCGACTACCCCACGCCCGACGGCACCGCGGTGCGCGACTACGTGCACGTCGAGGACCTCGCGGCGGCGCACGTCCTCGCGCTCGAGGCCCTGGAGCCGGGCCGCGGGGCCGCCTACAACCTCGGCAACGGCGCGGGCTTCTCCGTGCGCGAGGTCATCGACGCGTGCCGCCGAGTCACGGGCGTCGACCTGCGCGTGAGGGAGGGCCCCAGGCGCGCGGGCGACCCGCCCGTGCTCGTCGCCGACGCCTCGCGGGCGGCCGCCGAGCTGGGCTGGCGGCCGCGCCACACGTCGCTGGACGCGATCGTCGCCTCGGCCTGGGAGTGGCACCGCTCCCACCCCGAGGGCTACGCGGCGTGAGGCCGTCGGGCCCGCGGGCCGGCGCGCCGCCCCTCTGCCGCTGCGCCGCACGCGCGGGGGACCGGGACCGTTCTCACCGAGCGCGTCTGCTAGCATCGCGCGGGGCCTCCGGACCGCCCCCGGGGAGGGGACCGGTGCGTGAAGGTTCCCTGAGGAACACGAAAACCGCGCGGGAAGGGCCCGTGTTACCCTGTCCTGACTTGGAGACCGCCATGAGACGACTCCTGCTAGCCGCGCTGCTGGCGCTCTACGCGACCGCCGCGGCCCAGTCGACCGCTACGTTCTCGGGCATCGTCAAGAGCGAGATGGAGCTCCCCGCCGGGACGCGCGTGGCGCTCCACGTCGTCGATGCCGACAACGTCTGGCGCTACGAGGTCGTGAGCGTCGAGCCGACCCTCGCGAACTTCAGCATCACGCCGCCCGCGCCGCCGGCCAGCGAGATGCGGCCGTTCCGCAGCGGCGCCGTGATCCTGCCCGGCCTGCAGAACGAGTACCGCGTCACCCCCGACGACGTCAACGTCGCCGTGGCCCGCCTCAACATGTACGTCGACGACAACGGCAACGGCACCTTCGACCGCCTGCAGGACAAGTTCTTCATCGGCATCGCGCAGCTCGACGACCCGCTGGGCTTCTTCACCCTGCTCTACGTCGACAAGGCCGCCACGCTCTCGGGCGCCGGGGTCGAGCTGCAGCTGCAGCCGGGCTGGAACGCCTTCACCGTGCGCTTCCCCGGCGACAGGCCCGAGTACGCCGTGGTCACGACCGTGGACGACATCGTCCTCGACGTCGTCCTGCCCTAGGCCGTGGCCGAGCTGGTGGGCCAGGCCGCGGGGGCGGGCCGCCGCTTCGCCGTGGTCGTCAGCCGCTTCAACTCGCTCGTCACCGAGCGCCTCCTCGGCGGCGCGCTCGGCGCGTTCGCGCGCCACGGGGTGCCCGAGGGCGACGTCGACGTCGCCTGGGTGCCCGGCGCCGTCGAGGTCCCGGTGGTCGCGAAGCACCTGGCCGAGAGCGGCCGGTACGGTGCCGTCGTGGCGCTCGGCGCCGTGATCCGCGGCGAGACCTCCCACTACGACCACGTCTGCGCCGCCGTCACGAGCGGCGTGTCCCGCGTGGCCCTCGACACGGGCGTGCCCGTGATCTTCGGCGTCGTCACCACCGACACGCTGGAGCAGGCGCTGGACAGGGCCGGCGGGAAGGCCGGCAACAAGGGCGCGGAGGCGGCCGTGGCGGCCCTCGAGATGGCCGACCTCGTCGCCAGGGTCGCGGACCTGCAGCGGGGCTGAAGGCGCCTCAGCCGGGCGCCTCGACCCAGCCCTGCGCCGCGGCGTAGCGCCTCAGCAGCCGCTCGGCGTCCTCGCGGCTCGCCACGTCCCCGACGGCCCTCGCCTCGGCGACCAGCCGCAGCGCCTCGCCCACGCGCGGCCCCGGCGGGATCCCGAGGAGAGCCATCACGTCGTCCCCGGTCAGCAGCGGCTCGGCGGCCGGAGCCTGCTCCTCCAGCGCTGCCAGCACGCGGCTGATCGCGACGCGGTAGCGAGTGCGGCCGGCGGCGCTCGCGGCGCGACCGCGCGCCGCCTCCCTGTCGGCGACCATCACCCGCAGCAGGTCGGGCAGCAGGCGGCGGTACCTGTGGGCGAACCGCCGCGCGCCCCTGTCCGTCGTCGGCAGGGGGAGCATGTGGCGCCGCACGAGCTCGGCGGCCCGCCTCACGGTCGCGCCGTCGAAGCGCAGCCGCGTCAGGGCGGCGCGCGTCAGGTCGGCGCCCGCCGCGTCGTGGCCGTCGAAGGTGGGGCGCCCCCACGGTCCCGCTGCCGCCGTGACAGGCTTGCCCACGTCGTGCAGCAGCGCCGCCAGGCGCTCCGGCAGGCTCGCGTCCGGGAACGTGGCGACGAGCACGCGCAGCGCCTCCAGCGAGTGGCCCAGCACGTCGAGGTGGTGCAGCGGGCCCTGCCCCACGCCGCGGCAGGCCTCGAGCTCGGGCAGGAACGTCCCCAGGAGACCGAGGTCGGCGGCGAGGACGAGCGCCCTCGCCGGGCCGGGGCCGAGCAGCAGCGCCGTCAGCTCGTCGCGCACGCGCTCGGGCGCGGGGGAGGGCAGGCGCCTGGCGCGGAGGTCCTCCGCGGCGGCGCGCACGGCCGCCGCCGTCGCGGGCTCGACCTCGAACCCGAGGCCGGCGGCGAAGCGCACGGCGCGCAGTGGCCTCACCGTGTCGGCGCGGAGCGCCTCCACCGACGTCATCCGCACGGTCGCGGCGCGGAGGTCATCGAGGCCGCCGGTCGGGTCGTGGAGGCGGCCCGAGGCGTCTAGGGCCAGCGCGTTCACGGTCAGGTCGCGACGGCGCAGGTCGTCGGCGAGCGCGCCGGCGAGCGGCGCGAAGTCGTGCGTGGCGCCGCCGTCCCCCGCCACGGCGCGCCAGTGGCCGCGCTCCTCGTCGAGCGGGAAGCACGACCCGCCCAGGAGCGCGGCCGTCTCCTCGCAGGCGGCGCGCGGGTCGGGGACGAGCCAGTCGAGGTCCGCGGGCGCGCCGCCGAGCAGCGCGTCGCGCACGGCGCCGCCGACGAGCACCCCGCCCGCGGGCCAGGGGGCGAACGCGCCGGGGTCGAGGCGGAGCAGGCGCGCGGCGCGGCGGCCGCGGGTCGCCCTCATGCCCACAGCCTAGCGGCGGTCACGCGTGCCGGGAGCAGCGCCGCGGGCGGCGGCAGCCCCTCGTGCGCCCGCGCCTGCGAGGATGGCTGCCGAAGACCAAGAGCGGCCGGAGGACCGTTGCCCGTGCGCCCGCGCGTGCGAGGATGGCTGCCATGGACGAGGCGAACGGGGGTGGGCGGCCCGCGCGGGACGAGGCCGCGTCGAGGGGCGCCGCTGCGCGGGGCGCCGCTGCCGCGGGGCGCGAGGGGTCGGCGGGCGCCGCCGCGCGACCCGTCCGCGTCGGCCTGACCGGCAGCATCGGGGCGGGCAAGTCCACCGTCGCGCGCCTGCTCGCCGGGCTCGGAGCGGCGGTGATCGACGCCGACGCGCTCGCGCGCCAGGCCACCGAGGACCCCGAGGTGCTGGCGGCGATCGCGCGCGAGCTCGGCGAGGGCCTCGTGTTGCGCGGGCCCGAGGGGCCGAGGCTCGACCGGGCCGCCACCGCCGCCAGGGTCTTCGGCGACCCCGAGGCGCTGGCGAGGCTCAACGGCATCGTGCACCCGTGGGTCAGGCGCCGCGCCGCCGAGGAGATGGCCGCGCTCGAGGCGTCCGGGTCGCCGCCGCCGGCGATCGTCCACGACGTGCCGCTCCTCTTCGAGTCGGGCCTCGAGGGTGACTACGACGTCGTCGTAGTGGTGGACGCCCCCGCCGAGCTGAGGGCGCGGCGCCTGGCCGAGCGCTCCGGGCTGAGCTCCGAGGAGGTGGCGCGGCGCGAGGCGGCCCAGATGCCGCCAGAGGAGAAGGTCGCCCGCGCGGACCACGTCGTGGTCAACGCGGGCGACCTGGAGGAGCTGGAGGCTCAGGTGAGGCGCCTGTGGCGCGAGCTCACCAGGCGATGAAGGTGTAGGACTCGGTCCTGACCGTCTGGCCGTCGACGGTGGCGTAGCCCACCGAGGTCTCGAAGCGCTCGGTCAGGAAGGCGAGGAACTCGCCCAGCGCGGCGGTGGCGGCCTCCACGGCCTCGAAGTCGATGTCGCCGCCGCCCAGGCCGCTCATCATCGCGAACTGCTGGACCATGACCTCGGCCGAGTAGGCCAGCGCGGCCCTGTCGTCGCTGAGCGTGAACGTGCGGGCGCCCTGCGGCACGCGCGAGCGCAGCGGCGCGAGCGCGACGGGCAGCCCGGCCCCGCCGCTCCTGGCGGAGAGCACGGCGTCCATCGCCGAGGGGGCGGTCGCGATCAGGGCGTAGCCGTCGGTGACGGCGACGCTGAGCGTGAAGTTCTCGGCGAGCTGCCAGTCGGTGACGCTGACCCCGGCGACCTCGCGCTGGGCCGGCGCGACCATGCCGCCCTCGCCCATGGGGTCCATGAAGGAGCCGGCCATGGACGTGCCGAACATGAAGAACTCGTTCAGGCCGGCGGCCGCGGCCGCCTCGTCGGTCGTCTCGACCAGGTAGACGACCTCGCCGAGCGGGTTCACGAGCTGGGTGGGCATGAACGAGGGCTCGCCGTAGCCGAGGGTGATCGTGGCGACCTCGTCGCCCATCCAGCCGAACAGGGTGCGCTGCATGTCGAGCCCGATCGCCTCTTGGACCATCTGGTCGATGTCGGTGATGCCGATCGCGGGCTCCGAGGCCACGACGTCCTCGAGCCAGTCCCACCAGCCGGGCAGGTCGACGCTCGCCACGGACACGCCCAGGGCGGTGGGCGGGACGAACGCCAGGGCGCGGTCGCTCACGGGAGCGGCGCCGACGATGAGGCGGTAGAGCTGCGGGTCCTGCGCCTCGCTGCCCAGCACGCGCACGCCGACGGTCTGGAAGCCCTCGTCGGTGACGGTGGTGACCGAGCCCACCACGCCGGCCGTGCCGGCCGCGGCCGCGACGCGCTCGACGAGGGCGTCGAAGCCCATCCCGGAGGCGAAGGGCGCGGCCACGTCGGCGGCGGCCGCGAGGTCGAGGAAGAAGTAGGCGTTGCCGGGGCGCTGGGCGCCGACGGTGCCCTGGAAGCCGCTGTTCGTGGCCAGGCTGGGCTCGGAGGCGCCCTGGTAGCGGCGCAGCACGCCGCGGGCCACGTCGGGGTTCGACGAGACGAGCACGACGTCGTCGAACGCGGCGTAGGCGATGGGCATGGGGAGGTCGTCGTCGGGGGACGCGACGACGGTGAACGCGATGCTCCCCTCGGTCATCTGGGTGGCCTCGCCCTCTTCCTCCGCCCGGGCGAAGAGGTCGCGCGCCGCCGCCATGCCGTCGGGCGTCACGCGGGCCAGGACGGTGACGGCGGGGAGCGGGTTGAACTGCGATGCCGACACGGCGAGCCACGCCTCGCGGCCGATCAGGTCGAGGAGGCCCACGCCGAGGTCGGGCATGGGCACGGCATCGTCGTCGTCCTCGTCGGCGAACGCCGCCTCGAGCAGCTCCGTCAGGTTCAGGCGCTCCCACTCGTCGATGAACGGCCGGGCCTTCGCCTCGTGACGCTCGAGACCCTCGACGCCGATGGCCAGCAGCGTCTCGGCGGGCAGGAAGCGCGGCAGCTCGGCGGCCCAGGCGGCGCCGGCCAGCAGGGCGGCGAGGGACAGCAGGAGCTTCGTCAACGTGGTTCTCATCGGACCTCCAGTCTCAGGCGCAAGCGCCGCATCATAGACGCGCGAGTGACCTCTTGGCTGCGGAGACGACCGCTTCTACCGTGAAGCCGAGCTCGCGCATCACGACGTCGCCCGGCGCCGAGGCGCCGAAGCGGTCGAGCCCCACGGTCTCGCCGAGGTCGCCGGCGTACCGCTCCCAGCCGAGGGTGGCGCCGGCCTCGACGGTCACGCGCGCCCGCACGGCGCGCGGCAGCACGCTCTCGCGGTACGCCTCGTCCTGCGCCTCGAACAGCTCGAACGAGGGCAGGCTCACGACGCGCGTGGGCACGCCCTCGGCCTCGAGGACGTCCTTCGCCTGCAGGCACAGGGAGACCTCGGAGCCGGTGCCGATCAGCAGGAGGCGCGGCGAGCCGCCGCTGGCCTCGGCGATCACGTAGCCGCCGCGGGCCACGGCGCCCTCCGGCACCTGCAGGTTCGGCACGTTCTGGCGCGTGAGGGCCAGGACCGTGGGCCCGTCGCGCCGCTCGGCGGCGATGCGCCACGCCTGTGCCGTCTCGTTGCCGTCGGCCGGGCGCAGCACGACGAGGCCGGGGATCGCCCGCAGCGACATCAGGTGCTCGACCGGCTGGTGGGTCGGGCCGTCGCCGCCCAGGCCGATCGAGTCGTGGGTGAACACGTAGATCACTCCCTGGCGCATCAGCGCCGCCAGGCGCAGCGCCGGGCGCAGGTAGTCGGAGAAGACGAGGAACGTGCCCACGAACGGCGCGAGGCCGTGGAGGGCCAGGCCGTTCGCGATCGCGCCCATCGCGTGCTCGCGCACGCCGAAGCGGACGATGCGGCCGCCCATGTCGCCGCGCGCCATGGCCCGCTCGCCCGCGATGTCGGTGAAGTTCGAGCCCGCCAGGTCGGCCGAGCCGCCGAGGAGGCTGGGGAGCGCCCGCGCTATGGCGTTCAGCGCCGCCTCGGACGCCTTGCGCGTCGCGACCTTGCCGCCGGGCTCGAAGCGCGGCAGCTCGAGGCCGGAGAAATCGGGCGCGCGGCCCTCGAAGACCTGCCTCAGCTCGCGCGCCTCCTGCGGGTACTCCCGCTCGTAGCGCGCGAAGAGCTCCTCCCACGCCCGCCGCGCCGCCTGCCCGCGCTCGCGCACGGCGCGGGTGTGCGCCAGGACGTCGTCGGGCACGGTGAACTCGGGCCAGTCGATGCCGAGGTGCTCCTTGGCGCGCTGCGCCTCCTCGGCGCCGAGCGGCGAGCCGTGCACCTTCGGCGTGCCGGCCAGGTTCGGAGCGCCGTAGCCGATGACGGTGCGCACCGCGACGAGGCTCGGGCGCGCCGTCTCGGCCTCGGCGGCGCGCACGGCGCGGAGTATCGCCGCCACGTCGTTGCCGTCCTCGACGCGCTGCACGTGCCAGCCGTAGGCCTCGTAGCGCTTCAGGACGTCCTCGGTGAACGTGACGTCGGTGCCGCCGTCGATCGAGATGCGGTTGTCGTCGTAGAGGACGATCAGCTTGCCGAGGCCCAGGTGACCGGCGAGCGAGGACGCCTCGCCCGACACGCCCTCCATGAGGTCGCCGTCGGAGGCGATCACGTAGGTGCGGTGGTCGACGACGTCGAAGCCCGGGCGGTTGTAGCGCGCGGCCAGGTGCGCCTCGGCCATCGCCATGCCCACCGCGGTGGAGATGCCCTGGCCGAGGGGCCCAGTCGTCGTCTCGACGCCGACGGTGTGGCCGTGCTCGGGGTGGCCGGGCGTGAGGCTGCCCCACTGCCGGTAGCGCCTCAGCTCCTCCATCGGCAGGTCGTAGCCGGTGAGGTGCAGCAGGGCGTACTGGAGCATCGAGCCGTGGCCGGCCGACTGGACGTACCTGTCGCGGTTCGGCCAGCGCGGCTCGCTGGGGTCGTGCCGCATCGCCTCGACGTAGAGCACGTACCCCATCGGCGCCGCGCCGAGCGGCATGCCGGGGTGGCCGTCCCCCGCGGCCTGGGTGGCGTCGATGGTCAGGGCGCGTATGGCGTTGACGGCCCGTGTCGTGACGGTCTCTCGCGTAGCTGGAGTGTCGGGCATGCTCCCTCCGGCTCGCGCGGGAAGCCCCCGTCGCGGCCCTGGCAAGGATAGCAGCGGGCGGTGAGCGCTCGGAGGCGCCACCGCCCGCCGCGGGTCGTCGGTCGGCTCAGCGGACGGTGAGCCGCTGGCGGGCCAGGACGATGTAGTCCCAGCCGGTCACGTACCTGATCTCGTACTCGCCCGGGTCGACGTAGAGCGTCACCACGGCGGGGTCGCCGTCGGCCGCGTACGCCGTCGGGACGCCCCAGGAGTCGTCGGGGGAGCCTACGGGCACGACGGTGATGAAGTCGCCCCGGTTCGCGGGCCCGGTCCAGTGCACCTCGATCGTCTCGTCGACGGAGGCCGACGACGGGCCGGACACGGTGGCCGTCACCGGCTCGGCCGTGAGCGGGGCGCGGGCGAGCGTCGAGTAGTCCACGCCGGCCACGTACCGGACCTCGTACTCGCCCGGGCGGTCGGAGAGGCGCAGGTGGACGGGGTCGCCCTCGGTGGTGTAGGCGTACGTCTCCCAGGTCCCCTCCTCGGCGCCGGCGGGGACGATCGTGATGAAGTCGCCGGGGTTGTCGGGGCCCGTCCAGGCGACCTCGACCTCGGCGCCGGCCGGGACGGAGCGCGGCGCGCTCACGGTCGCGCTCACCGCCGTGACCGTGACGGTCGCTCTGGCGAGGGTGCGGTTCTCCGCGCCCGTCGCGTAGCGCACCTCGTACCGGCCCGGCTCGCCGGGGGCGCGCATGACGGCGGGGTTGCCGTGAGCGGTGTACTCGTACTCCTCCCACGTGCCCTCGGGCGCGCCCGCGGGGACGACGGTGATGTAGTCGCCGCTGTTGTCGGGACCCGTCCAGGCGACCTCGAAGAGCGAGCCCGCGGGCACCTCCGCCGGGGCGGAGACCGTGGCCGTGGCCGCCGTGACGACGAGGCGAGCGGAGGCGAGCGTGGCGGCGCTCTGGCCGGTCACGTACCTGACCTCGTACTCGCCCGGCTGCTCGGGCGCGCGCATCGAGGCGGGGTTGCCGTGAGCGGTGTACTCGTACGCCTCCCACGTCCCCTCGGGCGCGCCCGCGGGGACGAGGGTGAGGAAGTCGCCGGGGTTGTCGGGGCCCTGCCACGCGACCCGGACGTCGGAGCCGGCCACTACCTCGGAGGGCACCGACACGCTGGCCGTCACCGGCTGGACCTCGAACGCGGCGCGGCCCAGCACCTTGTAGCCGCCCTCGGGCAGGGGGAGCACGTAGCGGGCCTCGAAGGCGCCGACCTCGTCGGGCACGCGCAGCGTGGCCTCGCCCTCGGGGCCCTCCACGTACTCGTAGCCGATGTAGACGTCGTCGCCGGCGTCGGCAGGGGCGAGCCAGACCTCCGCCTTCCCGGCGGGCGCGTCCTCGAAGCGGACGGTCACCATCGAGCCGGCGGCGGGCGCCTCGTCGGAGAGGGTGAGGGCGACCTCGGCCTCGGGCGCCAGCTCGAAGGCGTAGGCGTTGCCGCGCTCGGTCACGGCGAGGCCGCCGACGACGAGCGGCTCGGGGCTGTACGCGTCGCGCACGCGGGCGGTGTAGACGCCGGCGGGCAGGTCGGCGACGAGCTCGCCGGCGCTGCTGCCAGGGCCGAAGACGTGCGTCTCGCCGTCCACGGCGCCGACGAACTCCACGTAGGCGCCCTCGGTCGCGGGCGCGCCGTCGCGGGTGAGGGTCACGGTCACGCGGTGCCTCACGGGCGCCGGGGCGACCTCGACCGCGCGGTTGAGCGCCCCCAGGAGCTCGGCGGCGCTGGTCGCGTTCTCGAAGCTGCCCAGGCCCTCGAAGGCGGCGCGCGCGCTCGCGTCGAGGTCGATGCCGATGATGCGCAGGTCGATCTCGACCCCCTGCTGCCTGAGGCGCTCGGCGACCTCGCGCAGGTCGCTGCGGCACGACTCCATGCCGTCGGTGATCAGCACGATCAACTTGCGGCCCTCGGCCGGGAAGTCCCGCGCGGCCAGCTCGAGCGAGTACGCGATCGGCGTGGCGCCGAGCGCGTCGGTCGAGCGCACGGTCTCGAGCAGCGCCTCGCGGTCCAAGCCGCGCATGGGCACGACGAGGTGCGAGTCCTCGCAGGCGCCGGGGTCGGTCGCCCAGACGTTCGCGCCGTACACGCGCAGGCCCACGTTGAGGCCCTCCTGCTCCGGCAGGGCGGCGATGAGCTGCGAGAGCACCTCCTTGGCCGCCACGATGCGGTAGCGGCCGTCCTCGAGCTTGTTCCACATCGAGCCGGACGCGTCGAGGATCAGCTGGATGTACACGGGCTCCTGCGCCTGCGCGAGCGCGCAGGACAGCAGCAGGCAGACGGCGACGATGGCCGCTCTCAGGTCGCTAAGCAGACGTTTGGCCACTTCACTCCCACCTCGACTCGGGCCGGGGCTCGGCCCCGGCGTTGGGTCGCAGGACTCTACGCCGCCGGCGACGGGCGCGACGTGCGTTCTCCCACCCGGCGGGAAGCCGGGCCCTCAGGTCGGCTCGAGCTCGCGGTGCTGCCGCCGCCTCTCGATGTGGTCGCGCACCCGCTGGCCGTCCTCCCAGTGCCGGCGCTCCGTCTCGGTCTCGACCCGCAGGCGGGGGACCGGCGTCGGCCTGCCGTCGTCGCCGAGGGCGACGAAGCTGAGGTGACCGACGGTGCACAGGCGCCGCTCGCCGGTGAGCGGGTTCTCGCCGTAGACCTCGCAGCGCACGATCATGCTCGTCCGCCCGGTCCAGGCGACGCGGCTCCTGACCTCGACGATCTCGCCGACGTGGATCGGCGCGCGGAAGTCGATCGGCTCGGTGGAGGCGGTCACCACGACGCGGCGGCAGAAGCGCGTGCAGGCCACGGCCGCGTTCACGTCCATGAGCTGCAGGAGGCGTCCGCCGAACACGGAGCCCAAGGGGTTCACCTGGTTGGGGAAGACCGTGTCGACGGTGACGACCCAGTCGGAGACGCGGGTCTCGAGCGGTTCCTGCTCCACCCGAGCAGTATAGGTAGCCCGCGTCCGCGCGCTAACATCGGCGGCGATGACGCAGCGAACCGCGGCACTCCTGGACCACTTCGTGCCGGCGAGGGGCGCGCCCGCCCTCGCCGCCGCCGCCAGGTCGGTGGCGTGCGCCGCCGGCGGCGTCCTGCTGCTCGCCCTGCTCTCGCAGGTGCGCGTGCCCATCGGGCCGGTGCCGGTGACCGGGCAGACCCTCGGCGTCCTGCTCGTCGGCGCCGCCTTCGGCGCGCCGCTGGGCCTGGCCACGGTGGCCCTGTACCTGGCGCTGGGCGCCTGCGGCCTCCCGGTGTTCGCCGGCGGTCAGGCCGGCCTCGCGTACGCGTTGGGGCCCACCGGCGGCTACCTCGTCGGCTTCGCGCTGGCGGCCGCCCTGCTCGGCCGCCTCTCGGCCCGCGGCTGGGACAGGAGCGTGCTCACCTGCGCCGCGGCCATGCTGCTCGCGAACGCGGCGATCTACCTGCCCGGCCTGCTCTGGCTGCGGCACTACCTGGGCCTCGACTGGGGGGCGACGCTGGCCGCGGGCCTGGCGCCGTTCGTGCTCGGCGACCTCGTCAAGCTGGCGATCGCCGCGGCGGCCCTGCCCGGCGCCTGGCGGCTGGCGGGGCGCGGCGCGGCGCGGTAGGGGTCGCCCCGGAGGCGCGCGGACGCGGGGCCCTGCCGCCGCGGGCGCGCGCCCCCGCGCGGCGTCGAGGGCTGGCATGCGACGACCTCGCGGGAGAAGCCGGTACCTCCCGGGCAGGAGCCGTGACCTCCGGGTGACGAGAACTCGCCCCGCTCCGAAGAGCGGGGCGAGCCGGTGTCCGCCTGGCATTGAGGGGAACCCGCGGTTCCAGCCTCAGTTCAGGAGGCGGTCCTGGTTACCCTCGACGGGCACCTCCACTGGTCACATCGGAACTCTTACTGATATGGACCACCTCCTTCCCGTGGTGGCTGGATTCTAGCGCCATCCGGCGCGCCCCGTGTGATGAACGGCCTCACAGTAAAGTTGGGCAGCGGCCGCTGAGCACGTAGCGGGCGCTCACGGACGACTAAGGAGGGTAGGCCCTTGCTCACCGTCCCCGAGAAGGTCGTCTTCGTCCTCCTGGCGGCGGCCTCCTTCTACCTGGCGTACGTCGGGTTCGCCCGCGTCGTGAGGGTCGTCGCGCGCGGCCAGGTGGGCCCGCTGCCGCGCACGAACGGGCTCGTCACGCGCGCCGTGCAGGGCGTGCTCAAGACGCTCTCGCAGCGCACCGTGTTCCGCGCGCGCCCGGTCGCGAGCACGTTCCACGCCTTCGTCTTCTACGGCTTCGTCCTCTACCTGCTCGTCAACGTCGTGGACGGCCTGAACGGCTTCCTGCCGCCCGCCTGGACGTCGCGGCTCGACCTCGGCCTCGTGGGCGACCTCTACCGCCTGCTCGCGGACGTCCTCACGGTCCTGATCCTCGTGGCGATCGTCTACTTCCTCGTCAGGCGGTTCGTCGCGCGGCCGCGCGAGCTGCGGCACAACGAGCGCACGCTGCTCCACGAGAGGGTGAGGGAGGGCGCGGTGCGCCGCGACTCGCTCGTCGTGGGCCTCTTCATCCTGCTGCACGTCGGCTTCCGCCTCAGCGCCGAGTCGTTCCTGCTCGCCGCCCAGGGCCACGCCGACCCGTGGCAGCCGTTCGCCTCGGCGCTCGCGGGGCTCATCGGGCCCGGCGAGGGGCGGATCGTCGGCTGGCACGTGGGCTGGTGGGGCGCGCTGGGCCTGATCCTCGCGTTCCTGCCCTACTTCCCGCGTTCGAAGCACATCCACCTCTTCGCCGCGCCGGCGAAGTTCACGCTCGAGCGGCGGAACGAGGACCTCTCGCCCGTGCCGCGCGGCGTGCTCGAGCCGGTCGACCTCGAGGACGAGGACGCCGAGCAGTTCGGCGCGGCCAGGCTCGAGCACCTGCGCTTCCCGCAGCTCCTCGACGCCTACGCCTGCATCCAGTGCAACCGCTGCGCCGACGTCTGCCCGGCGAACCGCACCGGCAAGGCGCTCTCGCCGGCGGCGCTGGAGATCAACAAGCGCTGGGAGCTCAACCTCATCGCCGAGGCGTTCGCGAGGGGGGAGCCGAGCCCGCGGGAGCTGGTCGAGTTCGCGATCTCGCCGGAGGCGGTGTGGGCCTGCACGACCTGCGGGGCGTGCATGGAGGTCTGCCCCGTCGGCTGCGAGCAGATGATCGACATCGTCGACATCAGGCGCGACCTGGTGATGATGAAGGGCGAGTTCCCCGCCGAGCTGCAGAACGCGTTCCGCGGCATGGAGCGCGCGGGGAACCCGTGGGGGATCGCGCAGGACAAGCGCATGGACTGGGCCGAGGGCCTGAGCGTGCCCACGGTGGAGGAGAACCCCGACTTCGAGGTGCTGTTCTTCGTCGGCTGCGCCGGCGCCTACGACCCCGCCGCCCAGCGCACGACGAAGGCGATGGTGCGCATCCTCGAGCACGCCAAGGTGAACTACGCGGTGCTCGGCAAGGCCGAGCGCTGCACCGGCGACCCGGCCAGGCGCGCGGGCAACGAGTACCTCTACTACCAGCTCGCCACCGAGAACGTGGAGACCCTGAACGCGGTGCTCATCGACGAGAACCTCGACGCGTCGAAGCGCAAGCTGGTGCTCACCACCTGCCCGCACTGCTTCAACGCGCTGGCGAACGACTACCCGCAGCTCGGCGGGGACTACGAGGTCGTGCACCACACGCAGCTGATCGAGCGCCTCACCGCCGAGGGGCGGCTGCCGCCGCTGGCCGAGACGCGCACGCTCACCTACCACGACCCCTGCTACCTGGGGCGGCACAACGGCGTCTACGACGCGCCGCGCGAGGTCCTGAAGGCGGGCGGCACGCGGCTCGTGGAGATGGAGCACAGCCGCAACGACTCCTTCTGCTGCGGCGCGGGCGGCGCGCAGTTCTGGAAGGAGGAGGAGCCGGGGGACAGGCGCGTCTCCGAGGAGCGCTTCGCGCAGGCCCTCGCGACGGGCGCCGAGGTCGTCGCCACTGGCTGCCCGTTCTGCAAGGTCATGCTCGCCTCCAGCGAGAACGCGCAGGCGCAGGGGGCGCCCGAGGTGGTCGACGTGGCCCAGCTCGTCGCGGCCCGCCTCGACGCGATCCAGGCCAAGCTCGACGCCGCCCGCGGCTAGCGGCCGGCGGCGTGCCGCCCCGGGCCGGCGCGCCGGCCGTCCGCGGCGGCCCTAGTGGCATGTTCATCAGCGCGCAGCGCGGTCCCCGGCTTATCCTGGCGCGGTGACGCCCTTCGTGGGGACGGCAGGTCCTGACCTCGAGGGCACGGGCGCCGCGCGCGGTCGTGGTCCCGCGGAGGCATGAGGGTGGGCACGGGCAAGCTGGCCATCGACAAGCGCACGGAGTCGGTCAGCGCGGCCAACAGGGCGGTGCGGCTGCTCCAGGAGATGCTCGAGCACACCAGCGAGGCCGTGTTCGTCCTGGGCGAGGACGACCGCATCATCGACTGCAACCCCCGCGCCGAGGTCACGCTCGGCGCGCGCCGCGGCGAGCTGATCGGCCTGCCCCTCAGCGAGATCGTCCCCATGGGGTCGCCGCTGCTCGCGCTGCTGGCGGTCCAGGACGCCGACGAGCCCCTGCGGCTCGAGGTCGAGCTCGAGCGGCGCGACGGCGGCTACGTCCCCGTCGAGATGCTGGCGCGCCGCCTGGACGACGGCGCCACGCTGCTCCTGTGCCGCGACACGACGCTCGCCCGGTCGGCCGAGCGGGCGCTGGAGCGCAGCGAGCGCCGGTTCATGGCGCTCGTCAAGCACTCCTCGGACGTCACGATCGTCCTCGACGGGCACGGCGGCGTCAGCTTCGTCTCGCCGTCGATCGCCAGGCTCGGCGTGCTGCAGCCGATCTACGCCGAGGCGCAGCTCTGGCGGGTCGTGCACCCGCGGGACCGCGCCCGCGTCGAGGAGGACATGCGCGAGCTGAAGGCGACCCGCGCCGGCTCCACCCCCGACGTGCCGCCCCGCGTGTCCCGCTTCCGCTACCGGGTGAGGGGCGAGTGGCGCTGGGTCGAGGCCGTCGGCACCGACCTGCGCGACGACCCCGACGTGCGCGGGATCGTCCTCAACGTCCGCGACGTCACCGAGCGCGAGGAGTCGGCCCAGCGCCTGCGCGTGAGCGAGGCCTACTACCGCGCGATCTTCGAGAAGAGCCTCGAGGGCGTGGTGCTGCTCGATCGGGACAGGCGCGTGCGCTCGGTGAGCGGCGCCGTGGTGAGCCTCCTCGGGTACCCGGTCGAGGACCACCTCGGACGCGACCGCACCGACCTCGTCCACCCCGAGGACCGCGACGCGTTCATCGACGCGCTCGACATGGCCGAGGCGATGCCTGGGGCCACGGAGGCGCTGCGCTTCCGCGCCCGGGACTCCCGCGGCGAGTGGCGCTGGCTCGAGGGCACGGTCACGAACCTGCTCGAGGACCCCGACGTCAGGGCCTACGTGCTGAACTTCCGCGACATCAGCGACCGCGTGCGGGCGATGGAGAAGATCCAGAACCTGAACGAGGAGCTGAAGCGGCGCCTCGACCACGTGCAGTCCCTGCGGCGCATCGACATGGCGATCACGAACTCCGTGGACGTGCGCCTGGTGCTCGACATCTTCATGGACCAGCTGGTGCAGGACCTCGGGGTCGACGCCGTGGCGGTCCTGCTCTACGAGCCGGCCGGTCAGGTCCTCAGGCCCGCCGTGGGCCGCGGCTTCACCGGCGAGCTCCGCCAGCGCCTGCGCCTGGCGCTGGGCGACGGGCCCGCGGGCCGGGCGGCGCTGGAGCAGCGCTCGATCTTCCTCCCCGACCTGCGGCAGGAGCCACAGAAGGGCGCCGCCGTCGCCGAGGCGCAGCAGGAGGGCTTCGCCAGCTACATGGCGGTGCCGATGTTCGCCAAGGGCCAGCTCCAGGGCGTGATCGAGCTGTACACGAAGCAGCCGCTCGAGCCGAACGACGAGTGGCTCGAGTTCCTCGAGACCTACGCCGACCAGGGCGCCATCGCGATCGAGAACGCGCAGCTCCTGCGGTCGCTCGAGCGCTCGAACGTCGAGCTGCAGCGGGCCTACGACCGCACGATCGCCGGCTGGGCGAACGCCCTCGACCTCAAGGACGAGGACACGGCCGGCCACAGCAAGCGCGTCACCGACATGACGGTGCGCCTGGCGCGGCGCCTCGGCATGTCGGCCGACGAGCTCGTGCACGTCCAGCGCGGCGCCCTGCTGCACGACATCGGCAAGATGGGCATCCCCGACTCGATCCTCCTCAAGCGCGGGCCGCTCACCGAGGAGGAGTTCGAGATCATGAAGCGCCACCCCGTCTACGCCTACGAGCTCCTGAGCCCCATCGAGTTCCTGCGCCCGGCGCTCGACATCCCCTACGCCCACCACGAGCGCTGGGACGGCACCGGCTACCCGCGCGGCCTCAAGGGCGAGGAGATCCCGCTGGCGGCGCGCATCTTCGCGATCGTCGACGTGTTCGACGCTCTCACGTCGGACCGCCCCTACCGCAAGGCCTGGACGCGCGAGGAGGCCCTCGCGCACATCAGGAAGGGCGTGGGCACCCACTTCGACCCGCGCGTGGCCGAGGCGTTCTTCGAGATGATCGAGGCGTCCGGCGAGTAGGCCGGCCCCGCCGACCGCGGTCGCCCTCCGCGCCGGACGCGTCCCCGGGCGGCCGCGCTGCGTCGCCGCGCCCTGCCAGGGTGGCCGGGCGGCCCGCGCCGCGGGTTCGCCCACCGTCGCTCGCGGCGCCGGGGGCAGGTGGCGGCCGGCGATATGCTGGCGCGCGTGAAGGGCCCCCTGCGCTTCGCCGTGTCCGCCGTCCTCCTCGTCGCCGCCGGAGCCGGGGCCTACCTGCTGGGCGCCTGGCTGCGCCCGGAGCCCCCGCCCGCCGGCACGGCGCTGCAGAACCCCGTGCCGATCTCGGGCTTGGCGCTGGTCGACCAGCGGGGCGAGGGGTTCCGCCTCGCCGAGGACATGCGCGGCGACGTGGCGCTCGTCTTCTTCGGCTACACGCGCTGCCCGGACGTCTGCCCGCTGACGATGTCCCAGCTCTCGAGCGCCTACACGGCCGCCGGCGAGCCCGAGGACCTGCGGGTGGTGATGGTCAGCGTCGACCCCGAGCACGACACGCCCGAGGTGATCGGCGGCTACGTCGAGCGGTTCCACCCGTCGTTCGTCGGCCTGACGGGCACGAACCCGCAGGTGGCCGCGGCCGCGAAGGCGTTCTTCGTCGGCTACGGGGGATCTGGCGTCGACCTCGTCCACACCGAGTACGTGGCCGTGCTCGACCGCGAGGGGCGCCTCCGGTACGTCTACGGCACCACCGCGGTGCCGAGCCTGGCCCGCGACATACCGCGGCTCCTGCGGGAGCTCTAGCCCTTCCCGGCGAAGACGTTCGCGAGGGGAGCGCGAGGGCTCAGTTGAGCGAGGCCTCCTGCGCGTAGGCGCGCAGGGCGCGCGGCAGCACGAGGTAGCGGCCGCGCGTGCCGGCGATCAGGCCCTCGCGGCGGAGCTGCTGGACGGCGGCGCTCGTGGTCTCGCGAGCCGCGCCCACCAGCGCGGCCAGGGTGTCGTGCGTCAGCGGCAGCGTCAGCCGGACCATGCCGTCGGCGACCTCCTGGCCGAACCTCTCGGCCAGTCGCGCGAACGCCAGCGCCACGCGCGCCACCACGGGGGTGTCCTCCTCCTCGAGATGCTCGGTCAGGCGCTCGAGGCGCTGCGCGGCGGCGCGGTCGAGGAGGTCGCGCGCGACCTCGGAGCCGGTCCCCAGCGGCACGGCCACGACGCGCGTGTCGGGGCCCAGGGCCGTGGCGGTGTCGAGGTAGCGCTCCTGGCGGCCGCTCACGGCGCCCACGACGTCGCCGGGCCCGGCCAGGTCGACGACGCGCTCGCGCCCGCGCCCACCCCCGACGGCGAGCGCCAGCAGGCCGGACGAGACGAGGAAGGCGGACTCGACCTCGTCGCCCTGCCTGTACAGGGTCTCGCCGGCCGAGAGCGTGATGCCGCGCCCCAGCTCCTGCAGCGGCAGCAGGACACCCTCCGCTCCGGCCTGCGGCTGGGGCGGCACGACCTCCTGCGGCGCGAGGCCCGTGGCGGCGTCGTAGACCGGCGTCATGCGCAGATTCTAAGCCTCGCGAGGGCGGGAGGGAGTGTGCCCGGCCGCATGCCGACCCGGTCTGGGCAGGCGTCCAGGGCCGGGCACATCGCTGGAGCGGCCGGGCGTCAGCGGCCGCGCTCGCCCCGCGAGAGCCGCCGCGCGCCCGCCCCGCGCTCGCGCCGCCGCGTCCCTAACCCTCGTCCCGGTGCACGAGCCTCCCGGCCACGACCGTCGCCACCGGCCAGCCGCGCAGCGCCTCGCCCTGCCAGGGCGTGTGCTTGGCCTTGGTCCGGAACCGCGCGCCGTCCACCGCGCGCTCCGACCCGAGGTCGAGGACCGTGACGTCCGCCGGCGCGCCCGGCTCCAGGCGCGGCGCCGGCCAGCCCATCACGCGCGCCGGCCCGTCCTGCAGCAGCCACAGCAGGCGCTCGAGCGGCAGGGCGCCCCCCAGCACCAGGCGCGTGTAGAGGAGCGGGAACGCGACCTCGAGGTTCGCGATGCCGAACGGCGCGGTGAGCATGTCCTGCTGCTTCTCGGCCAGCGTGTGCGGCGCGTGGTCGGTGCCGATGGCGTCGACGGAGCCGTCGGTGAGGCCGGCCCGCAGCGCGGCGACGTCGTCGGTGGTGCGCAGCGGCGGCGCCACCTTGTAGACGGGGTCGAAGCCGCACAGGCTCTCGTCGGTGAGCGTGAGGTGGTGGGGCGTGACCTCGACGGTGATGGGCGCGCCGCTCGCCTTCAGCCAGCGCGCGACCTCGAGCCCGCGCCGCGAGCTCACGTGCGCGATGTGCACGCGCGCGCCGGTGAGCCTGGCGACCTCGCCGTCGCGGAAGACCATCACCGCCTCGGCCGCGTCGGGGTTGCCCGGCAGGCCCAGGCGCTGGCTCACGGCGCCCTCGTGCATCACGCCGCCGTCCCTGAGCGTCGGGTCCTCGGAGTGCGTCTGCACGACGAGGCCGAGCTCGGCGGCGTACTCGCAGGCGCTGCGGAACAGGCGCGAGTCGGCCACCGGCACGCCGTCGTCCGTGACCATCACGGCGCCGGCGGCCTTCAGAGCGGCGAAGTCGGTGAGCTCCTCGCCGCGCAGGCCCCGGCTGATCGCCGCCGCGGGCCTGAGCCTCGCGCCCTCCACGCGCGCCGCGCGCGCCACGAGGTCGGCGACGATCCCCGGGTCGTCGACCACCGGGTCGGTGTTCGCCATCGAGACCACGGTCCCGTAGCCGCCGGCCGCGGCGGCCGCCAGGCCGCTGGCGAGGTCCTCCTTGACCTCCTGCCCGGGGTCGCGCAGGTGGACGTGCAGGTCGAGGAACGCCGGGGTCACCAGCTTCCCCTCGGCGTCGACATCGACGTCCACCGGCCCGCCCAGGTCGAGGCCCTCGATCACGCCGTCCTTGACGTACAGGTCGTGGGTGCCGCGGTCGCCCGCCCCGTCGAGCAGGCGCCCGCCCCTCAGCGCGAGCCTCACGACCTGCCCACCAGCAGCGCGTAGAGCACGGCCATGCGCACGGGCACGCCGCTCGCGACCTGGCGCTCGACCAGGCTGCGCGGGCCGTCGGCGAGCTCGGTCGCGACCTCGACGTCGCGGTTCAGGGGCCCCGGGTGCATCACGAACGCGTGCGGCTTGGCGAGCGCGAGGTGCCGCTCCCTGAGCTGGTAGCGCGCCACGTACTCGGCCAGCGAGGTGAGGCGCCGCGGGCCCAGGCGCTCGCGCTGGATGCGCAGCGCCATCAGGGCGTCGGCGCCGGAGGCCGCCTCGTCGAGGTCGGTGGTCAGGTGCACGCCGGGGAGCCTGCCCAGCTCGCGCGGCAGCAGGGCGGCGGGCCCGCACAGCACGACCTCGCCGCCCAGCAGGGTGAACAGCTCGGCGTTCGAGCGCGCGACCCGGGAGTGCTCGATGTCGCCGACGATCGTCAGCCGCCGGCCGGCGAAGGGCCTGGCGCGGTCCTGCGGCGGCAGGCCGGCCTCGGTCAGCGCGGCGCGCAGCGTGTAGGCGTCGAGCAGGGCCTGCGTGGGGTGGGCGTGGCGGCCGTCGCCGGCGTTCACGACGGCGCGGTCCGTCCAGCGCGCGATCTGGTGCGGCACGCCCGCCGACGGGTGCCTGACCACGTAGAGGTCGGCCTGGAGCTGCTCGATCGTGCGCAGCGTGTCGCGCACGCTCTCGCCCTTCTTCAGGCTCGAGGAGCCGGCGGCGAACGAGATCACGTCGGCCGACTGCGCGCGGGCCGCCCGCTCGAACGACAGGCGGGTGCGGGTGCTCTCCTCGAAGAACAGCGTCGCGACCGTGTAGCCCTGCAGCGCCGGCACGCGCTTCACCGGGCGGGTCAGCACCTGGGCCATCACGTCGGCCGTCTCCAGCAGCGAGACGACCTCCTCCGCCGTCCACCCCTCGAAGTCGAGGAGGTGGCGGTGGCGTCTGGCTGCGGCTGCCGGCGGCGGTGCGGGCGGGACGTGAGCGGCGGCGCCGGTCACGCCGCGCGCTCCCACAGCTCGACCCCGTCCTCGCCGTCGACCTCCCGCAGGCGCACGTGCACGATCTCCGACCGGCTCGTCGGCACGTTCTTGCCCACGTAGTCGGCGCGGATCGGCAGCTCGCGGTGGCCGCGGTCGACCATCACCGCGTACTGGATCGCGGCGGGACGGCCCATGTCGATGATCGCGTCGAGCGCCGCGCGCGCCGTGCGGCCGGTGTAGAGGACGTCGTCGACCAGCACGATCTTCGCTCCGTGCACGTCGAAGTCGACCTCGGTGCGCCTGACGATCGGCTGCAGCGAGATCTCCGTCAGGTCGTCGCGGTAGAGCGTGATGTCGAGCTTGCCGACCGGTGGCCGCGAGCCCTCGAACCGCTCGATGAGCCCGGCCAGGCGCTCGGCCAGCGGCACGCCGCGGGTGTGGATGCCCACCAGCGCCACGTCGCCCGCGCCCTTGTTGCGCTCGATCACCTCGTGGGCGATGCGCTTGAGGGCCCGCTCGAACTCGGCGGCCGACATGATCTTGGACTTGAGGACGAGGTTCGCTGTCTCAGGCATGTCGCTCCTTCCCGGCCTCGCTGGACCGGATTAAAGGTCGAGGCAGCATACAGCCGGCCCGGCCCGCCGCGGTGAGCGCCGAGAACGTGCCGTTCCGCGCGGGCCGGAGCCGGTACGGGAGGCTCGTGGGGCCGGTGGTATCGTGCCTTTCATGACCGAGACAGCGACGAGGGCGCCGGAGGCCGGCGCCGCCAGGACGTACGGGAACCTCATAGGCGGGCGCAGCGTGCCGAGTCCCACCTCGTTCGCCTCGCGCAGCTCCAGCCGCCTCTCCGACGTCGTGGGCTACTTCCCCGAGGCGACGAAGGAGCAGGTGCGCGAGGCCTGCCAGGTCGCCCGCGAGGCGTTCAGGACGTGGTCGCGCACCCCCGCGCCGATCCGCGGCCAGGTCATCGGCCAGCTCGGTAAGGCGCTCGAGCGCGAGAAGGAGTCGCTGGCGCGCCTGGTCACGCGCGAGATGGGCAAGACGCTCAAGGAGGCGCGCGGCTCGGTGCAGGAGGCCATCGACACCTGCCACTTCTTCCAGTCCGAGGGCCGCAGGCTCTACGGCCAGACCGTGCCGTCCGAGATGCCGCGCAAGGAGCTGGCCACCTACCGGCGCCCGCTGGGCGTCGTCGGCATCGTCACGGCCGGGAACTTCCCGATCGCCGTGCCCTCGTGGAAGATCGTGCCGGCGCTGCTCACCGGCAACACGATCGTGTGGAAGCCCTCGGAGGACGCCCCGGCCGTGGCCTACGCGTTCGCGAAGCTGATCGAGGAGGCGGGCGTGCCGGCGGGCGTGCTGAACGTCGTGTTCGGCGGCGGCGCGGGCGCGGCCGGCGAGTTCCTCGTCGAGATGATGGACGAGGGCCTGCTCGACAAGTTCGCCTTCACCGGCAGCACCGCGGTGGGCAGGCGCATCGGCGAGATCGCCGGGCGGAACCTTATCCACCCGACGCTGGAGCTGGGCGGCAAGAACCCGCTGATCGTCATGCGCGACGCCGACCTCGACAACGCCGTGGAGGGCGCGCTCTTCTCGGCGTTCGGCACCGGCGGCCAGCGCTGCACCTCGGCCGGGAACCTGATCGTGGACGCGCCCGTCTACGACGAGTTCAAGCGCCGCTTCCTCGAGCGCGTGGAGGCCATCAGGATCGGCGACCCGAGGGAGAGCGAGGACGTCCTCTACGGGCCCTTCATCAACGAGCGCTTCTTCCGCACCTGGCTCCAGCACTACGACTGGGGCCGCGAGGACGGCGCCACGCTGCTCTACGGCAAGGGCCGCATCGAGGAGGGCAACGCGCCCGTGGGCTTCGTCGGCGACCCGAACGAGGGCTACTACGGCTGGCCGACCGTCTGGGAGGGCGTGCGACCGGGCATGAAGGTCTTCCAGACCGAGGTCTTCGGCCCCACCATCAACCTCGTGAAGGTCGACGGCATCGAGGAGGCGGTGCGCGTCGCGAACTCGGTCGACTACGGCCTCTCCAGCGCGATCTACACGAACGACCGCGAGTGGGCGCACTACTTCAAGGAGAACATCGAGGCCGGGATGTCCTCGATCAACAACACGACCGTCGGCGCCGAGGCGCACATGCCGTTCGGCGGCGTGAAGGGCTCGGGCAACGGCACGCGCGAGTCCGGCATCTGGGTCATCGACGGCTACACCTACTGGCACGCCGTCAACGACGACGTCTCCGGCCGGCTCCAGCTCGCCCAGATGGACACGGCCTACGTGGAGCCCAAGGGCCAGGTGGACGTCGCCGGGCTGTTCTGAGGGGACGCCGGGCTCATAAGGGGCGCGGCCCGCGCAGGGCCGCGCCCCTCGCTGTGGCGGCCATCGTCCCGGCGTACGCCCCCGGGATGTAAGGTGAATGTAACAGGAGGCGTCTCATCATGGGTGAAGTGACGGCTCCGTCTGTAACCCGGATTCGCGAGCTGCGGGAGTGCGCCGGGCTCAGTCAGGAAGCGTTGGGTGAGCGGGTCGGCGTCACGCGCCAGACCATCGCGGCCTGGGAGCGTGGCGAGCGCGACGTCGGCCTGGCGCAGCTAGCTCGCGTCGCTAGGGCCCTCGGGGCGCAGCTGGACGACCTCTTCGAGGACGCTCCCGAGGATCAGCCCAGGTTGCTGTTCCGGGCCGACGACCCGAAGGCACTGACTCCAGCGCTGCGTGCGGTCGTCGACCGCAAGGTCGGTGACTACGTGGCGATCGAGAGCCTGTTGGGGGAAGCTCCCTTCGTCCCTGAATCCAGGCCTATGGAGGGCTTCGACCCCGACGAGGTCGAGGAGGTCGCTGAGCGCGTCAGGGACAGCCTGGGAGCGGACGACGCGCCGATCGACGACGTGATCGAGCTCCTCGAGTCCATCGGGATGAAGGTCGTGCGTCACCCTCTTCCGAACCCCGTGTCGGGTTTCTCCGCGTTCCGGGAGGACTGGGGCGGTGTCATCGTCATCAACGCCTCCCACCCCATCGACCGCCAGTACTTCACGGCGCTGCATGAGCTCGGTCACCTGATCTTCCACAGACGGGAGTACTCCGTCCCTGGCTCTGGCACGACGAACTCCAAGGACCCACGGGAGAAGGTCGCCAACCACTTCGCCAGCGCGGTCCTCCTGCCTAGGAGAGCGCTCCTGAAGGACCTGCGTCGTCTGCGCCTTCCATGGATCCCCGATCCCGTGCTCGTGGACCTACGCCTGAAGTACAAGGTCAGCATGAGGACCATCGTCCTCAGGGCGAAGACCCTGGGGATCATAGAGGGTCGTCAGGCCGGTCAGCAGATAGGCGTCCTCAACGAACGGTTCGGCAGGGACAGGGAAGAGCCGGAGTTGCGCGGACCGGAGGCTGGCCGTAGAGGCAGGCTCGAGGTGCTCACGTACCAGGCGTTGGTCGCTGACCTCATCACGGGGTCGCGTGCGGCCGAGGTCCTCGGCAAGCCCCTGAGCGAGGTTCGTGAGGAGCTCAGGCGCTACCTTACCGATCCGGTGTCGGAGGCTGTCGAGGCTTGATCTTGCTCTCCGACGCCAACGTGCTCATCGACCTGGCGTACGTGAGCGGTATCGACGTACTGCCGCGCATAGCGGCCACAGAGGTTCTGGATGTCGTACTGGACGAGTGCGTCGATGATCGACAACCCGATATCGCGAGAGAGATACAGCTCGCGGGCATCAAGGTCGTGAAGGCCGAGGCCTCGTGGCGGACCGAGTCTTCGCGGTTCAGATCAGCTGCGCTGAGCGTGGTCGACACTTTGAACCTGTACTATGCCCATTCGCGCGGCCGCATCCTTCTCGCCGCCGACAAGGCGCTACGGACCAGGGCCGAGCGTGAGGGCGTCGAGGTGCATGGCTCGCTCTGGGTGGTCGAGGAGGCTCTTAGCAGGGGGCTGAGAAGCGCGGCCGACCTATGTGACTGGCTAGCCAGGTGGTCGACCATCGGCAGCCGGCTCCCGGCGCCAGAGGTCGGCCGGTTGCGCTTGCTGCTCGGCTGTTGACGCCGCGGCAGGCGCTCGTCCTGCCGCCGGACCACAGTTCCTGATCCACTCATCCCCTGGCTACCGGCTCGTTCAGGAGCTCCTTCAGCCTCTCGTCGGCGAGCAGGTCCTTGATCTCCTGGACGCGGTCCTTGTGCACCAGCAGGAGCGCGTGGCCGCGCTTGACGATCACGAGGTCGTGGACGCCGAGGGTCACGACCACGTCGCCGTCGTCCTCGGTGTAGACGATGTTGCCCGAGGCGTCGCGGCCCACGTGCCGGCCCACGACGGTGTTCGTGCCGTCGTTCTCGACCAGGCGCTCCAGCGCCACCCAGTCGCCGATGTCGTCCCACTCGAAGCTGCCCGGCACCACGTACGCCCTGTCGGTGCGCTCCATCAGCGCGTAGTCGATCGAGATGCGGGGCAGCGCGGGGAAGACGTCGGCCACCTTGCCCCTCTCGAACGCGTCGCGCAGCGGGACCATCAGGTCGGGCGCGTGGCGGTCGAGCTCGGCGAGGACGGCGTGGACGCGCCAGACGAAGATGCCGGCGTTCCAGAGGTAGCCGCCGGCGGCGAGGTAGGCCTCGGCGGTGCGGGCGCTCGGCTTCTCGACGAAGCGCCTGACGCGGTGCGCCGGCCCCACGGTCTCGCCGGCCTCGATGTAGCCGTAGCCGGTGGCGGGCCGGGTCGGGGTGATGCCGACGGTGACGAGCCCGTTCGTCTCGGCGGCGACCCGGGCGGCGGTGCGGATCGCGTCGTGGAACCCCTCGCCGATGCGGTGGTCGGACGAGAAGAAGCCGGTGACGACGTCGCCGTGCCGCTGCGCGATCGTCAGGCAGGCGAGGGCGATGGCGGGCGCCGAGTCGCGCGATGTCGGCTCGACCAGCAGGTTCTCGACGGGCACGTCGGGGAGCTGCTCGCACACGAGCCCCACGTACTTACGCGCCGTCGCCACGTACACGTTGGCGGGCGAGCCCGCCAGGGGCAGCACCCTGTCGTAGGTCTGCTGGATCAGGGTGCGGCCCGAGCGCCCCAGGTCGAGGAACTGCTTCGGCCTGTCCGGGGTCGAGAGCGGCCAGAAGCGCTGACCCTGGCCCCCCGCCATGATCACAGCGCGGAATCCGGGGATGGCCCCCCGCCCGGCCGGCGCGTGCTCGCTTCGCTTCACCGTCCGTACCGCCTCTCGCGGGCCTGGAAGTCGCGCAGGGCCCGCAGGAAGTCGACCTTGCGGAACTCCGGCCAGTTCGCGTCGCAGAAGTAGAACTCGCTGTAGGCCGTCTGCCACGGCATGAAACCGGACAGCCGGATCTCGCCGGAGGTCCGGATCACGAAGTCGGGGTCCGGCATGCCGGCAGTGTAGAGGTGCGCCGTGAGCTCCTCGGCGCACACGTTACCGGCGACGCTCTCCAGGGTCTCCCCGGCGGCGAGCCGCGCGAGCAGCAGCTTGTTGACCGCGTCGATGATCTCCTCGCGGCCGCCGTAGCCGAGCGCGACGTTGACGTGGAGGTTGTCGTAGTCCTTCGTCGCCTCCTCCATCGCCCGCAGCGCCTGCTTCGCGTCCTCGGGGAAGTCCGACGTGTCGCCGATGATCCGCACGCGCACGCGGTTCGCGTGCAGCTTCTCGTCGGTGAGCAGCTCTCGCGCCTGCTGCGCGAACAGGGCGTGGAGGTGGGCGACCTCGTCCGGGGGACGCCCGCGGTTGTCCGTCGAGAAGCCCCACAGCGTCACGTGGGTGACGCCGAGCTCGAGGCACCAGTCGAGGACCTCGCGCGCCTTCTCGGCGCCGTGGTCGTGCCCGGCCTTGGCGTCGAGGCCCACGGCGCGGGCGAAGCGCCGGTTGCCGTCCATGATGATGCCGATGTGGCGCGGCAGCCTGCCGCCCGCGCGGATCGCCTTGACCAGCCGCCGCTCGTAGAGCCAGTAGAGCGGCCGCGACAGCGCGTTGAAGACCCTCAGCGTCCCCTTCGCCGCCTTGGCGCGCCGGCCGGTCCTGTGGGCAGCGCTCGGCCCGGCCGCGCCGGCCGTCGGGCCCGTCGACCGGACCCCGACCGCGGCACGCTCGCCGGCGCTCTCGGGGCCGACGTTAGCCGCCCCCGCGTCGGCTTCGGTCTCCACAGCGGGCACGGGGAAGAGTCTACCGCTGCCGCGACGGCTACTTGCCGTTGGGCGAGAGCATCACGATGGGCGTGCGCAGCAGTATCTCCAGGTCCCACCACACCGACCAGTTGCGCACGTAGTGCGCCTCCATGGCCTGGCGTTCCTCGAAGCTGACCTCGTTGCGGGCCTCGACCTGCCAGTAGCCCGTGATCCCCGGCCTCGCCAGGAATATCAGGTCGCGCTCCGGGCCCATGTCCTCGAGCTCGCTCACCAGGTACGGCCGGGGGCCGACGAGGCTCATCTGGCCCAGCAGTACGTTCACGAGCTGGGGGAACTCGTCGATCGAGAGGCGGCGCAGTACGCGCCCCACCCGTGTGATGCGCGGGTCGTTCGTCAGCTTGCGGTAGCGCCCGTACTCCTCGCGGGCGGCCGGGTCGTCGGCCAGGAGCTCCTCGAGCCGCTGCTCGGCGTCGCGGTGCATGGTGCGGAACTTCACGCAGCGGAACGGCCGGCCGCCGCGACCTACCCGCGGGGAGAGGTGGAAGGGCGACCCGGGCGAGTCGAGGCGGATCACGAGGGCGACGAGCGCGAGCGGTACGGCCAGCGCCGCGAGCATGATCGTGGCGAGCACGAGGTCCATCGCGCGCTTCACGGCCCGGTTCGTGGGCGAGGCGAGCTGGTTCCTGACCTCGAGCGCCAGCGACGACCCCAGCGGCGCGGCCGTCACCGAGCTCGCCGGCAGCCCGCCGAGGTCGGGCAGGTACTGGACGTAACGGAGCTGCCTGTCGGCGTGCCTCAGCACCTCGTCGAACGCGAGCTCGCGCGCGGCGTCGGGCGCCACGATCACGTGCTTGACGTCGTGCTCGCGCACGTAGCGCCAGGCGTCCTCGAGCCGTCCGAGGACGGGCGGGTCGTCGAGGTCCCAGCCGGAGGCGCCGAACGCGGCGACCGGGTGCAGGCCGAGGCCGGGATGCCGCGCCAGGTGACGGGCGGTCCGCGCCGCCGACGGGCCGGTGCCGAGCACGACGACGGCCCTTCCCCACAGGTGCAGGGCGCGTAGCGCTCCCTTCACGAGCGCGCGCACGCCGGGAGCGAGCACGACGCTCGCCGCCAGCGTGACGGCCAGGGCGCCGGCCGACAGCTCCAGGGCGGGCAGCAGCACCGTCGCGCCCGCCACCAGCAGGGTGCCCATCGCCGCGACGTTCACGGACCCGGCCAGCTCCCGGTGGCTGGGGCGGCCGTAGGCGGGGTAGTGTCCCGTCAGGACGCCGACGAGCGGCCACGCCAGGGTGGCGAAGGCCAGGGCGGGGGAGAAGCTGCCGGCGTCGCCCTTGACGACCATCAGCGCCACCGCTGCCGCCGCCGCGCCGGCGACGGCGTCCCCCAGCGCCAGCGAGGCCCTAACGGCGGCGGCGCTGAGGAGTCCGGTCTCGGCGCGCGCGAACGCCCGGTGTCCGACCGCGCGCCAACCGAGGACGGCGGCCAGCGGGTAGAGGATCGCGCCGGTGAGCAGCGTGGCGTCCAGGGAGTTGAGCAGGAGGACGCCCAGCAGCACCACGGCCGCGGCCTTGTCACGCTGCTGGACCGCGCGCAGGCCAAGCGCTACGAACAGCGCGGCGAGCCCCACGACGCCCACGGCGCCCCTCTCCACCCAGACGGCCAAGACCATGTTGTGCGCGTGGGAGGCGATCGGCCGCAGGCGGGCCTGGTCCCCTTCGAGCGCGTTGACGGCCTCGGGCAGCCCTCCCGTGCCCCAGCCGAGGAGCGGCCGGGCGCGGATCGCGTCGAGCGCGTCGCGCCATATGGGGTAGCGAGACGCCCGGAGCGAGGCCACGCCCCTCTCGGCGCGGCCGGGCACGTACGGTACGGGCACGTCGGTGGCCGTGAGCTGCAGCTCGGCGAAGGCGGTGCTCACGTTCGTGAGGTTCGACCTGTCGGGCACCACGCCCACGTACCAGGCGAGCGGACGGTCGCCGTCGTACCTGAACGTGACCTGGGCGCGCACCATGCCGTCGTCGAGGGCGAGGGCGCCGGTGGAGAGGACCGTAAGCGGTCCTGTGACGCGGGCGTCGTGCCTCGTCCCCGTCAGCGTGGTGCCCAGGTGGGCGGCGCCATCCTCGCCCTGCAGCAGACCCCAACCGTCGAACCCCGGCCTGGCCTCGCTGAACGGCCGGAGGACCGCGCTCAGGGTGTAGGTCTGCTCCGGCTCGAGCATCACGACCTGCTGCAGGCGCGCCCAGTTGTCCGTCGAGCGCTTCGTGACGATGATCGCCGAGCGGGTCATGCCCTCGACGTCCAGCGTGGAGCCCGAGTAGGAGACCCCGAGCGGCAGCCACCAGTCGCCGTCGACGACCTCGGTGCCGCGGAAGAGGTTCGCGTCGGCGGGCGCCGGCTGGAAGGACGTCAGGAACCCGGTCCGGCCCACCCCGAGCGGGGCCAGGAGGCCGGAGGCGAGGAGGAACATGACGGCCAGGAGCGCCCACTCGGCGATGCGCGTGCCGGCCGTCGCGCGCCTGCCGACGAAGCGCAGCAGGAACGCCACTGCGAGCCAGGCGAACATCGCCTCGCGGGCGCCGGAGAGGACCACCCCGGCCGCGCCGATCGCCAACGCCACGACGCGCAGTCGCGGCGACGGCACCACGACCGCCAGCAGCGCCGAGAGCACGACCATCATGTGTCCGAACGTGGCCGGGTGCGACTGCCAGGTGATGGCGTCGAGGGGGGTGCGGGCGGTCTCCCAGCGGAAGCCGTCGAGCTGTCGCAGGCCGACCAAGAAGGCGATGAGCAGTCCGACGACCAGCCCCGCTCCTATGAAGCCGGAGAGGCCGTGCGGCGCCAGGCGCTCGCGCAGGGCGGTGGCGGAGCGGAAGAGCAGCCAAGCCGCCAGCACCTGCGCCAGCGTCTCGACCGCCGTCACCGGGTGGCCCGT
>Ga0207873_1000395_pt1 | contig 48563 bp, 30 predicted proteins | sample BGWIniCompost_FD_187373 | JGI IMG/M metagenome (GOLD analysis project Ga0207873, IMG submission 187373) | Cellulose adapted compost microbial communities from Newby Island Compost Facility, Milpitas, CA, USA - BGW Initial Compost (SPAdes)... ...
GGAGGAGCGCGACACGGAGGAGCGCGACACGGAGGAGCGCGACACGGAGGAGCGCGACACGGAGGAGCGCGACACGGAGGAGCGCGACACCACCCGCTCGGACTCGCCGCCGTCAAAAGTATTGCGAGAGCCCGACCTGGAGGAACCAGCGCTGCTCGGGGACGAGCAGCCGCGCCAGATCGACGCGCAGCAGACGACCGGAGAGGAGCGTGGGCACGAGGCGCGCTCCCCCGCCCACGCCCAGCGCGTGTTGCCACGGGCCCTGCGCCGTTCCGGTGACATCCATCGCCGAGAACGAGGCGGCGTCCGCGAAGGCGACCCCCTGCAGCGCCCAGCGCGCCGCGAAGCGCCAGGCTTGCCGGAGCTCGACGGTGCCCAGCGCGTGGGCCTCGTTTCGAAAGAAGGCGTCGTCCAGCCCGCGGACCCCGTAGAAGCTCCCGAGCAGCAGGCTGTGGTTGACGTTCCCCGGGCTCACCCCCTCCACGGCGGCGCGCCCCACGAGCGCGGTCGTCTCCGTCGGGGACCAGGCCGCGATCAGGGTCGCGCCGAGCTCGTGGCGGGGCTCGACGGCCGGCAGGAACGCGGACGTCGTCAGATGGACCGTCGCCAGGTAGCCCTCCGGAACCAGGTCGTGCCAGCGGTATCGATCCCAGGAGGCGACCAGCGTGCTGCCGAACCCCACCCCGTCCGGCGGCGTCACGTCGCCTTCGACCTCCGCGAAGCGCTCCCGATAGACGAAGGCGCTCGCCTCGACGCGCCAGGAGCTGCCGTAGGAGAAGGGCAAGGCCCACCCCGCGCCGCCCCCCACGCGATCGCGATACCAGCCGACCTCCTCGTCGAAGCGGAGGTGAGCGCTCGTGTAGTCCGCCCAGGCCATGAAGCCCCCGGCGCGCGGATTGTAGGGGTGCTCCCACCACCAGATCGCGCCGTTCATGCCGCGCTGCTCCCAGCTCACGGAGGCACCCAGGTTGACGGCGCGGCCGAGCAGGTTGAACTCGTCGAGACCGAGGAGCACGTAGGTGTCGCGGAGGGTCCTGCCCGTCGAGAGATCCAGGGACGGGATCAAGGTCCACTTTTCCCGCACCGTGACCCGGAGGACGTCTCCGCGGACCTCGACCTGCACGCGATCGAAGATCTCGAGGTTCCCGAGCCGCCGCTCGAACTCCGCGAGCTCCTCCGGCGAATAGAGCGCCGGAGGCTCTCGGGGCAAAAGAGACCGAACGGTCTCTTTTTTCGTGCGGTCGTTGCCCCGCACCTCCAGGGAGCGCACCGCGACGCGCTCCGGAAGCGCCGTCGCGTCGGGGGGGTGCTCGACCGCGCCCGCCGAGACGGTCCCCGCGCCCACGGCGAGGATCGCGTAGAGGCCACGGAGCCGCGCCCGCGCCCGCACGCCGAGAGCCCGTGACCTCGCGTCGGTCTCCTCGGAGGGCCTCCCGCCAGGCTCCCGGACCCTGCGCCATGCCGCCGGAGCCGCGCGATCCCCTGTCGAAGCGCTCATGCTCCGGAGGATCTCCGTTTTGGCGCCGAGGCGGTCACCGAGCCCTCCTACTGAAAGCGCTTTTCAATATCAAGCGACACCGGTCAGTGCGAGGCGACCCCGACCAATGCTCAAAGACACCGCCGCCCGGCCCTAAGGCCCGTCACCACTGCTGATTCATCGACGAAGATCATCAACGACACACATTTCCCTTGACTCGTCCGAATGGATCTCTCTAGTTTCGGCCTCGTCGTTATTGAATACGACTTTCATTTTCATCTCTTCGGTTGGCATGAAGGACCCCTCCCCGCGGCTCGCCGCACTCGACTCGACCACGTCCCTTCCCTCCGGGCGTGCCACACCGCGGGAGGGGGCTCTGGACGAACCGGAGCGGCGCGTCGTTCGGCAGCTCGTCGAGGCGCTGCTGTTCGAGGGGTTGGTGAGCTTCCGGAGCGCCCCTCGCGCGCCGGGGTCCGGCTTCGCCGCCATCTACGACCGCGATTTCGCGTTCCGCCTCGGGCAAGTCCCCGTTCGCTGCGTCGGGGCGGTGAGCTCCTTCGGGCGGATCCGCGTCGCGGAAGGCTCCATCGAGCACAGGGCCCACGGCGTGTGGCGGGAGGCGCCCCTGCGGCAGCTCGTGGAGTCCCTGGACGTGGACGCCGAGGCGCGGCAGCGCCTCCTGACGGAGCTCACCCAGACCGTCGCCCTGTGCCGCTGGAACCGCGCGCACCTGGCTCACCACCTGCGGCCGCGCCGGGGTCTGTCCTTCCAGGAGCTCGAGTCCGCCCTCCACGAGGGGCACCCCTACCACCCGAGCTTCAAGGCACGCGCGGGCTTCTCCCTCGAAGATCACCGGGACTACGGGCCCGAGGCCGCGACTCGCTTCCAGCTGCAGTGGCTCGCGGTGGACGCGCGCCGGGTGCGCACGGCGCTCCCGGAGGCTCCGGAGCGCTTCTGGGCGCGGGAGCTGGGGGAGCGCGTGTACGCGGAGTTGACGACGCGCCTCACCGACCAGGGGGCGAGCTGGGACGATCGTGCCTTGCTGCCCGTCCACCCCTGGCAGCTCCGCGCCCTCGACGGCCCGGCGCTCCGCCAGGCGTTCACGGAGCGGGTGCTGCTCCCGCTCGGCCCCGCCGGGGATCGCTATCGAGCCTCTCAGTCCCTGCGCACCCTGCTCAACGCGGATCGCCCGGAGGCCTCCCACGTCAAGCTGCCCCTCGCCACCGTCTGCACCTCTTCACCCCGCCATTTCCGCGCGCACTTCGTCTGCACGGCCCCCGCCGTCTCCGAGTGGCTCGGCGCCGTGGTGGGTGAGGACCCGTTCCTGCGCGACCGCGCCGTGCTGCTGCGCGAATACGCCGCCGCCCTGTTCACGCCGTCGCCGCGCGCGCAGGGCGCCGCCGCGCCGCACGGGGCGGAAGCGCTGGAGGGCATGCTGGGCGTCATCCTCCGCGAGAGCGTGGTCACCAAGCTCGCGCCGGGGGAGGAGGCGGTGCCGTTCAACGCCTTGACGGTCGTCGAGGCCGACGGGCGCCCGTTCATCGCCGAGTGGTTGGACGCCCACGGCGTCGAGGCCTGGGTGGCCCGCCTGCTCGAGGTCATGTTGCTGCCCCTGTGGCACCTGCTGGTGCACCACGGCATCGCCTTCGAGGCGCACCCGCAGAACCTGATCCTCCTGCACCGCGGCGGGTGGCCGGAGAGGCTCGCGCTGCGGGACTTCCACGACGACACGGAGTACGTCGCCGATTTCCTCCGGCGCCCGGAGCTGCTGCCGGATCTGGGCCGCATCGACCCCTACTTCGACACGGTCCCCGACGACGACGGCTACCGGATGGCGTCCACGGACGATCTCCGCGAGCTGTTCACGGACACGGCGTACGTCTTCAACCTCGCGGACCTGTCGTTCCTGCTGGAGCGCCACGCGGGGTTCGTCGAGGAGCTCTTCTGGGAGCGCACGCGACAGGCCCTCGCGGCCTACGGGGCAGCGGGCATGACGGAGCCGGAGCGCATCGCGCGTGTCGCCTGCGACGCACCCGAGCTGCCGGCCGAGTCCCTCCTCGAGAAGAAGCTTCGCGGCGGGCGCCTGCTCGACTTCTTCAGCCACCCCGTGCCGAACCCCCTGAGCCCGAAGTCGGTCGGAGCGCGCGCGGCGCGCCACCGCTCGACCGCGTGACGCACCACCGCACGAGCCGCGGGGGAAGAGGTCAGCCCTCCGGGAACCCCAGCCATGCTGTACGTAGACGACAACCACTTCGATCGGCGCCATTTCCGGGATCGCTCCGCGCTCTTCGACGCGCACCCGATCCTGGGCCGCGGCGGAGATGTACGGATCGCCGTCCGCACGACGGACACGGCCTTCTGGCTCGCCCTCTGCCTCCACGTGAAGGAACAGGGCGGCACCGTCTTCCCCTTGCCAGGAGACACCCCCCTCGACGCCGCCCGTCGCCGCGCCGAGCGCAGCGGCTGCGACTACCTGCTCTTCGGCACCACCGGCGAGGAGGCCCTGGATCGCGCCACTCCGCTCCAACCCTCCCGGTCCGCTCGTGCCGGCGCCCTGATCCAGATGAGCTCGGGCACGACCGGCGACGCCAAGTACGTCGAGCGCAGCTGGAGCAGCATCGACGCGGAGATCGACGGCTACATCGCCCACTTCCCGGCGGCGGGCGCGACGCCGGTCGTCGCCTGCCCCGTCACCCACTCCTACGGGCTCATCAGCGGGGTGCTCGTGGCGCTGCGCCGTGGGGTCGAGCCGATCGTCGTCAGCAACCAGAACCCCAAGTACATCCTGCGCAAGCTGCGCGAGCTCGAGGCGCCGCTCCTCTACTCGTCACCGACGCTCATCGCCACCCTCACGCTGCTCACACCGGAGGCGCAGCCCCTCTTCGCCGTGATGACCTCGGGCGCCGCCCCCCAGCGGTCGTGGTTCGACGGCGCGCGCAGGAAGATCCGTCACCTCCACCAGCAATACGGCTGCTCCGAGGTGGGGTGCATCGCGCTCGGGCTGGACGTGTCCGCGCCCCATCGGGTCGGCGTCCCCCTCCCCCATCTCCAGGTGACCGCCGGGGCGAGCGCCGCCGCGCCCCGGGAGATCGTCGTGCGCCAGCCCGACGGGAGCGAGGTGGAGACTCGTGATCTGGGCTACTTCGAGGACAGCGCCCTGCACTTCGTCTCCCGCCTGGACGACATGATCAACGTCTCCGGCGCCAACGTGTACCCCGCGGAGGTGGAGGAGGTCGTGCTGGAGCTCCCGGAGATCAGCGACGCCGTCGCCTACAAGCGACCGCATCCCTTCGGCAGCGACCTGGTGTGCCTCGATTTCGTGTCTGCGGTCCCCCTGCCGGAGCGGCGGGTGCGCGAGTGGTGCGGCCAGAAGCTCGCTCCGCACCAGATCCCCATGCGCATCAGGCAGGTGGAGAGCATCCCGCGGCTCCCCAACGGCAAGGTCAGCCGGAGAGCCCTCGCCGACGCCGCGAGCAACGGCTGAGCCAACCCCGGACGCACGCCATGCAGACGAAACAGCAAGTCTCCGAATGCATCTACCGGGTGCTCGCCGAGCGCATGTCGCACCCCTCCGCGAGCGCGTTCCACAGCGACGCCCACCTGCGCGACGACCTGGGGCTCGACTCCTCGTCGGTCCTCCAGCTCCTGGTTCACCTCGAGCTCGATCACGGCCTCGCGCTCCCGGAAGAGGCGGTGATGAACCAGGACCTCGACACCGTGCGGCAGCTGCTCGAGGTGCTCCACGCCGCACAGCCCCGGCCCGACACGGGCAAGATCCTCGAGTACGAAGAGGACATCAAGCTCCACTGCTTCGTCAGCTGCTTGAGCGAGGCGATCAAGCGCAGAGCGGGGCTGGAGCACCGCGTGCTCTACTTCGGCGTCTGGGACTCGGAGATCGTCGTCGATGAGCGCCTGACGCTCTCCTATCACAGCCCGACCATCAAGCACGACTTCTTCGTCGAGTGGTACGCGCGGCTCTACGGGGTCACGATCGAGCCTTGGTACGATCCTCGGCTCGACAAGGACGCGAACGCCGCGCGCCTCGTCTCCCTGGTGGAGCGGCGCGAGCCGGACCAGCACATCCTGGTGATGCTGGACATGTACCAGCTGCCGGAGCGGGTCAACGAGTTCAACAAGGACCCGTTCCCCCACTACTTGATGCTGGGCCCCACCGCGCGGCCCGAGGCGTGGATGGTCTACGATCCCGACTATCGCTGGGAGGGCGTGCTGCAGCGCGATCGCATCCTCCACGCCATGCAGCACCCCTCCGTGGCGGGCGGTTACGTCTTCTCGACGCGGGGCGCCCACTCCCCCAGCAGGGAGCAGATCGGCGCGTACCTCGAGGCTTGCCTCGTGCTCGGCGACAACCCGATGACGACGGCGACGCGCCGCTCCGTCACGGCGCACCTCGCCGGCCGCGACGACGCGGGGAGGAGCCTGCCTCTGTCGCACCTGCCCGAGGCCCTCGACGAGCTGCCCATTCTCGCGATCCGCAAGTACGCCTACGAACACGGTCTCGCCTTCTTCTGGCGAGAGCTCAACCTCCGTGAGGACGAGTTCGAGGGCTGGTGCGACGAGATCGCCCGCCTCGTGAAGACCTACAAGCTGGTGCAGTTCCAGGCGATCAAGCTGGCCGCCACGGGCGACCGGCGCGTGGCCGACGGGCTCTTCGAGTTGCTGGACGAGCAGGACGCGCGTGAGACCCGGATCAAGCGCCGCCTGCACGAGGTGTACGGTCGGTGGCTCGACGCGATCGCTCCGGCGACCCCCGTCGCGCGCACCTCGAGGGCGTCCCTGTGAAGCTGTCGCTGTGCACGATCTCCTTCCGGCATCAGCTGATCTCCATCGAGGAGATCGCCCGCTGGGCCGCGCGCTGCGAGTTCCACGGCATCGAGCTGTGGGGCGTCCACGCGCAGAACCTCGCGGCGCGCCCCGACTACGACGCCCTGTGGCTCCGCTCGCTGAACCTGTGCGTCCCCATGCTCAGCGACTATCTGCCCCTGGACGGCGACGACCGCGTCGCCCGGGAGAAGGCCACGGAGCTCTGTCGGCTGGCGCAGCACTGGGGCGCCCGCAAGCTCCGGACCTTCGCCGGCAACAAGGCCAGCGCGCAGGTGTCCCCGGGGCAGCGCGCCGCGTGGGTCGCCCGGCTGCGGGAGCTGTGTCGCGTGACGGAGGACCACGGGGTCCTGCTCGCCGTGGAGACGCACCCGAACACCCTGGCGGACACGCAGGCCTCCACCCTGCGCCTGATCGAGGAGATCGATCATCCGGCCCTGCGCCTCAACTTCGACGTCATCCACGTCTGGGAGGCCGGCGCGGACCCCGCGGAGGTCCTGCGCCAGGTCGAGCCCGTGGTCGCGCACCTGCACCTGAAGAACGTGGGCGCGCCCGAGCTCTTGACCGTCTTCGCGCCGGCCAACGTGTACGCGCCCGCCGGATCCCGGGCGGGCATGGTCCGCCTGTTCGAGGGGGCCTTCGACTTCCGCGCGTTCCTCTCCTTCGTCATGACGGAGTCCGGGCTCTCCTGGGAGAGCCTCGACGCCTCGCTGGAGTGGTTCGGGTCCGACGTCCTTGCCACCCTCGAGCACGACCGCCTGCAGATCCAGCAGCTCGAGTCGGAGCGGTCGTCGCGGCCGCACGCGCCGGTGGGCCCTCCCGCGCTCCGCGCCTGATCGTCCCACTTCCTCCCCCCGACTCATGGAAACCCCCTACTACCTCATCGAAGAGGCCCGCATGCTCCCCACCTTGGAGCGGATCCGGTACGTCCAGGAGCGCTCCGGGGCGCGCTGCCTGCTGGCGCTCAAGTGCTTCTCCGCGTGGTGCGCCTTCGATTTCATGAGGGGCTTCTTCGCGGGCACGACGAGCAGCGGCCTCTACGAAGCGCGGCTCGGACGCGAGGAGTTCGGCGGAGAGACGCACGGCTACAGCGTCGCCTACGACGCCTCGGAGATCGACGAGGTCGTGCGCCTCTGCGACAAGGTGATCTTCAACTCCGTCGGTCAGCTGGAGCGTCATCGCGCCCGCGCTCGGGGTGTGTCCCTCGGGCTGCGCCTCAACCCCGAGGTGGGGCACTCCCGCCACGAGCTCGCCCACCCGGCCCTGCGCTACTCGCGCCTGGGCGTCCGCGCGGAGCAGTTGCCCTCCGACATCGGCGACCACATCGACGGCGCCATGATCCACGTCAACTGCGACAACGACGATTTCGCGAGCTTCTGTGAACAGCTGACGCAGATCGAGGCGCGGTTCGGGGCGCTGCTCTCCCGGCTGACCTGGCTCAGCCTGGGTGGGGGCGTCGCCTTCACGAGCCCCGGCTATCCCCTCGACGCGTTCTGCGAGCGGCTCCGGTCGTTCGCCGCCGAGCACTCGCTCCAGCTCTACCTGGAGCCGGGAGAGGCCGCCGTGACGAACTCCACGACTCTCGTCGTCCGCGTCCTGGACATCGTGCACAACGAGGTCCCGACCCTGATCGTCGACGCTGGCGTCGAACCCCACCTGCTCGACGTCCTCACGTACGACTACACGCCGGAGCTCGAGGGCGCCGTGGCGCTCGAGCGGAGCGACGACGCGGCCCTGCGCCGCCCCCACGCCTACCGCGTCTGCGGCCGGACCTGCTTGGCCGGCGATCTCTTCGGCCACTACCGCTTCGAGGGACCCGTCCGCGTGGGGCAGGAGCTGCGCTTCCCCGACGCGGGTGCCTACTCGATGGTGAAGAACAACTTCTTCAACGGGCTGCGCATGCCCGCGATCCATCACCGGGACCTCTCGGGACGGCTCCGCCTCGCGCGGCGCTCCTCCTACGAGGCGTTCCGCGCCGCGCTCTCCTGAGGCGCCGTGCGGCTCCGTCGAGCCGCGAGCGCGCCCCCAACCGACCTCTCTCGGGACGACCTGATGAAAAAGAACATTCTGATCGTGGGCGCTGGAGCCGTCGGCACCGTCGTCGCGCACAAGTGCGCGCAGAACGGCGACCGCTTCGGCGCGGTGTGCCTCTCCTCGAAGAGCCTGCGCAAGTGCGAGGCGGTGCTCCGCTCCATCGAGCGCCGAGGTTACCCGCGCGCCCGCGCCTGTCGCCTGGTCGCCCGTGAGGTCGACGCGCGTGACACCCGCGCGCTCATCCAGCTGATCGTCGAGACGCAGGCGGACATCGTCATCAACGTCTGCACCGCGTTCGTGAACATGTCAGTGATCGAGGCCTGCCTCGCGACGGGCGCCGCGTACCTCGACACGGCGGTCCACGAGGATCCGGCGGTGCTGAACGCGCCCTACCCCTGGTACGCGAACTTCGAGTGGAAGCGCCGGGAGGACTTCGCGCGGCGGGGGCTCACCGCGATTCTGGGCGTCGGCTTCGACCCGGGTGTCGTGAACGCCTACTGCGCCTACGCGCAACGGTACGAGCTCGACACGGTCACCAGCATCGACATCATGGATGTCAACGACGGTAGCCACGGGCGCTTCTTCTCGACGAACTTCGACCCGGAGATCAACCTCCGCGAGGTGATCGAGGACGCCGGTTGCCTCGAGGACGGCGAGTGGCGGACGTATCCGCACCACTCACGCACGACGACCTTCGACTTCCCCGAGGTGGGCCGGAAGAAGCTCTATCTGATGGGCCACGACGAGGTCCACTCCTTGTCGGTGAACGTGCCCGACGTGAAGACCGTGCGCTTCTGGATGGGCTTCGACGACCACTATTTGAACTGCCTGAACGTCTTCGAGCAGGTCGGCCTCCTGAATCATCGAGAGGTCACGACGGCCAGCGGACAGGCGGTGGTCCCGCTCCACGTGCTCAAGGCGTGCCTGCCCAACCCGGCGAGCCTCGCCGCCACCTACACGGGGAAGACCTGCATCGGAGCCCTCGTCTCGGGCAAGCGGGACGGCGAAGACAGGGAGGTCTTCCTCTACAACGTCTGCGACCACGAGGCGGCCTACGCTGACGTGGGGTCGCAGGCGATCGCCTTCACCGCGGGGGTGCCGCCCGTCGCCGCGGCGCTCCTCGTGGCGAGCGGGCCATGGGACTGCGAGACCATGGCGAACGTCGAGGAGCTCGATCCGGTGCCGTTCCTGAAGCTGCTGAAGGAGCTCGGGCTGCCGACGATCCTCCGGAGACCCACGACAGCGGGGTTCGACGAGGAGCTCGTGCTCTTCGACGACGCCGTGCCCCCCAGTGACGCGCCCTCGCGACGACCGGGCATCGACGCTCCTGGCTCCCTGAGCCCCCGCAAGACCTCGGCGCACCCCTGAGCGGGCACAGGAAGACTCATGACGACAGAGCACGGCAACCTCGCCCTGTCCGGCCCCGTCCTGCGCACGTTCCTCTACTACACGGCGGCGTCGATGGTCGGCCTCGGCGCGATCACCACGACGAGCCTGGTCGACGGCATGTTCGTCGGCAACTACGTCGGCGGCGACGCGCTCGCCTCCGTCACCCTGCTCGTCCCGTGCTTCACGGCCGCCTTCGCCATCGCGCTGATGTTCGCCATCGGAGGCTCCGTCGCCGCAGGCAAGCACGTGGGCGCGGGGGATCTCGACTCCGCCGCGGCGGTGTTCAGCCAGACGCTGATCGGGACGGTGGTGACGTCGACGACCCTGGCGCTGCTGAGCCTCTGGTTCGAGGGGCCCCTCTTCCGCCTCCTCGACGTCCCGACATCCTTGGCGCCGATGGTCGGAGAGTACTTCGGCATCATCCGCTGGGTCCTCGTGCTCCAGCTGACGACGATGGTCCTGTACTACTTCGTCCGGGCCGACGGTCACCCGGTCCTGGCGACCACGGCCCTCGTCGTCGGTGCGGTCGGCAACATCGCCCTCGACGCCCTCTTCGTCGTTCACCTCGAGCTCGGCCTGGCGGGCGCGGCCTACGCCACCGCCCTCGCCCAGGTGGTGCAGTGCGGGGTCCTGTGCCGCTACTTCTGGAGCGACGCTCGCACCCTGCGCCTCGAGCTCCGGCAGACGCGCTGGGGGCACCTGCTCCAGGCGTCCTACAACGGGCTGTCCGAGTTCATCAACGAGGCCTCCATCGGCGTCGTGCTCTGGCTCTTGAACCACCTCATCATCGCGCGCCTGGGGGTGACGGGGGTCGCCGCCTTCAGCGTGGTGAACTACTTCATCTACCTCAGCCTGATGCTCGCCTACGGCATCGCCGACACCCTGCACCTGGTGGTGAGCCAGAACTTCGGTGCCGGCGATCGCGAGCGCATCCGGAGCTTCTCGGCCACCGCGCTCACGTCGTCCCTCGGCCTCGGCGTGCTCCTCGGCGCCGTGCTCTTCGTCTGGCGTGAGCCCCTCACCGGCTGGTTTCTGGCCCCGGAGGACGCCGCCGTGGGCCGGCAAGCGGTGCAGCTCGTGCAGATCCTCTGGCCGCTGTTCCTGGTCAACGTGAGCAACGTCATCCTCAGCTGCTACCTGACGGCGATTCATCGCCCGGGCGCCTCGGCGGTGGTCGCGGCCCTGCGCGGCCTGGTGTTGCCCGTCTCCTTGCTCTTGACGTTCACCGCGCTGCTCGAGCGGTCGTCTTTCGGAGAGCGCCTCTCGGAGTGGGCGTTCCTCGCGGCGCTCCCCGCCGCGGAGTGGCTGACCTTCGGCCTGGCGCTGATCCTGAGTTACCGCCACCGCCCCGCGCGCCTCGCCCTCGCCGCGCGTCCCCCCGTCACCGCGGGAGAGCCATGCCCGACCTGACCGCGCTGCAGCTCGCGAACGCCGCGTCCTTCCAGGCCTTCGTGAACTGTTACCTCCGGGAGGTCGACTCCGGCCTGTGGTCCACGGCGGCGGACTGGCAGCGAGCCTCCTGCGTGGTCCTCGGGCGGGGAGAGCACCATGTGGTCGAGCTCCGCATCGACGCGCGCGACGAGCTCATCGCCATCGGCGTCAGCTATCGCTCCCTGGCGGGTCGCCACACGCTCACGGAGGTCTACCGCAGGTCCCTCTACGGCGGCCCCTGGCGCAGGATCGACACGGTCACGGCGCTGCTGTCCCTCGTCGACGCGATCTACGCGCTGCACCCCGACAGCGAGCAGCGCCTCGAGCTCATCGCCCGCCTCATGGACAGCCATCAGGTGATGGCCAAGTACCTCCGACGCCACCTCGAGACACCCTGCCCTGCTCGCGCGCCCGCGAGCTTCATCGCTTCCGAGCAGTCGACCCTCCTCGGGCACTGGCTCCACCCGACACCGAAATCCCGTCAGGGGATCCACGCCTGGCAGCACCCGCACTACGTGCCCGAGCTGGGCGCGCGCTTCCAGCTCCACTTCTTCGCCGCCGCCCGCGACCTCGTGAGACAGGACTCCCTGTTGGAGGTGCCCGCCGAGGAGCTCACGCGGCGCCTCGCGAGCTCCGGGCCGTCGGGGGCAGGCCAGCGCCGCGCGGAGGCCGCCGTGCGAGCGGGCTATTGTCTCCTCCCGCTCCACCCGCTCCAGGCCCAATGGCTGCTCCACCAGGACCACGTCCGCGCGCTGCGAGCGGACGCTCGGCTCGTCGATCTCGGCCCGCTGGGGCCCGCCTTCACGCCCACGTCCTCCGTACGCACCCTGTACTCCGAGGACGTCGATTTCATGATCAAGCTCTCGATCCCGGTGAAGCTGACCAACTCCCTGCGCATCAACCTGCACAGCGAGCTCGGCGACAGCGTCTGGGTGAGCAAGCTCCTGCGGGCCTGCGGGACCGCGTCCCGGTTCCCCCTGTTCCGCTTCATCGAGGATCCCGCCTACATCACCGTCGTGCTGCCGCAGCGCGACGGCTCCTCCGCAGACACCGGCTTCGAGGTGATCTTCCGGAGCAACCCTTTCGGGGCTCCGCGCGCGAAGGACGAAGTGCACTCGATCGCGGCGCTGGTCCAGGAGCCCCTGGACGGCCAGGGCCCGTCGCTGCTGGCCCAGCTCGTCCGACGCTTGGCGGCGGCGGAGGGATGTCCCCTGGAGGAAGCGAGCCGCGCGTGGTTCGAGAGCTATTTCACGTGCGCCATCGAGTCGGCGCTCCGGCTCTACGACGCGCACGGGCTCGGGCTCGAGGCGCACCAGCAGAACGTCCTCCTGGACTTCACGCCCACGGGCCGCCCGCTCCGCTGCTACTACCGCGACATCCAGGGTGTGGGCCTCGCCGAGGGCGCTCGCGACCAGCTGGCGGCGCTCGTGCCCGAGCTCGCGCTCCAACCCAGGCTCTTCGAGCCCGACGCGATCGTCCGGGACAACGTCGGTTACTATTTGTTCTGCAACCAGCTCTGCGCGGTCATCAATCGACTCGGCCTCGACGGGCTCTCGAGCGAGGCGGCGCTGCTCGAGCTCGTCCGAGGCAGGTTGCTGGGGCTGCGGGCGGAGCTGCGCGGCTTCGGCGCGGCCCTGATCGAGGTGCTGCTGGAGCAGCCCACGATCCCCTGCAAGGCGAACCTGCTCACCCGCGCGGCGGACCTGGACGAGCTGGAGGCCGAGAACGAGCTCGCCGTGTACCGCGGGATCACGAACCCCCTGCACGCCCTGGCGACCGAGCCGACGCTCCGGGAGGGCACAGAGGGACTCGACGCCCCGGCGAGCGAGCCGCTCTCTGAAGATAATGAAAATCATGTTCACCAGGTGGGGCTCGGGGTATGGACCGGGGCCCGCTCGAAAGCCGAAGGCCCTTCGAGGCACGAACGAGACGCCCGCGGAGGCGCCCGACGCTGATGGGACCGCAGAACCTCCTCCTCCTCTTTCTGGTCACTCCGACGCTCCACGCCGAGGCCCGGCTCACGGACGGGAGCTCCCTCCCCACCGAGCGCGTCGCCACCTCGAGGGAGGCGCCCGCCGACGGGGACACCATCGAACCTCCCCGACTGGAGCGATACGTCGAGGCGCCCTATCCGCCGGAGGCCCTCGAGGCCGGCGTCGAGGGGCGCGTGCACCTGCTGCTGACGGTCTCCGCCGACGGCACGGTCACGGACGCGGAGATCACGGCGGGCCTCGGTCATGGGCTCGACGAGGCGGCGCGGTCGGCCGCCCTCGGGTTTCTCTTTCGGCCGGCGCGCGTCCGCGGTGAGGCGCGCGCGGCCCGCATCCGCTACGCCTATGAGTTCCGGCTCCCCGAGCAGCTCGCCCAGGGCGACGACGACGCCCCGGGGACCGCGTCCCCCGCCCAGCAGAACCCCGGAGGCCAGGGGGCGGCGCCTCCCTCCGCGGACTCCCCGAACGCCGACGACGACGGCGTTCCCCCGGCGCGCTCCGCGGGCGACGCCGCAGCCCGGGAGGGCACCGCAGCGCCCCCCGAGGCGGAGATCGTCATCGCGGGGCAGCGGCCGGGGGATCGCCTGCGGCGCTCGGCGAACGCCGTGATGGTCCTCGATCTCGCGCTGGCCAAGAAGGAGTCGGCGGACGTCGGGGAGGTGCTGGCGCGGGCGGAGGGCGTGAACGTACAGCGGATGGGCGGCGTGGGCTCCCGCGCCCGCTTCACGCTCGGGGGCTTCGACGAGCACCAGGTGCGCTTCTTCATCGACGGCGTTCCCCTGGAGTATTCCGGCTACACCTTCGGGCTCCAGAACGTGCCCATCGCCTTCGCCGAGCGGATCGACGTCTACAAGGGCGTGGTCCCGGTCCGGCTCGGAGCGGACGCGTTGGGGGGAGCCTTCGACGTGGTGACCGACCGCGGGACGCGCGGGACGAAGAGCGCGGTCTCCTTCCAGGGCGGCTCCTTCGGGACCTATCGGTTCGCCGCGAGCGGCCGACACCTCGCCGAACGCACGGGGCTCTTCGGTAAGGTCGAGGCCTTCCACGACGTCGCCGACAACGACTATTCCGTCGACGTCCAGGTCGCGGACGCCCAAGGCCGGCTCGCGCCCGCGCGCGTCCACCGGCGCCACGACGCGTACCGGGCCTCCGGCGGAAACGTCGAGGTCGGGCTCGTGAATCGCCCCTGGGCGCGGCGTCTCCTCGCGCGTGTGTTCGCGACCGACTACTCGAAAGAGCTCCAGCACAACGTGACGATGTCGGTCCCCTACGGGGAGGCCTCCTACGGCGGCTTCACGGCGGGCGGCAGCCTGCGCTACGAGCACGACTTCGGGCGCGGCCTCAGCGGGAGCTTCGTCACGGGCTACGTCTTCGACCGGGCGGACTTCCGCGATCGCGCCGGCTGCGTCTACGACTGGTACCGCCGCTGCGTCGTCGAGCGGCGTACGCCTGGAGAGATGGGGGATCGCGCCAGCGATCGCTCCCTCTGGGATCACACCGGGTACGCGCGCTGGAACCTGGCCTGGGCGTGGAGTCCGGAGCAGGCCCTACGCTTCTCCATCGCCCCGACGTTCTTCACGCGGACCGGCGAGGAGCGCGCGCAGCCGAGCGCCTCCTCCTTCGACAAGCTCCACGCACGGCGCGACATGGCGAAGTGGATCAACGGGGTGGAGCACGAGGCGAACCTCCTCGACGGGCGGCTCCAGAACCTCGGCTTCGTCAAAGCTTATCTGCAGATCGCCCAGGCGGAGGAGCTGCTCACCGCGGACGTCGCCGTCCAGCGCAACTTCCAGCGGGCGTTCTTCGGGGTCGGGGACGCGCTGCGCTACCAGCTGAACGACTGGGCGTTCGTCAAAGTCTCCTACGAGTACGCCATCCGGCTCCCCGAGCCCACGGAGATCTTCGGCAACGGTATCCAGATCGCCGACAACCTCGTGCTCGAGCCCGAGCGCAGCCACAACGTCAACCTGACGCTCTTGATGGACGCGCTGCAGACCCCCGCGGGGCTTCTGCGGGGTTCCGTGACGGGGTTCCATCGACGCGCCGAGAACCTCATCGTCCTCATCGGGCGCGAAGACGTGTTCCGCTACGAGAACGTCTTCGGGGCCCGTGTTCTCGGGCTCGAGGTGGGCTCGACGTGGACGTCCCCCGGGGAGCTGCTCGAGGTCGGCGCGAACACGAGCTACCAGGACGCCCGCAACACGTCCCACGAAGGGACCTTCGGGCAGTTCGCGGGCGATCGGATCCCGAACCGGCCTTATCTGACCGCGAACGGCCACCTGCGTCTCCGTCACCGTGGGCTCACGTCGGACCGGGACGAGCTGTCCTTCGCCTGGTACTCACGGTACGTGCACGAGTTCCATCGCGGCTGGGAGAGCGTCGGGCGGGCCCCCCTGAAGCCGACGGTCGACTCCCAGCTGCTGCACACCGCGGCGCTCTCCTACGTCACCTCGGGGGCGTCTCCCGAGGAGCTGTCCTTTTCGCTCGAGGTCCAGAACCTCACCGACGAGCGGGCCTTCGACTTCTATGGAGTCCAGCGCCCGGGGCGAGCCTTCTTCGCGAAGACCACGGCCGTCTTCTGAAGGGCGGGGGAGCCCGCAGTGGCTCGAAGCGCGGAGCTCGCGCGGAGCTGGACCGCGGGAGCGGACGGACTGCGGGCGCAGCGTCGAGAGAAACCCCCGGAGACGCGGGGCACGTCGCTCACCGACGCGCCCTGCTGCTGCGCCGTGCCCTCGGCTCCGCGTTGCCGCCTTAGCCGTGCCCTCGGCTCCGCGTTGCCGCCTTCAGCCGCGCTGTGCCGTCGGCTCCGCGTTGCCGCCTTCAGCCGCGCTGTGCCGTCGGCTCCGCGTTGCCGCCTGCGCTGTGCCGTCAGCCGCCGTGTGCGGCTTCAGCGCAGGGCCGTCGCGTGTCCGGGGAAGCCGGGGAAGCCGAGCGCGCCGACCGCCGTCGTGCCCTTCGACATGTCGAAGTAGCGGCCGGAGGCGAAGTTCGCGTCCACCATCGTCACGAACGGGGTCGCGGCGCCTTCGAAGGTGGTGGTGAAGGAGTCGCCGTAGGGGGCGTACTTGCCGAGCCCTTTGACCTTCGTGAAGCTCGTCTCCTCGTCGCCGAGCTCGATGGCGTGCAGCTCCCACTCCTCCCCGCGGAGCGCGCCGCGGAAGTTCTCCGGTGTGATGGTGGGGCCCGCGTAGGCGTACACGTAGGCGGTGTCGCCCGGCCCCTGGAGGAGCCCACCGACGATCCCGCCGCCGGAGATCTCGGTGAGGTCGACGTAGTAGTCCTCGTCGAACTCCGCGGCGCCCTTGTTGATGCGCAGGATGCAGCTGTCGGAGGGCTCGTCACCCGCCAGGCCCGCCGCGACGGCGACCGCGTTGCCGTGATGGGAGCCGACGTACAGGTTGCCGTCCGCGTCCACGGCGTTGAAGGCGACCTCCCCGCAGCGGGTGTCGTCCGCGTAGCTCACCGTACCCGAAGCGCTGTCGACGAAGGCCGCGCGGGTCAGAGGGAGGGAGTACTCGTTCTCGTCGTCGCTCCAGTAGCGCGCCGTGACGATGAAGCGGTCCCCGTCGCGGTGGATGAAGTTGAGGCCGACGCGAGCCCCCTCCTCCTCCAGCCCGCCGAGGCTGAACGCCTCCCCGGTCGTCATCGACTCCGGATCGAAGGTGATGACCTGCAAGTTCTCCTTGTCGAAGTAGTACGCCGTGTCCGCGTCGACGAGCTGAATGACGTTGCGACCGCCGCCCAGGGTGTCCGTGACCCCGAAGTTCTGGAAGCTGACCTCGCCGTCCTTCTCGAGGTCACCGTCCGCGGTGACGACCCAGCGCTCGATGGTGCTCTTGCCCTCTTGTCCCACGAAGACGACGCCGTCCTCCGTGGCCTTCCAGACGATGTCCCCTTCGAACTCCACCGCCCTGCCGAGCTCGATGCTGCCGCTGCTGGAGATGTCGTCGACCACCGTGAGATATCCCGTGTAGGCGTCCTCGGTGCTGAGCCAGCCGCCGACGATCCAGCTCGAGCCGGCGCCCCCCGCCCCCGCCGAGCCGCCATCGTTGGAGCCGCCTGCCCCGTCCTTGGCGCCGCCCATGCCATCGTTGGGGCCCTCGGCGTCTTCATCCCCACAGGCGGTGACGAGCGCCGCGCCCAGGAGGCCTGCCCCCAGCGCGAGCGCGGAGAGGGAGCGCATTCCGTTTTCCAGTGCTGCCTTGTTCGTGAGTCGCATGGGGGCCGCCATACACCCGCGCCCCGCTATTGCAAATGATTTTCGTTTTCAATACCCCTGACGCCGCTCATTGCGCCGCCCGGGCACCACGCCGCCCGCTCATTGCGCCGCCCGGGCACGGCGCCCACGCCACCCGGACGCACGCCCGGCCTCCCCTCCCCAACGCCTCCAGCTCGTCGTCAGCGATGAGGCTGCCGGTCAGATCCGCGACCACCAGGAAGACGGCGAGCAACGATCCGACGGAACGGCGCCAGGAGCGCCTGCCCCTCGGAGCGCTCGCGGAAGGGCTCCCCCGACGGGCCAATTCATGACATCGACTGTCAACAATGGCCCCACCGCGCGGCACCGCGCCGTGCAGCACCGCCCACTCCATTCGAGGCGAACGCGTCGAGGCGAGCCGAGCCTCAGCGGCCGAGCCTCAGCGGCCGAGCCTCAACGCAGGTACTCGGCGATGGCCGCGAACCACTTCGCCGCCATGCGGTTGTAACCGTTTTCGTCCGGGTGGACGTTGTCCCCGAGCTCGCTCACCGGGAACCCCTCGAACTGATCGACGAACACGACGTGCGCGCCCGCCTCGGCCCGGCTCTGGACCAGGCCGGGGATCGGCGCGTTGAAGGCGTTCACGGCGTCCGCGGCGAAGGGCAAGGGGATGATGTTGCTCACCACGATCAACGCATCGGGCGCCTCCTCGATGAGCAGGTCGATGAGCGACGCGAGGCGATCCGTCGCGCCGGCGGCCCCCTGCACCATGTCGTTGGTGCCAGCGTGCAACAAGATGATGTGCGGCATCTCGTTCAGGCCGGGCTGCGGAATGCGGTCCGCGATCTGAGTGATCGTCTGCCCGCTGATCCCCTCGTGCTGCCGGGGGAACGGCGTGCCCGCGACCATCTGCGGACCGTTGGGCTGTTGTGAGCCGAGGAACGTGATCTCGTGCCCGTTCTCCAGGGCGAGACGGAACAGCTCGACCCGATAGCCGCCGTCGAAGCCCAGCCCCACGGTGATGGAGTCGCCCAGGGGGAGCACCTTGCACGGCCCCGTCTCCGGGCAGGGCTCGAAGCCGCCCCCTTCCCCGCCGCCGCTCCCCGTCGCTCCGCCCGTGGGCGCCACGTCGCCGCCATCCGGGAGCCCGCCCGCCCCAGCCCCTCCGCCGGCTCCGCTCCCTCCCGTGCCGGTGATCCCTCCGGTGCTCGGAGCTGCCCCACCGCTCGACACCGCTCCCCCCGTCGCCACGCTGCCGCCCGCGCCGCTGCCCGCCGGCCCCTCTGCGTCGGAGGAGCACGCCCACTGAGAACTGAAGGAGAGGATCGCTCCCGCGATCAAAACGCGGCGCTCGAGGAAGAGCGCAAAGAAACCTCGTGCCATCCCTCGGCATTCCCGCGGACGATCATCCTGATCACAGGGTTTTCTAGCCGTGCGGGAAGAATGCAGAGCGCACGGGAGATTTCTCTCGCCTGGGTAGCGACTCGAGCCCGTGACAGCGTGAGGAGCGCGACGCGAGCCCGTCTCCGTCGAAACTTTCCACGTTCCACGAAGAGATCATGGCCTTCACTCGACGCTTGCTGGTCCACGACACCCCCTCGGCTCACCGACGGCACCCGCTGCTCACCCTCGGCTCGCTCGCCCTGCTCGCCGGGATGGGCTGCTCCGACGCGGACGCCGGCACGGGCAGCGGTGGAGATGACACGGGGGGCGCCGCGTCGCTCACCGGAGGCGCTCCGGGGACGACGACCGGGGGCGTGGGCAACACGGGAGGCTTCAGCACCGGGGGCATGGGAAACCTGGGCGGCGCGGGCCCCGGATCCGGCGGGATCGTCGGCACGGGCGGCGACCTGGGGACCGGCGGCGACACGCAGGAGGAGGTGACGTGCCCGTTGCCCACCGAGTTCCGCTGGACGTCGTCGGGGCCCCTCGCGGAGCCCGCGCAGAACGGCTGGTACGCGCTCAAAGACTTCTCCGTCACCCGCTACGGCGAGAAGTACATCGTGTATGGCACGGTCGCCAACGGGGCCTGGAACGGCTTCTTCTCGACGTTCGGCAGCTTCGACGAGTGGAAGACGGCCGAGCAGCACTACCACGGCGGCCACGTGGCACCCACGATCTTCTATTTTACACCGAAAGACGTGTGGGTGCTCGCCTATCAGTGGGGCTTTCAATACAAAACGACCAAGACGCCCGACGTCTGGAACTCTTGGAGCTCGGGGAGCTCTCTCATGAACTACAACCCCGATCCCACTGAGGGGCGCGGGACCGGGCCCATCGACCAGACGATCATCTGCGACGACACGGACTGCTATCTCTTCTTCAACGACGACGCAGGCGGCGTGTACCGCGCGTCGATGCCCATCGAGAACTTCCCGGGGCAGTTCGAGGGAGCCCAGCGCATCATGGATCAGCCCACGAGCATCATCTTCGAGGGGATCCAGGTGTACTCGATCAAGGGCAGCGACAAGTACCTGATGATCATCGAGAACAACGGGCGGCGCGCGTTCCGCGCCTGGACCGCCGACCGTCTCGACGGCGAGTGGACTCCGCTGCCGGGCGCCGACACCACCGAGAAGCCCTTCGCCGGGGAGCACAACGTCACCTGGCCCGACGGCAAGTGGACCACCGACATCAGCCACGGCGACATCGTGCGCGAGAACCCCAGCGAGAAGATGGAGATCGATCCCTGCCACCTCCAGATGGTCTATCAAGGGAAGCAGGACGTCCCGAACACCCCCTACGATCAGCTGGCTTACCGCCCCGGCCTCCTCACGCTCGTCCGCGACTGAGCGGACAAACGCACCTGTGCTTGATACAAAGCGTATGATGCAATCGACGGGCGTCCTGACCTGTCGAGACGCCGGCGGCGACATCGCGCCGCCCAGATGCTGACTTACCGAGACATCACGATGAAGCTCATCGATCGCTCTCCCCTCCTTCAGCCGCAGCCCCCCTCACGGCAGGCTCGGTCGCTCCCTCGACTGCTCCCTTGGCTGATCTCTTGTCTGGGGGTCTCGGGGCTCGTCGTCGGGTGCGGCGCCGACCAGGGCTCGAGCGACGGCACGGAGCTCCACACGGGGGGCTCCGGCGGGGTCGACGCGGGGACCGGCGGGATGATCGGCGCGACCGGCGGGATGATCGGCGCGACCGGGGGCACGGGGGGCCTCGCCACGGGGGGCGTCGACGGCGGAACGGGAGGTGACGCTTCCACGGGCGGTGACACGGGCAGCGGCGGCGCGGACCCCGTGGGGAGCGACGGCTGCGGCATGAGCACCGCGCAGCCCGCGCAGACCTGGGTCGCCTCCGACGTGAGCGCCGGCGCGGGCACCCGCTCCTATGACGTCTGGCTCCCGGAGAACTACGACGCCGAGCGGCCCTACCCCGTCATCCTGCTTCTGCACGGCTGCGGCTCTCCCGTGAACAACGTGCCCATGGAGGGGCGGACGGGGAGCGACGCGATCGTGGTGCGCGGGGCCGGCTCGGGGAACGACAGCTGTTGGGACGAGGGGCAGGATCTGCCGTACATCGACGCGCTCCTCGAGGACGTGCAGGCGCGCTTCTGCGTGAACCCCGACCACCTGTTCGCCGTCGGCTACAGCAGCGGCTCCTGGATCGCGAGCAAGCTCTCCTGCACCCACGGGGACGTGTTCCGAGGGATCGCCTCCGTCGCGGGCGGGGAGCCCGGCGGGATCCAAAACTGCAAGGGACAGGTCGCGCGCATGTTCGTGCACGACACCGGGGACATGTCGAATCTGCTCGAGTGGGACGAGCCGTCGCGGGATCGGATGATCCAGACCAACAACTGCGACTCCACGACCGTCCCCGTGGACCCGTCCCCCTGCGTGGAGTACCAGAACTGCGATCCGGGCTACCCGGTCGTGTGGTGCGCGACGACGGGCAAGGGCCACGACCGCCAGGACAGCTTCGCCGCCCCCGCCTTCTGGGCGTTCTTCCAGTCTCTCATCGCCCCTTGAGGCGCGGGGCCCTCTCCCCCCGCAAACGCGCCCCCCGATCCGATTCAGGGGGACGCCCGGGAGCGGCGAGCGCGCGGGCCACGGCGGCCCCGCCGTGCTCGCGCCTTTTCCGGCCTCGTCTGCGTCGCGCGGCGCCGTTCCCGTGCGGGAGCGTCCCATCGGGCGGCGTTTGAGCTAACGTCCGCCCCATGCGCCTGGCCTCCCCCATGTCCCCCCTCCGAGCGGCGGTCCGCCGCTCCTGGCCCACCTTGCTCCTCGCCTCCACGGGGCTCTCCGCCCTGGGGTGCTCCGCGTCCAGCGAGCCGGGCGCCGCGGCGCCGGGGACGGGCAGCTCCGAGCCCGGCGTGCGCTTCGTGGGTCGCGTCGACCTGCGGAACCCCGATGAGCCGCGCTTCGCCTGGTCGGGCACGGGGTTCGTCGTGCGCTTCTCCGGGACGGAGCTCGCGGTGCGGCTCGGCGGCGGCCAGCAGTACACGGTCGTCGTCGATGGAGTCGTGGGCCCCACGTTGATCTCCAGCGGCGGCGCCGACACGGTCGCCTCGGACCTCGCCCCGGGCGAGCACCTGGTGGAGATCTACCGGCGCACGGAGGCGCACCTCGGGGAGTCCACGTTCCGGGGCGTCGTCCTCGGCGAGGGCCAACTCCTGGCGCCACCCCCCGCCCCCGAGCGCCGCATCGAGCTCATCGGGGACTCGATCAGCTGCGGCTACGGCAACGAGGGCGAGGACATGAACTGCGGCTTCAGCGCCGACACGGAGAACCACTACCTCACATACGGGGCGCTGGCCGCCCGCGCCCTCGACGCGGAGCTCTCGACCATCGCCTGGTCCGGCAAGGGGGTCGTCTGCAACTACGGCGACGACGCCAACAGCTGCGTGGATCCTCTGCCCGTCTTCTACGATCGCGTCCTGCCCGGCGATCCGTCGAGCACCTGGGACTTCTCCAGCTGGCAGCCCCACGCCGTCGTCATCAACCTGGGCACGAACGACTTCAGCACGGAGGACGATCCGCCCCAGGAGGAGTTCGAGGCGGCCTACGTGGCGCTGCTCGAGCGCGTGCGCGAGGGTTATCCCGACGCCCTCATCCTGTGCACGATTGGCCCGCTGCTCGCTGGCGAGGACCTGTCCGGCGCCCGTGAGTACATCCAGAACGCCGTCGACGCCCGCACGGCCGCGGGGGACACGAACGTGAAGACCTTCGAGTTCGAGCCGACCGATCCGAACGACGGCTACGGCTGCGACTGGCACCCGAGCTTGCGCACCCACGAGGTCATGGCGGAGAGGCTCACGAACGTGCTGCGCGACGAGCTCGGCTGGTGACCCTCATTCTGCGGTCGTGGCCGGCACCGCGACACGATCGCCGGAGAGTGGACTCCCGAGCGCTGCGTCCGCGCGTCCCGCCTCGAGCCGCTCGGCGAGGCACTGGGTGGCGCGCTCTCCGATCGCCTCCCCGAGGGCGCGGTAACACTCGAACTGGACCTCATCGAAGAACTGATCGGCGGTCGATTCGTGGGGGAACGCAGGAGACTCCTGCTGGTAGGCCCGCACGTACTGGGGGACGTCCGCCATCATGGCGGCCTTGAGATAGAGGAGATGGCCGACCTCCTCCGTGCCGTCGGCCTGGGTGCCGTAGTGGAGGGTCGCCCAGAGCCACGGCTGCTCGACCGTCCCGTCCTCCCGCCGCCGGAGTGGCGCGAGGTCCGCGGAGATCCGCACGCCGAAATCGATCCGAGCGAGTCGCATCAGGGTCGTGAGCGCCCTGAGCTCACCGCGCGGATCCTGCTCTCCATCGACCACGACGATCAGCCGACACCGCCTGCGGATGAGCTCGTACGCCCCGAGGTTCTCGAAGTGTCCGCCGTCGGAGACGTTCACGAACGAGCCTTTGTCGTCGACGAGGCCCAGGGCCTCGCGCAGCACGTGCCGGAGCCGGGGGTTCTTCAGGAAATGCCGGCCCCGGGCCACGAGCTCCGGGTGCGGCAGCCAGTAACCCAACCGGAGGTTCAAGAGGGCGAAGAGCGGCGCCAACCAGCCGGAGGTGAAGGAGCCCATGTTGGGCCCCGCGGCGGCCGCCGAGATCGCCGCTGCGCTGGCCAAGGACAGGTGCGCGTCCGCCGCCTCCATGGATCGCGTCGACGCGTACTTCGTGGACGGGCAGCCGACGTACTTCGGGGAGAAGACGAAGGAGACCCCCTTCCTGTACCGCAACATGCTGTCCTGGGAGCCCCGCACGTTCAGGGTCGCGTTGAGGAGCGGGTACGGCGCGCCGGTGTCGCCCGGCTGCACCATGGACAGCTTCAAGCCGTAGGCGCCCTCGAACTCGGTGGGGACACCCCCAGCGCCCTCCCCCTCCCGAGGTCGCACCACGAACGTCCGCTGCAGGCAGTCGCGATAGAAGCCGTGCAGGGACAGCTCGTTGGCGTTCGAGAGGCCATAGAAGCCGAACACCAGGAGCAGCCCCAACCCGAGGGACCACGAGATCACGCGATCCGTGTCGGCGTGGGCCATGTACCTCGCGAGCTGGACCGGAGACAGCGAGCTCCAGAGCGGGATCTCGTACAGCGCCACGCGGATCTCGTCCGTCCGCTTGTTTCGCCAGAGGGTCAGCTGGACGCAGTCCCCGGTGTTCGCGTCGGTGAAGGTCCAGCAGCATCCTCCCGCCTTGCAAGAGTCACATTCCTCTTGCGTCTCGCAGGTTCGCAAGGGAGCGGTGCAGGCCTCGATCACGGCCGCGGCGCTCCCACCGGCCAGCGCCTTGCAGGCCCCCTGCTTGCAGCGCACGTCTCCCCCGTCGAGCTTCAGTTTGTGCCGCTCGAGCCAGACAGCGATGTCCTGGCTCAGCGCGGTCGCGCCCGTGCTCGCGGCGGCGCTCGACCCGATCAGCGACCCGGTCATCGGCTCCGCCATCGACTCCGCCATCGGCGGGGGGCTCGAGTCCGCGCAGGAGCCCCCGTCCGCCTCCTCCGCGGCGCGCTGGTCCAGCTCCACCAAGTTCGTCAGGTGAGCGTCGACGTCTCCCTGGAGCGTCGGGTTCGGGATGATCTGGATGCAGAGAAAGATGTACGCGGCGAAGAGACCCGCGGGCACGACGGCGCCCGCGGTGAGCAGCGCCAGCCCCCGGAGGCTGCGGGCGAGCCAAGAGCTCCTGCTGCGGAGGAGCACGCACCCGACGGGGAGCAGGATCGACAGCAGGAGCCAGTCCTTGAAGAAGAGCGCCATGTAGCGCTCCGCGACCTCGCCGTTCTCGATGGCGTAGACCACGAAGCGCAGCGCGAAGTGGGCCACCACGCCGACTCCGGCGAGCACGAAGGCCCCCGCGAAGAGCGCCTCGTAGCGGTTGCGCAGTCCCTTGAAGCGCTGCTCGCAGAGGGGCACGAGGGGGTACGCGGTCAGGAGCACCAGGAACGGCACGACCAGGAGCAGCCCCGCCAAGGGATCGTAGTCGTCGTTCACGAGCCAGGAGGGATGGTTGTAGCCGACGACGTAACAGAGCTCCGTCAACACCGCGGCCAGCAAGAGCAGCGGCACGAGCGCGAGGACGTTCAACGACAAGCCCCGCAAGATCAGCGCCGGGAGACGCGCGCCGTTGAGGAGCCCGCCGGGGTTCAGGTACGAGCTGCGGTTGCGAAGGTGGGTCACGAGCGGCGTGTCCGTACCGCGCGACCTGGCGAGGGGCTGCCCGCCGGCAGACGTCACGGCGGAGCCGATGAAGCCGCCCCCGGAGACCGTCGAGAGATAGTCGAAGTGCCGGAGCAGGTTCGCGCGCTCGAGCGCCTGCAACACCCCGAGGCTGAAGCTCGAGGAGCGGATCCCACCTCCGGACAGGCTCAGGCCGATCAGCCCCAGATCGGCGCTCGGGTGGGGCGCGTCCCGCAGGGAGCCCGCGTCGAGCCCCCTCGCCTCGCGGCGCTCCGCGATGACCTTCATCTCATCGGCGAACACCGTCGGGAACTCCTTCGGGCCTTCCTCCGGGCGCGCTCTCGACCATCCCGGCAGCAACGACAAGGCGAAGGAGCGGCGCGATTCGACCCCGGCAACGGTGGAGTCGGGCGCCTGCTCGTCGGCGGGGCGGGGCGTGTCGCGCGCTGAAGTCGTCATGGCCTGTGCGGTGATGTCGCTCGCGCCGCCGCCACGGGTTCGCGGCGACGCGGCGCTCATCCCCGCGCGACCCTACGTCGTCGCTCGAAGGCCGCAGAAATTCCTGTCCCCTTTCGCCCGAGAAACACCGCAAACCCTGCGGGGAGCGCTCGTCGAGCGAGTTTCCGCGTGGAAACTCCCGGCGCCTCGCTTCACACTCCCGCGGGCGCGACGAGGCCCGGGCCCGAGCCAGGGCCTGGGCCGCGGTCACGCCCTCTTCCCGCGGCGCCCTCGACGCCCTCCTCATCGGCCCCCGGACGTTCCGAGGTCCCCTTCCCCCTGCTAGACCCCCCTCTGTCTTCCCCGGTACATCGATGGATCGTCCCAAGAGCCCCCTCCTCACCGCGGCCCTCCTCGTCGGCGCCGTCGCCCTGCTCGCGCTCCTCGCCTGGGGCGTCTCCTCGCTGCGCACGCGCTCCGCTCCCGAGAGCGAAGCCGCGCCCCCGGCGGCGGAGGTCCTCACGGTCTACTCCGGACGGAACGAGAAGCTGATCGGGGAGCTCATCGAGCGCTTCGAGCGCGAGACGGGGATCCGGGTCCAGGTGCGCTATGGGGAGACGGCGCAGCTCGCCGCGTTGCTGCTCGAGGAGGGCCCGCGCTCGCCGGCGGACGTCTTCATCGCCCAGGACGCTGGCGCGCTCGGGGCCCTGGCCCGCTCCGAGAGCCTGGCGCCCCTGCCCGAGCCGATCCTCGCGCGCGTCCCCGACGAGCGCTTCAGGTCACCGGACGGCGTGTGGGTCGGCCTCTCGGGGCGCGCTCGCGTGCTCGCCTACAACACCCAGCGCGTGAAGCCCGAGGAGCTGCCACGCAAGGTGCAGGCGCTCACGGATCCCTCCTGGAAGGGGCGCCTCGGCTGGGCGCCTGGCAACGCGTCGTTCCAGGCGTTCGTGACTGCGCTCCGGCTGCTGCAAGGGGAGGAGGCCGCCGTCGCGTGGCTGCGCGGGGTCCAGAGCAACCAGCCCAGGAAGTACAAGAACAACACCGCCATCATCGAGGCGCTCGCCCGCGGCGAAATCGACGTGGGCCTCGTGAATCACTACTACGTGTTCGCCGCCGCCAAGGACCGCCCCGAGGCGCTCCCCGTGCAGAACCACTACTTCGAGCAGGGTGATCCGGGGGCCCTCGTCAACGTGGCGGGCGCCGGCATCCTCCGGACGAGCCGCCAGCCGGCCCTCGCCGAGCGCTTCGTCCAGTACCTCTTGGGGGAGAGCGCCCAGCGCTACTTCACCGAGCGCACGTTCGAGTACCCGGTCGTCGCCGACATCGATCCCCACGAGAAGGTCGGGCGGACGCTGGCGGAGATCGGCGCCCCGAAGCTCGATCTCTCGAAGCTCGAAGACCTCCAGGGCACCGTGCGGCTCCTGCAGCGCGAAGGAGTGCTCTGAGGGTCGTGGGGCCGCTCGGATCGATCGCGCGGACGGCGCTCTGGGTCGCGTCGTGCCTGGTGGTGGCGGCGGCCTGCTTGCCCGGCTTCTACCTGCTGTTGCGGGCCGGTGAGGTCGACGCGCGCGCGTGGGAGGTGTTCTTCGGCGGGCGGACCCTGGAGCTCCTGGGGAGCACCCTCTCCTTGGCCTTCGCGGTCACCCTGGCCGCGACCCTGATCGCGCTGCCGCTCGCCTGGCTCACCACCCTGTCGGATCTCCCGGGGCGGCGCGCGTTCACGGTGTTGCTCTGCTTGCCCCTGGCGGTGCCGTCGTTCATCCACGGCTACGCGCTCCTGGCCGCCTTCGGGGACGGCGGCCTCCTGGACGGGTGGGGCGCGCCGCGCCCTCGCATCTATGGCTTCTGGGGGGCGACCTTCGCGCTGACGTTCTCGACCTTCCCCTTCTCGTTCTTGGCGTTCCGCGCGGCGCTGCTGCGCCAGGACGGCAGCCTGCTCGAGGCCGCGCGGAGCCTGGGCGCGTCGCCCTTCGAGGCCTTCGCGCGGGTGACGCTCCCCCAGCTCCTGCAGGCGTTCCGCGCGAGCGGGTTGCTCGTCGCGTTCTACGTGCTGTCGGACTTCGGCGCGGTGAGCCTGCTCCAGTACGACACCTTCTCGCGAGCGATCTACCTCCAGCTCGAGGGGGCCTTCGATCGCTCCCTCGCCGCGCTCTGGTCCCTCGGGCTCATGGCCCTCGCGGTGCTCGCGCTCGGGGGCTCCTGGTTCTTCGGTGGCGCGGAGGGTCCGACGCACGCCGGCCGCGCGAGCCGGCGACCGCGCCGCGCTCACCTCGGCGGACACGCCGTCTGGGGGTTCGCCGCCGTCCTCGGCACCCTCGCGGCCGGCGTCGGCGTCCCCGTCGGGGTGATCGTCCTGTGGCTCACCCGCGCCGCGGATCGCTGGGACTTCGAGCGCTTCTGGACCGCCGCGGTGAACTCCCTGTGGATCTCCCTGCTGGCGGCGCTCGTCACGGTGCTGTGCACGCTGCCGCTCGCGTGGCTGTCCGCCCGCCGCGCCTCGTCGCCGCTGGTGCGCGTCCTCGAGCGGGCCGCTTACGCGAGCTACGCGCTGCCTCCCATCGTGGTCGCGCTCTCCTTGGTGTCCTTCGGGATCCGCGCGGCGCCGTTCCTGTACGGCACCTTCGTGCTGCTCGTGGCCGCGCACGTGGTCCGCTTCGCGCCCCAGGCGCTGGGCGCGAGCCGCGGCGCCTTCCTCCAGCTGTCCCCGCGACTCACGGAGGCGGGCAACAGCTTGGGCGGCAGCGGGCTCGACGTGGCGCGCCTCGTGGCGTGGCCGCTGCTCCGCCCGGGGCTCGTGGCGGGCGGAGCGCTGGTGTTCTTGACGACGATGAAGGAGCTCCCCGCGACGCTGCTGCTCGCGCCGATCGGGTTCTCGACCTTGGCGACGCAGATCTGGTCGGCCACCGCAGAGGGCTACTTCGCGGAGGCGGCGCTGCCGTCGCTGCTGCTGATCGCCCTCTCCTCGGCCTCGGTGGCCTTCACCTTGCACCGCGAGGACTCCGCGGGCGTGGGAGCGACGGGATGAGCGAGCCGCTGCTGACGGTGGAGGAGCTCTGCGTCTGCCTCGGCGAGGAGCGACACGTGGCCGTGGAGGACCTCTCCCTCGAGCTGCGCGCGGAGGAGCGCGTGGCGCTGCTCGGTCCGTCCGGGTGTGGCAAGACGACGACCCTGCGGGCGATCGCCGGCTTCGAGCCCGTGCGCGGAGGCCGCATCTCCTTCGAGGGGCGCGTGCAGTCCGACGCGGGCGGGGTGCGCGTGCCGGCCCACCGCCGGGGGATGGGCTACGTCTTCCAGGAGTTCGCGCTCTTCCCGCACCTGAGCGTGGAGGAGAACGTGGGCTTCGGGCTCAGGAAGCAGTCGCGCGCCGACGCCACGAAGCGCATCGCGGAGATGCTCCGCCTCACGGGGCTCGAGGGGCTCGAGGCGCGCCGTCCCTTCGAGCTCTCGGGGGGACAGCAGCAGCGGGTGGCCCTCGCGCGGGCCTTGGCGCCGAGCCCCCGGTTGCTCCTGCTGGACGAGCCCTTCTCGAGCCTCGATCCGAACCTGCGCGGGACGACGCGACGGCACACGGAGCGCGTGCTCACGTCCGTGGGAGCGACGGCCCTGCTCGTGACCCACGACCGGGACGAGGCGATGTCGTTCGCCGATCGGCTCATCGTGATGCGCGCCGGGCGCGCGGAGCAGGCGGGCACCCCCGAGGAGCTGTACGCCGCGCCGCGGAGCGCCTTCGTCGCGGAGTTCCTCGGCGCCGCGAACTTCGTCGAGGGAGAGGCCACGGGGCAGAGCGCGCGCACCGCCCTCGGCGAGGTGCCGCTGCGCGTGCCGGCGAGCGGCACCGTGTCCCTCTGTCTGCGCCCCGAGTCCCTCGAGCTCGTGGTCGAAGGCGGCGCGCCCGCCCGGGTCGTGGAGCGGGAGTACCACGGCGCGTCGTGCATCTACGGAGTGGAGGGCGAGGGCTTCCAGGTCGCCGTGCTCGCCGTGGGTGACGCGCCCTTCCGCAAAGGGGACGCGGTCGGGGTGCGAGTCCGCGCGCCCGCGGTAGTGCTCGAAGGATGAGGGTGCGGCGCGTTCGCCTCTCGGCGGGGAGCACGAACACAGCGCGGATGCAGGCGCGGATGCAGGCGCGGATGCAGGCGCGGATGCACAGCCAATCCAGCATGGACGGGAAGTTGTAACCAGAGAGCGCACCGGCCCCCTCCATCGCTTCATCGTCCGCCTGGAGACGTCCTCCTCTCGCGTGCCCGGTCACGATGCTCTGATACCGTGGCGGGCATGGGGTCCCTCCGTCTCTCGGCTCGCGCCGCACGTCACTCTTCCGCCTTCGCCCTCCCACTCATCCTCGCCCTCGCAGCGTGCGGCGGTGAGGACGACACCTCGCCCCTCGACGAGCCGAACGGCACGGGGGGTACGGGAGGCCCCAGCGCCACCGGCGGCGCAGTGGGGCAGCCCGGAGGGAGCTCGTCGGGAGGCGCCACGGGCGGAGCGCCCTCGAACACCGGAGGAGCGGGACAGGCGACGGGCGGGATGGACTCCGGAGGTGGGCCGGACGTCGAGTGCACGCGGGAGCTCTTGGACGGGCTCCTCGACGACTACTTCGCGGCGCTCGCCGCCGGTGATCCTTCGAGCCTCCCCCTCGCCCCTCAGGTGAAGTTCACCGAGAACGCCGAGGTCACCCCGATCGGCGCGACCGCCTTCTGGATGAACGCCGGGGACACCAAGTACTCCCAGCGCGCTCTGGACACCGCGCAGTGCAGCGTCGCCGCTCAGGCGGTGATTCCGGAGGGCGGCGTGGATCTCCCCGTCGGGATCCGCCTCAAGGCGGAGCGCGGCGAGATCACGGAGATCGAGACCATCGTCGTGCGCCCCGGCGACTACACGGCCTCCTTCGCCGTGGAGTCGAACCCGGCCGCGATCATCACGATCGCGGGGGAGATCGGCTGGCACGATCCGGTCCCCGAGGGACAGCGCGCCACCCGCGAGGAGCTGATCGGCTGGGTCGACAAGTACTTCCGCGCGTTCCCGGCCGGCGTCTGCGACGTCACCCCGGCCTGCAGGCGCCTGGAGAACGGGGGCGGGAACTTCTCGTGCAGCACCGGCGCCTCCTGCACCTCGAGCCCAGGGGGCGACGCCTTCGTCCCCCGGGTGATCCTCGCCGACGAGGAGCGCGGCATCGCCGCCGGCTTCACCATCTTCGACTTCCAGACCACCGGGCACCTGGACATGCACATGATCAAGATGTCCGGGGGCCAGGTCCACGCCGTGCAGGCGATCCTGCGCGACACGAACGGGGAGTCGGGCTGGGACTGAGCCAAAGGGGCGTCCCGAGCGACGCCGGGCGGGCAGCTTCGGCGCCCTGCCGGCGCCCGCAGCGAGGTTTTCCGAAGGTTTCCCGCGCCGAGGACATGCATGAGGAGGGTGCCCCAAGGGCGCCCTCGCCCGCGATCCGCGGCGCCCGGAGCGCCGCGACGCCTACCATCCTGCCCCTCGTCGACGCCATGACCCCCATCCGCCTCTCCCGTCGCCCCGCGCACCACCTCGCCCTCTGCCTCGCGCTCGCCCCCTGCCTGGGCCTCCTCCTGGCCTGCGACTCGGGCTCCCCCGCGACCCCGCCGGAGGTCGAGGAGCCACGGGGCGAGGACCCGGAGCCCCCCGGCCTGCTCGTCGACGATTTCGAAGACGGCGACCTCGACAACCAGCTCGGGGTCACCTGGCACTTCTACACGGACCAGGACGCGGCGGGCGCCTCCACCATCACCACGGAGCCCGCCGAGCGCGTGCAGTCGCCGGGCTCCGACTCGGACCACGCGCTGAGCTTCGACTTCACCTTCTCGCGGGGCGACTACGCCTGGGATCCCTTCGTCGGCACCGGGACCTCCGTGCCGGGCGACGTCGAGGTGGGGGAGTACGAGGGCCTCTCCTACTCCTACAAGGGCGCGGCGCACGCGGTGCGCTTCGAGACGTCCAACGTCAAGGACTACGACTTCTACGTGATGAACGTCCCCGCGGCCACCGAGTGGACGAAGGTGACCGTGCCCTTCGCCGCCACCGCCCAGGCCGGCTACGGCGAAGCGGTCGAGTGGGACCCTGCGCTGCTCACGACCATCAACTGGCACATCGTCGGCGCGGACGGCGCGAGCGGCAGCTTCGCCCTCGACGACGTCCGCTTCGAGACGAGCGCACCCGTGGATCGGGGCCCCAAGAACCTCACCATCCACCCCGCAGAGCCCCCGGAGAAGGTCGACCTGGGTGACGTCACCATCGACACACCGCTCCAGAAGAAGGCGCTCGCCCAGCTCGACCGGGGCTACAACATCACCAACTGGCTGGAGGCCGGGCGCTTCCAGTCCTTCGACTTCGACGAGTCCTATGTCGAGAAGCTGGCTCAGGCGGGCTTCAAGGCGCTGCGCCTCCCCATCGACCTCGACCTCTACGTGACCGACGTCGAGGGCAGCGGGGACGACATGACCGTCACCGTCCACGACGACCTGTGGACGATCCTGGACAGCTTCGACGAATGGACCGCGGCCCACGGTCTCTCCTACACCATCGACTATCACCAGTACGACGCGTCCTTCACCTTCGCCAACGAGGCGGGCGTCGACCAGGCGGTCGCGCTTTGGCGTCTCGTGGCCCAGCACTTCGCCAGCAGCGACCGTGACGACCTGTACTTCGAGCTCCTCAACGAGCCGGAGCTGTCCACGGGCGCGACGAGCGCCCTGACCCCGAGCCGCTGGACCCGCGTGGCGCAGCGCATGATCGACGCCATCCGCGCCGAGAACACGAAGCACACGATCATCTTCGGCGACGTGAACTGGTACGGCATCGACGAGCTGGCGAAGCGCACGCCCTTCGAGGACGACAACATCGTCTACGCCTTCCACACCTACGAGCCCTTCATCTTCACCCACCAGGGCGCGGACTGGGCGAACATGGCCAGCACCCGGGACGTCCCCTTCCCGTATACGCCCGAGCGCTGGAGCGAGTACGCCTCGGACTTCGGCCTGACCAGCGCCCAGCCCAGCTGGATCTGGAGCCAGTTCCAGAACTATCACATCAACGGCACGGAAGAGGCGGTGTACAACCACATCGCGCGGGCCAAGCAGTGGAGCGTCGAGCACCAGGTGCCCGTGATCTGCAACGAGTTCGGCGTGTTCGAGCGGCGGTCGCAGCTGGAGGATCGCGTGGCGTACTACAAGCACGTGATCGCCACCTTCCGGGAGCTCGAGATCCCCTGGCAGCTCTGGTTCATGGTCATGGACGACGAGGGCACGGTGATCCCGGAGTACGTCGAGGCCTTCGGCCTCGAGCCCCTCTGAGCGGCCACGCGCCCCCCGACACGCGAGTTCATCGAGCCCACACGTCCGCGCAGCACCCTAGACGGGCGCCCTCTCGACGGGCGCCCGCCACGCGTTCGTCGCCGGTCAGCCCTCCGCGGGCGGCGCGGGCGGCGTGTTCGTCGGATTGGGAGACTCTGCCTCGGCGGGCGACCCTGCCTCGGCCGGAGCCCCTGCCCCGGCGGGAGGCGGCGCCGGAGCTCGCCGCGCGGTCATGCGGCGAAACGCCCCGCCGGCGCTGAAGCACCCGAACCCCCAGCGCAACCAGCGCAGCAGCGCGAGGGCGAGCCAGAGCGCCCAGAAGAGCATCACCAGGCGCCACACCCACAGGGGCGCGCTCCACACGCTGGGCCGCGGCAGCTCCGCCGCCGCGCGATCGGCGTACCAGACGAGCCGCTCGTTGGTGCTGTGAAGCCCCGCCACCCCCATGTCCGGCTGCACCACCAGGCCGCTGTACACCACGCCGACGAGGCACCCCAAAAAGACGAGCGTGCAGCCGACGAGCAGCAGCTGCACCAGGTTGTAGGGCAGCGGCCGCGACGGCAGGTACGTCTCCCGGAAGGCGAGCAAGAAGAACCAGGACGCGACGATCACCGCCACGACCGGGTGCACGACGGCGAGGCCGAGCCCGAGGAGCATCCACTCCCAGGCCCGCAGCGGGCTCTTGGGGACACGGCTCAGCGCGACACCGAAGGCGAGGACGAGCAGGAGATAGGGCCAGAACAGCACCGCGGGGCCCCAGCTCGCGCCCTGGGCCGACGTGTGCAGCAGCCAACGATGGCTCGGCAGAGACACGGTGGTCGTGACGTTCACCACGCCGCCGTCCACCCGCACCGACGGCGCGCGCCAGCGCGTCGACAACCCCTCCGGCTGCTGCCAGCGGATGCGCACCTTCGTCGTCCCCGGGGACAGGGGCACCGACAGCTCGCCGCCGGTCCGCTCCAGCGGCTGGGCGACGCCGTCCACCTCCAGCTCCACGCTGCGCGCGTCCGCCGGGAGCTCCACCCGTTGGCTGCCGCCGGCGCTGTTGCGGATCTGCAGCTGCAGGGTCGCGCGGGAGAGGCGCGTGCCCGGCTCGAAGCTCAGGTGGGCCGAGTCGATGGTGATCGACGATCCCGCGGCGGGCTCGGGACGCTGCACGGCGACGGCGAGCTCCTCGCCGGGCCACGGGCGGAAGCTCGGCATCCAGCGGGGCTCCCGGCGGGGGTAGTCGTGGTCTTGCGACCGGTGCTCGTAGGGGGCGAGGCCCGAGAGCTCACAGCGCCACAGGACGCTGCAGTCGAGGGTCCACTGCTCCGACCAGGGCCTGTCCTCCGCGGCGCGGAGCCGAACCTCCGGCGCGATCCGGAGCGAGCTGTCGAAGGTCACGCGCTGCGTGTCCCGATCGAAGGAGAGCACCACCTCGCCGTTCTCCACGCTGAGCCCCGACTCGGTGACTTGCTCGCCGGGGAGCAGAGGCAGGCGCACGACCAGCGGCTGCCCCGTGGGGCTGACGCGCTCGACGGTGGTGGCGACCGACCAGGTGACGCCCAGCATGAGGCGGCGGCGGACCTCGAACCAGGGCGGCAGCTCCGAGACGGGGCTCCCCGCGTCGTCGTCGCTCGCCTCCTCCGAGACCAGCCGGGTGAAGGCCAACGATCCCTCGACGCGACCATCCTCCTGCACTCCCTCCACCTGCCAGCCGCTCGCCTCCACACGGACCAGGCGCGGCGGTGTGCCGGGGGACAGGACCAGCTCGTCGCGGGGGAGCGGCGCCGTGAGCTCCACCTCGTGACGCCCCGGCGTGAGGCGCAGGTGCAGGAACCCGTCGGTCCAGCGCACCAGGGCGTGGCTCGGGCGTCCGTCCACGAGCACCGACGAGTACGTGAGGTTCTGCGCCGGCCCCGGCAGCTGGTAACTCGCCGGGGCGGCCACGTGCACCTCGGCGCGCAGCCGCAAGGTGCGGTCCTTGGCCTCGACGGCGAGCGCGGAGACGCTCACACAGGGGCCTCCGCAGTCGCGGTCCGGGGTGAGCCGTCGGCGTAGCTCGCCGAGGAGCTCGGCGTCGGGGAGCCCGGCGCTCGGAGCCTCCGCGCGCGCGAGCCCGGGGACGAACGAGATCGACGCGACGGCGGCGGCGGCTCCCAGCTTCCGACCCCAGGAGAACCACCGTCGCGGCCCCAGGGACGCCGGGCGGTCCGACCGCGGCGGGCGGCGCAACACCGCCCAGAGCAGCGCCCCGAGCAGGACGATCCTGAGCAGACCGATGACCGCGTTCTGCCAGGGCGAGATCAACCAGAGACGCATCTCGTGGGCGTGGTCGACCGGACCGGACCAGCGCAGGTACCAGGTCCGCCACTGCCAGGTGGGGACCCCGGGGCCCGTCTGCACCACGACGAGGGGATCCTTCTGCGCGGCGAGCTTCTTCGAGGCGCCCGACTTCTGGGGAGCAGCTCCGCTGCGCTGGGTGCTCGACGGCGCCCGATAGCGGGGCGGGGCGGCGGCCGCGTACTCGCCGTCGTCCTCGGCGACCTCCCGCACCTGCCGCGCGGATTCCTGCGCGACATCGAGCCCGAAGGCGGCCTCCCTCGCGCCTGAGACAGCCCCTCCCCCCCCGGCCGTCGCCGGGAAGAACGCCATCCGCGCCTGATCCACCGCGAAGCCGACGAAGGTCACCGCCAAGGCGACCGCCACCGTCCACCACACCATCCGCGCGGTGAAGCGCAGCTTGCCCGCGGGCAGCACGAGCAGCACGCCCGCGGTGACGAGGAGCGCCGCCCACAAGAAATACGGGGCGCCCTCCTGGCCATGGCTCAGGGTCAACCCCAGGAGCGCCACGCCCCCCCACACCACCCCGAACAACCGCGCGATGGCGAGCGCCACCACCAGGACGAAGAAGACGTCGAACAGGTTCCACTGGGAGATCCACGTCTGCGACACGTCGTCCACCCCGGAGGCCCCGAGCAGATCCCAGCCCGGCGGCAAGTGGAGCTCCGCGGAGAGCCGCTCCACGTCCGCGGACCACCCCACCGCCGGCAGCGCCCCCGTCGACTCCTCGAGCCGCCACTCCGCCCGCAGATCCATCGGGAGCACGCGGAGCTCCACGGCGGAGGCGCCGTCCTCCGTGCGCACGATGACCTGGTCCTCACCCCACACCACGGCGTGCCCCAACTCACCCGCCTCGAGCACCAGGCGATGCTCGCGGAGCAACGTGCCCCCGATCAGGTCGCGCACCGTGAACCCCTCGCCGTCGAGATCGAGCCAGAGCTGACGATCGAGGGTGAGGGCGTTCGGCGGCGCCTCCGGCTCACCGCGCCGGAGCGTCTTCAACGTCAGCCGCTCTCCCCCGGAGGCCTCGGGGGCCGCCCGCAGCAGGAACGCTCGCAAGCTCCGCCACTCCGCGGGCAGGTTGGTCCGCTGGGGATCGACGCCCGGCGCGCCCGTGAGCTCGACCTGCCGCAGGCGATTGTCCGGAGAAAAGACCCACACCTCCTGCTCGGGCCAGGGGGCTCCAGGCATCGGCGCCTGGAGCTCCGCCACGTCCGCGGGCACGAGGGCGTCGACCTCGACCGCGTGGTTGCCCGGCTGGACCTGCACGGTGAGCATCCCGCTGGCGTCGAGGCGCACGGGCAACGAGCTCGTCACCCCCAGGGGGCGAGCACCCGCCGGCAAGACCTGGGGCAGGGTGACCTCACGGGCGCGCCCCCCCACACGCAGATCCACCCGGGTCCGCAGGCGCATGGGGACGCCGTCCTGGAGGTGGCGGAAGACCTCGAGCTCGAGCCGCTCCGGCTCCTGGACGCCCACGGCGCCGCTCGCCGCGAGCCACACGGAGCCGTCGCCGCCGCGATGGCCGTCGACGATTTTCTTCCCGTCGATGCTCAGCGTCACCTGGGCCTGGTGGGGGTGGACGGCGAGCCGCTCCGGCAAGCGCGACCACACGAACCGGCCGGTGATCTCGTGCTCCCCCGCGGGCACCCGCAGCGACGGCCGCCCCTCGACGTCGAGCACGACCGCCACGTCGCGCCCCACGCGCACCTCCTGGGGCCAGCGCTCCGTCGACCCAGGCAGCGGCACGAGGACCTCGCGATCCGTGGTGGCCCGCAGGCGGAAACGACCGCCGCTCGCGTCGAGCTCGAGCTCGAGGGTCCCTGGCCAGAGGCACACCGCCTCGTCCTGCACGACGGGGCAGCTGCGGTCCTCGAAGCCGTGCATCACCCAGGGCACCCACCCCCGGAGCTCGGGCGGCAGCTCCTCCACCTGCATCGGCGCCGCGACGGCGGCTCGGGGCAGGGTGACGCCGCAGAGGAGCAGCGCGAGGGCCATCGACAACGGAGCACCGAGGGTCCGCACCAGGCGGAGGAGCAGCGTGAGCATGGGGAGATAGCCCACGATGCGGCATGAGCCCGCCCGTGGGAAGAGCCCTGCGGAAGAGCTCTGGCGGAGCTCGCAGACGGTCAGGCGCACCGGCGCGACGGGCCCTGGATGGCAGCGGGGCCCGTCACGGGGTCCCGTAGGCCCGGGCCCTGCGGGGGCGCTCCGCGGCGACCGGAGACGACTCGACCGCGCTCGCGGCGGGGAGCTGGCGCGTGAGCCACGCGGAGCGGTGCGACGTCAGCAGCGCGTAGGGCGTGATCCAGGACAGGCACAGGAAGTTGTAGACCCCGTAGGGGAACGCCCACCAGGCGCCGCGGAGACCCCGGGACAGGCTGAACACCGCCGCCGGCAACACGGCCGACAGCAGCACCCCGAGGAGGACGGCGCCGATCACCTGCGGGCTCTGGAAGAGGAGCCCCGGGATGCCGAGGAACAGGAAGGGCGCCAGGAGCAGGGCCAGCGCCGACCAGACCAGGTTCACCCGCGCGCCCAGGGCGCTCTCCCGGCGAAACCTCGTGAACACGAACGAGGCCATCACCAACGTCTCACGCACGTTGCTGCGCGCCCAGCGCAGGTACATGCGGCACAGCTGGGCAGTGCGCGTCGGCACCTCCGTGAGCACCACCGCGTTCGCCTGGAAGCGGACCAGGAAGCCCTGCCGCAGCACGAGGTTCGTCATGGCGCGATCTTCGCCGATGGCCGCCGGTCGCCCGCAGAACGTCTGCGCCAACCACTCGTCCTTGCAGGACTCCACCAGCGAGCGCCTGTACGCGGACAGGGCCCCCGGGCAGCAGTGCACCGTGTCGACCCGGCACTGGCTCGCCCGCATGAACTCGAAGGAGTAGGTGAAGGACACGTCCAGCATCGCCGGGATGACCCCCTGATCGCGGTTCAAGACCCGCACGTTGCCGGCGACCGCCCCGACCCGCGCGTCGCGGACGAGGGGGCTCACCAGGTTGCGCAGGGTGTCCGGCAACACCTCGGAGTCGCTGTCCACCGTCACGATCACCTCACCGGTGGCGCGCCCGAAGCCCTCGTACAGGGCGGCCCGCTTGCCCCGGTTCTCACGGCAATCGAGGGCGATGACGCAGTCCGAGAACTCCCGCGCGCCCTGCTGCATCCAGCGCCAGGTGTCGTCGACGCTGCCGTCGTTGACCGCGACGATCCGCAGCTTGTTCCGGGGATAGTCGCTCTGCACCAGGGAGCGCAGCGTCTTCAAGACCTGCTCCCCCTCGTTGTAGGCGGGCACGATGACCGTGAGCTCCGGCAGATCGTCGTCCGTGACGGAGGCGATGGGCCGATAGGTCGCCACGAGGTAGAGGCGCCACAGGGTGATGCCCACCGCCGCCAGGGCGAGCAGCTGCCCGGCGATCAACGCGACGGAGAGGGTCGCCGCCGTGCCCCCTTGCTCGGCCGCCGCCCAGTCCGCCCAGCGCCGGGAGGTGGTCCAGGCGAAGAAGGCCAGCTGGGCCACGAACAGCACCGCCAGCCCTCTCCCGAGCCGCCCCAGCGCGGCCCCGGTGCGTCGATCTTGGATGTTGGAGCTCGATTCACTCATCACGCAGAGTTCCTCCTGGCGCCCAGAGCGAGCGCTTCGTCGGGGCGCACCCGGAGCGGGCGCGCGCTGCAGCCGCTCTCAGCAGGAGGCGTGCCACCTCGAAAAAGCGCAGGATTTCCCCCTGGCGCGGCTCTCTCGGCGCGGCTCCGCTAGCCCATCCGGGGAATTTCTCCCCGACTCCGCGCGAAGGGGCTCCCCCACCCGGGCATTTTTCCCTGGCCGGCGCGCCGGCGCTCCCCGCTATGATTGCAGGCCCTCCCGTGAGATCCAGCCGTCGCGACCCCGCGCCGAGCGGCCCCGGGCGGGCCGCTCGGGCTCGGAGCGACCGTGATCTATGCCCCGACGTACCTGCCGCGTCCTCGTAGTCGACGATGAGCTCGCCATGCGCGAGGTGCTCCAGGTCCGCCTCGAGCAGTGGGGGTTCCCCGTGCGCACCGCCCCCACCGTGCAGCGGGCGCGGGAGCTGGTCGCCAGCTTCTGCCCCCACGTGGTGATCTCGGATCTGGTGCTGCCCGACGCCACGGGCCTCGCCCTGCTGGAGGCCCTGCGCGGCGAGGACGCCTCCCGCACGGTCCTCCTCATCACCGCCTACGGGACGATCGACACCGCCGTGCAGGCGATCAAGCTCGGCGCCGCGGACTTCCTCACGAAGCCCCTCGACTACGTCGCCCTGCGCAGGCGCCTCGAGCACATCGAGGCGGCCCTCGTCGCGGCGGCGAGCACGCGGTCCGGGGACCGCCCGGGAGACGGCGCGCCGGACGACACGAGGCACACCGACACCGCGCCGCACACCCCGGAGGCGGCGACGCTCCCCGCCGGCAGCGCCCACCCCGCCCTGGATCCGTCGGCCACGGATCCATCGATCGCCGACGGGAGCGCCGGCGGGGTCGGCAGAAGCGAGGCGTGGCGGCGCCTGCAGGAACGCGTCCTGATCGCCGCCCGCAGCACCGCTCCCGTGCTCATCGTCGGCGAGAGCGGCTCGGGCAAGGAGCTGGTGGCGCGCACGATCCACGAGCGCAGCCAGCGCAGCGCCCGCCCCTTCGTGCCCATCAACACGGCCGCCGTCCCCGAGAACCTCGTGGAGGGCGAGTTCTTCGGATACGAGCGCGGCGCCTTCACCGGGGCCAACCAGGCCCGCGCGGGGCTGTTCGAGCAGGCGCACGGGGGCACCCTGTTCCTCGACGAGGTCACGGAGATGCCGCTGCAGCTCCAGCCCAAGCTGCTGCGGGTGCTGGAGGACGGCAGGGTCCGTCGGCTCGGTGGGCGCGCGGAGATGAGCTGTGACGTGCGGCTCGTCTCCGCGACGAACCGCGACCCCCTCCACGCCGCCGACGCGGGCCGCTTCCGGCGCGATCTGCTCTACCGCCTCGACGTGCTGCGCATCGAGGTGCCGCCGCTGCGCGACCGCAAGGACGACATCCCGCTCCTCGCCCGCCACTTCCTCGAGGAGTGCGCGGCGCGGTACGGGCGCGCGGCGCCGAGCCTCTCCTCGGACGCCCTGGAGCGGCTGCTCGCCCACGACTGGCCCGGCAACGTCCGCGAGCTGCGGAACGTGATGGAGCGCGTGTTCGCGAGCGAGCACGGCGCGACCCTGACCGCGGCGGCCCTGGACGCCCACTGGGACGGCCCCTACGGCGGCGCGGCCGCCACCGCGCCGCAGCCCTTCGGCATCGTGATCCCCCACGGCGTCACCGCGGCGGACGCCGAGCGCATCTTGATCCTCGAGACCCTCAAGGCCACGGGGAACAACAAAGCCGAGACGGCGCGCAAGCTGGGGCTGGACGTGAAGACCGTGCGCAACAAGCTCAAGAGCTTCGAGTCCGGGGGCGCGGACGAGTGAGGCTCTCGACCCGCTTCGGGATCGGCGCCGCCCTGGCCATGCTGCCGCTGGTGGCGGTCAGCGTCTACAGCGTGAACAACCTGCGCTCCCTGGCCCGCGCCAACGAACGCCTCACGGAGCGCCACCTCATCGGCCTGCAGATCGGCCTCGGCGTGGTGTCCCGGCTCGAGCGGCTGGAGGAGTACTGGCGCAAGTACACGGTGAGCCAGGACGCGGGGTACGTGGGCAAGTTCGAGGAGACCCTCCAGGTCACCCTGCGCGAGCTCGACGGCATCCTGCGCGCGGAGCTCTCCTCGGGCGAAGAGCAGGCCCTGCGCGAGTTCACCCGGGAGCTGTCTCGCTTCGCCGCCGTCCCCTCCGCGGAGCGCGCGGAGAGCCCCGACGAGGTCTTCACGCAGATCGGGCAGCTCACGAAGCTGGCCAGCGCCGTGCACGACGAGGCGCGTCGCATCGCGCAGGCGGAGGCGGACGCCGCCGCCGAGGTCCGCGAGACGACCCAGCGCGCGGCGTTCTTCGCCGCCTGCGCGGCGGCAGCGGCGAGCCTGATCCTCATCCTGCTCACGGTGCGCTCCCTGCGCTTGCAGCTGCGTCCCCTGGTGCGAGGCACCCACGCCGTCTCCCAAGGAGCTTTCTCCGTGCGCCTGCCCGTCCACGCGGACGACGAGCTGGGTCACGTCGCCGACGCCTTCAACCACATGGTCGACGGCCTGCAGCAGCTCGAGCGCATCAAGGCGGACTTCATCTCCAGCGTCTCCCACGAGCTCCGGACCCCTCTGGTGGCGATGATCGAGACCAACCGGCTGCTCCTGGAGGACGTGCTCGGTCCCCTCAACGAGAAGCAGCGCCGGCTGCTGCGCATCAACACCCAGGCCGCCCAACGTTTGTCGAACATGATCACCGATCTGCTCGAGCTGTCGCGCTTGAAGGCGCAAATCCACTACGAGGTGTCCGAGCAGGAGCTCACCGAGCTCACCCGCGCGGCCGTGTCCGAGCTCGAGGCGCTGGCCCGCGACCGGGGCGTCTCCCTGACCACGGCCCTCGGCTCGACGCCGCTGCGGGTGCGTTGTGATCCGGATCGCTACGTGCAAGTGGTGCAAAACCTCGTGGAGAACGCCATCAAGTACACCCCCGCCGGGGGTCGGATCCGCGTCTCGCTGGGGCCGTGCCAGGGCCGCGACGTGCCGCGCAAGGTCCTGAAGGACGACGCGCCCCAGGACTACGCGCTGCTCTCCGTCGAGGACTCGGGCCCGGGCATCCCCCCGGAGGATCGCCAGCGGGTGTTCGAGAAGTTCTTCCGTCGTCAGGGGGTCCCCTCGGACGAGGGGGTCGGCCTGGGGCTCGCCATCTGCCGCGAGGTGGTCGAGGCCCACGCGGGCACGGTGTGGCTCGGTGAGAGCGAGGATCTGGGCGGCACGGCGGCGCGCGTCGCCCTGCCGCTGGACGTCGCGGCGCGCGCTCCGAGGGCGCTCTCTGCATGAGCTCACCGTTGCGCGGCGCCGCCGGGGCCTCGCTCCTGATCGTCCCCCTGCTCTTTCTTTCGCAGGGCGCCGGGTGCGCGCCGCCCCCGCAGCCGCCGTCCGCTCCCGCACCGCCGCCCCCCACCGCGGACGACCTCCTCGCCGCCGGCGACTACGGGCGCGCCCGCGCCGCCTATCTGCGGGAGGAGCGCACCGGCCCGACGCCGAGCGACGTCGCCCGAGCCCGCTTCTTCCGCGCCCTGGCTCGCCTCGGGCAACGGGACGCGGCGCTCGCGCAGGAGGAGCTGCGCAGCCTGGCCGCCCTGGAGCCCCCCGACATGTGGACGCGCCTCGCGCGGGTGCTCTCCGACGAGCTGGCGCGCACGACCGTGCTCCGGGAAGAGCTGCGCGACGCGGGCGCCGAGCTCCACCTGCTCCGCCTGCGCATCCAGATCCTCGAGGAGGCTCTGGAGGAGAGCCAGCAAGAGGTCACCCAGCGCCAGGAGGAGATCGACACCCTGCGCGAGGACCGCCTCCGTCTGCAGGCGGCGCTCCGCGACGCCGAGGAGCGCGCCGCGGACAACGCCCGCCAGGTGCGCGAGCTCGAAGAAGCCCTCGACGCCCTCAAGCGCATCGACATGCAGCGCGACCCCTGACCAGCGGCGCCCTCCTGATCCCCAGATCCCTTTTCGAGTGGATCTCGACGCTGCGCCCACCGCGCGGTCGCTCCCGCGAGCCAGCCCCGCGCGACCTCGCCCCATGTCCCTGCGGCGACGTCGAGCAGCGCCCTCACCCCCTACGACGAGCGCCCGCAGCGGCTCCCCCCCCCACGACATTCTGTCAAAAAACGAGACAGAATGTCACTCGAACGCGACAATCTGTCAGCAAATCTGACAAAATGTCCCAATTCCCCCCAGCGCGGGCTCAGAACGACACGTCCCACTGCACGCGGACCCGGGAGCGCGCCTCGGTGACGCGCGTGCTGGGGTCGGCGACCGTCAGGCGGCTGAGCTCGACGGACACCTTGTTCGCGTGCCCCGAGAAGAACCAGTTGGCGACACCGGAGAGCTCCGTTTGGTGATCGTGAGACACGTGCGCCGCCGGGTTCACCCAGGCGTAGCGGGCGGCGAGCTCGAGGGGCCGCGGGACGATGGGGAGGGCGTAGTGAGGAAAATAACCGAGCTGATAGAGGGTGCCCTGGAGATCCGTCTGGCGACCGGGAGCGCCCTCGGGGACCTGTCGATCGATCACCCGCTTGAAGTGCTGCTCGTGCTTCGCGTACCAGCCGCGCCACTTGATGCGGAACTCGAAGAAGGCCTGGTCGACCTCGTACCGCCCCGCCTCCGCCACGCCCGGCTCCACGAAGGCGCTCCCGTCCGAGCGCGGGGTGGGCAACGCACGACAGCTGCGGGCGTCGGTTTCGAACGCGGTGCAGCGGCTGATGTTGTGGGCGACGCCCCCGGCGATGTTCGCCGCGGGCTGCTGGTGGAACTCGACGTCGCTCTGGGAGAAGTCCAGCTCGCGCCCGAACACGTTCCACTGCAGCCGCCCGCTGTACATCATGTGCTGGTCGTCGTTCTCCCGGCTGCCGACGCCGAGCCCCGTGAAGACCCCCGCGTAGTAGGAGAGATCCGCCCAGGTCTCCGGGAAGAGCCGCCCGAACACCTGGATGCCCTGCTGACGATCCACGGTGAACAGGTCGTTCAGGATCGAGCGGTTCACGAACTGCTGACGCCCCGAGGAGGTGACGCGCTCGTCGTTCCACAGCACCTTGCGGCGACCGATGCGGAACCGGAGCCAGTCGAACTTCGCGATGTCGAAGGAGAAGTCCCGCAGGACGGGCTGGGACCAGTCGTACTGGAAGTTCCACATCAGCCAGGGACGGAACGCGTGTCCCTCCAGCTTGAAGCGAGCCCGCCGAACCATGAAGGAGCTGAGGTCCTGGTTCAGGTCCTCGAGGGACCGCGGATCCGGATCGAAGGGATACGCGTAGCGGAACTGCAATCGGTTCTGGAGGCGGAGCCGATAGTTCCCGTCGTCGGTCTCGACGGTCAGGCGATTCTTCTCGTAGCTGGCCTGGACGGGGATCGCCGTCTCCGCCCGCGCGAGGGACGGCACCGAGGCCACGGCCAGCGCGCTCGTCGGCGCCAGCAAGCGCCCGATCCGACGACCCCGTCGCCGACGTCGCGCTCGGTCCTGATGAACATCGAATCGACCCATCCGCGAGCACCGCCCTACACGGCTCCACGGGCCCTGGGAAGCCCCCGGGCGCCGCCCCTGTCACGGAGAGCACCGGTCGTCTCCGAGGAAAGTTGCGTGCACCCGTGCGGCGCTGCCCGAACCCCTCAGGAGGCTTCGGGCGCGGAGGGCGCGGCGGGCCCCTCTCCGGGCGCTGGAGCGCCGGGGCTCGCGGACGCCTCGGAGCCCTGAGACGGCGACGGCGACGGCGTCGGCTCCTTCCCTCCGGCGGGCTCCTGCGGGGCCGCAGGCTCCGACGTCGTCGGAGCGCCCGGGTCTGCGGGCTCTCGCGCTGTCGCCCCCTCCGAGACCACCGGCTCCTGGGATGCGGTCGGCGCGTTCTCTGTCGCCTCTCCTGCGGGCGCCTGTGACGACGCAGACTCCTGCGACGCCGCGGGGTCATGGGGCACCGCAGTGTCGTGGGCCACCGCAGTGTCATGGGGCGCTGCAGTGTCGTTCGGCGCTGCGGTGTCCTTCGGCCCGGATGCGTGCGACGCGGCGCCGGAGCCCGCGGGCTCCTGCCGGGCCGTGCGGTCCCGGGGCGTCGCGGTTGCGCTGGACGTCGCGGAGGCTCCCGGCGCCCGGGTGGGCTCCGCGCTCCCTGGACTCGCAGCGCTCGCAGCGCGCGCGGGGTCAGCGACGTTCGACGACGGGGTGTCGCCCCGATCGGTCTCCTCGGCCACGGCCTCTTCGCTGACGCTCTCGTCGCGCTCGGACCCCTCGACGGTCGCCGCGGGGTTCATGAGTGGATCCTGTGCGGCGTCTTCGTCCCCGCCCTTCGGATCCGCGTCGGGGGCCTGCCCCTGCAGGGTCCACGCCGTCGCCTCGACGTGCTCCTGCGCTGGGGTCGCGGCGGCGCTCTCCGCCGGCTCGATCGACGTCTCCGCCGGCGTGCCTCGCCCCAGCACGAAGCCCACCCCCGCGGCGGCCGCGACGGCAGCCGTGAGGACGACGAACATCGCCCTCCCCTTGCGCGCAGGTGCGCCTGGCACCGACGAGGCGCGCGCGCCCTCGGCGGGAGACGTGTCGAGGGGCGGCAGAGACATCTCCGAGCGCCGCCGTCGTCGGGCCGTGGTCTTGCTCGGTGGGGGTTCGGCGGGAGGGAGGAGCGCGACGAGCGCGGACGGCGACATCGTCGCCGCCGAGATGCGGGGAAAGGCCGCGAAGGGCTCGGCGGCGGGGTCCGGGTCGTCGGTGACGACCCGCGGCGGAGCCAAGGTCGGGATCCGCTCGGAGGAAGGCCCGGAGTCCGTCACCTCGAGCACGGGAAAGGCGGGCACGGGAGCGGTCGGCACGGGAGCGGTCGGCACGGGAGCGGCTCCCTGGGGCGCGGGCTCGACGGGCGTCACCGAGCGCGGCGGACTCACATTTTGCTCACTGGACCTCCTCGGACGGGGCCCCGCGGACGCGGAGACACCTGGGAGGCTCGGCGGGCGCGCGGCTCTTTCTCTCTTCTCACCGGGTTCCGCGGGCGCGGAGACGCGGCGGAGGCTCTGCATCGGCCGCAGGAAGGTCGGTCCTCGGGAAGCGCTTCCAGTCATCGAGCTTCCGCGGGACGCGCCGGCACGAGATGCACCGACACGAGACGCACCCTCGCCGGACGGCTTGGCGCGGGATGCCCCGGCACGAGACGCACCGTCGCCGGACGGCTTGGCGCGGAGCGCGTCGCCGTCGCCGGACGGCTTGGCGCGGAGCGCGTCGCCGTCGCCGTCGCGGAGCGCGTCGCCGTCGCGGGAGGCGCCGTCGGACGCGGTGCGCTGGGGGGCAGAGGGTGACTGCGGGCGCGCGAGCTCCCGAGGGACGGGAGCCGCTTTGGGGATCTGCGGGAGACCCCGAGAAGACTCCGCGTCCCAGCCCAGGTCGATGTCCTCCATGTCACCGCCGGGCGAGGTGACCGGAGGTCGCTTCGATCCGGTAGTCATCGAGCCAATGGTAACCGCGGCGAGCCGCCCCGTCTCGGGGCGCGCGCACGAATGTCCCCCCGCCCTCCCCCTCGGAGGGGAATCCCGCGACATCCTTCACGGAACCCTTGTCGGCCGCGCGTTTCCCCAGGGCAACGCAGCCGCCCCGACGGCGCGGTGCCCACTTTGCCACGTGACCCTCGTGACCTTCGCTTCCGGAGCGCCGAGGGGCCCGACCGCTCGAGCGAAGCGTCGCTGATCTGACGAAGTCACCCAGCGCTCTCTCGGCGCTCGGCCCGCGGAGAAAGCGCCGAGGGCCGATCTGGCTGTCCATGGTTGCGCCTCAGCGATGGCAACACGTCGTGGGTCGCCGTTCGGTTCTCCGGAGAGCGCCTCGTGCTTGTCGTCGAGGGGGACGACGGCGCGACGCCCCGCAGCGCCCCTGCATGGTCACCACGTACCCGCTCGTCGATCACGTGTCGGGGAGAGCCGTAGGGCGGGCGCGCTCACCTTCCTGCGAGCGCACCGCGAGAACGGGACTCACCGCGAGAACGGACGCATCGTTCTGGGTCCGTTCGTCCTCGCTTCCGAGGAGACGACTGATCTCGATCAATGGAGCGAGGCTACGTCGTAATGTGGCGGCACAAGATGACACGGGCTCCCGACCTTGGGGCGCGGATTGTGCCAAGCTGTGCCGCAGTTCGGGGCCAAAACGGCCGAAAATCCGGGCATCCGCGGCGGCACGTTGCTTGCTCTAGTGCAGAACCATGCGAGCTCTATCCCTGACATCCTGGCGTTACGCGCTGCTTGCGAGCTTCGGCCTGATGAGCGCTTGCAGCACATCCAACGACCCCATGAGCAGCACGAACGCCGGCACGGGCGGTGCTGGCGCGGGCGGAACCGGAGCGGCGGGGGGCGAGACGGGTGGAAGCTCCGGAATCGTCCATCGCCCGGAGCCTGCCACCTGCGACCCCATCGAACCACGACCAGAGTCGCAGATCCCCGCTGGCCTGGGCGGACAGGCGAACGGCTACTACGCCTGTGAGTTCGATGCGGACTGCGACGAACGCGCGCACGGGCGCTGCGTCGTCACCGGAGATGGGTTCGTCGGTTCCCTCGGAACGGCCTGTTCCTACGGGTGCACCACGGACGCCGATTGCGGCGAAAACACGGTCTGCGACTGCGATGCGGGGGGCACGTGCGTGCCCGCCGACTGCACCACGGACGCCGACTGCGCCACGGACAACCTGTGCCTCAGGACGAGGTACGACGACGGTTGCCATGTAAAGACGCAGTACAGATGCCAGACGGCGGACGACACCTGCGCCGAGGATGCGGACTGCCCGGAAGAGCACCAGTGCGGGTTTCTCGCCGACGAGGGGCGCCACGCTTGTCTCCCGAGCCATCTCTGTAACGCAGGGCGTCCCTTTCTCGTCCGCGGAGACGAGCGACTGGCGGACGCTCGCCGGACCACGGAGTGGCTCGCCGGCGCCCCGACGAGCCGCGGCACGCTGACTGGCAAACGCGCTGCGGTGCTCGCGGCCAGCTGGACCCGGGTGGGCTTGATGGAACACGCCTCCATCGCGGCCTTCGCCCGCTTCGCGCTGCAGCTCCTGGCCTTGGGCGCTCCGCCCGACCTGGTGTCGGCGACCAGCGAGGCCATGATCGACGAGACGCGCCACGCGCAGATCGCGTTCGGTCTGGCGAGCCGCTACGGGGCGGAGCCCATCGGGCCAGGCAAGCTGTCGATGGATGCGGCTCTGGAAGAGCTCGACATCGAGAGCATTTTGGTCAACGCCATCCTCGAGGGGTGTTGCGGTGAGACCGCGGCGGCCTACGAGGTAGCGCTTGCCGCGGAAGGCGCCGCCGACCCCGAGCTGCGCGAGACCCTCGCGCGGATCGCCGAAGACGAGCGCCGCCACGCGGATCTCGCCTGGAACTTCGTCCGCTGGTCACTCCAGCGGAACCCCGCGCTGAAGACGGCGGCGCTGCGCGCCGTGGAGCTGGAGCTCGCCCAAGCCCGCGCCCTGCCGCCCGCGCCCCTGGAAGATGCCTGGCTCGAGGAGCACGGCGTCCTCCCGGAGGCGCGCCGCCAGTCGCTGCGCGTCGAAGCGCTGGAGCAGCTCGTCCTCCCCTGCATGCGCAGCCTCTGCGCAGCCCTGCCCCAGGCGTCCGTCGGGGAAACCGGCGCGCGCACGGAGCTCGCCGGGGAACTCTCTCGCAGCCTACCCCATCACCAAATCTTGGAGGGTTTGGCGAACTGCGATCTCGTTCTGTAGCTCAGCGCCTTCCGCGCATACTCTTCCGGGTCCGGTTTGAGGACCCCCGTGATCAGGCCGCCCCAGACCCCTGGGCACCACTGCGTCAGCATGTGGTTGAAGCTACGCAGAGCCCCCGTTCGCAGGTTCGCCGAGTCGCTGATCGTGAACTTGGCCGGTGCACCCACGAGGACGCCGGCCAGGTGCTG
>Ga0207873_1000396_pt1 | contig 48423 bp, 46 predicted proteins | sample BGWIniCompost_FD_187373 | JGI IMG/M metagenome (GOLD analysis project Ga0207873, IMG submission 187373) | Cellulose adapted compost microbial communities from Newby Island Compost Facility, Milpitas, CA, USA - BGW Initial Compost (SPAdes)... ...
GCATAGAGCTCGTCTCGAAGGGAGTCGAACTCGTAGCCGCTCCCTTCGAAGCGGCTCATCCAGATACGGTCCGCGAGCAGCCATCTCTCTCGCCGCGTGATCACCTTTGGCACGCAGCCCATCCACGACTCCGTGTCGGTCGGGCGGCGATCGATTCTGGCTCGTCTTCCACTTGCCTCGCAGCGCCCGAATCGGGATCTCGATGCCCACGATGTGAATACCACGTGCATGGACGGTTACATAGTTCCACGTCGGCACCGCTTTGCCGTGCGCTTGCTTGCTCGGATACCACGACGGACTGATATACGACTCGACACCCTGGAACACGACCACCGACGAAACGGTCGTCGAAAAGCTCTTCCATACGGGGTTCGCCCTGGCGACGTGGGCGAAGAGCGCGCCGAGCGGGCCGCGGCTCGAGTCGAGCACGAACGGAACGTGATTGACGACGATCTCGCCGTCGACGAGCGTGATCCACGTCCCGAGGGGGGCGCGCGCATCAACGCGTGGAGGGTTTCCCGATCCGATTCTTCGAAATGCGTTGGAATGTGCACGTTCGCTTCTCCGCAGCCGAGCGAAGACATTGCCGCCTATCATATCGATGCGACTCGAAACGATCTCGGGGATGTCGCCTGGCGTGAACGTGACAGAGGATCAGACGGACCGCCTGAGAAAGCACGTGCACGTGCTCGCCGTCGATATCGGCGAGCGCCACACGGCGCGACCCGAGGCACTATCGGCCGCCGCGCGCTACATCGAGCAAGCGCTCGCGAGCTCGGGCTACGCCGTACGGCGGCAAACCTATGAGGCCGACGGCGTCGTATGCGCGAATCTCGAAGTGGAGCTGCTCGGCAGAGAACGGGCGGAGGAGATTCTGCTCATCGGCGCCCATTACGACACCGTCTGGGGATCTCCCGGCGCGGACGACAATGCCAGCGGCGTCGCGGCCTTGATCGAGATCACTCGCCTTCTCTCGGCGCGTCCGCTGAAACGGACGGTCCGCTGCGTGGCTTTCGTGAACGAAGAGCCGCCGCACTTCTTGTCGGATCTGATGGGCAGCGTCGTGTACGCGCGCGAAGCGAGGGCCCGCGGCGATGACATCGAGATCATGCTGTCTCTCGAGATGCTCGGCTATTACTCGTCCGCTCCGCGTAGCCAGCAATACCCTGCGGGGCTCGGCCTCTGCTATCCCGACCGCGGCGACTTCATCGGTTTCGTGTCGAATCTGCGATCTCGCCGCGCGCTCCTGCGCCTGCACCGTGCGTTCCGTGCGCATTGCGCGTTTCCATCCGAGCGGCTCGCGAGCCCGGCGATGGTTCCGGGTGTCGGCTGGAGCGACCACTGGTCGTTCTGGCGCGCCGGTTACCGCGCGGTGATGGTCACGGACACGGCGTTCTATCGATACCCGCACTATCACATGCCGACGGATACGCCGGAGAAGCTCGATTACGCCCCGATGGCGCGAATCACCGCAGGCCTGGCGGACGCGGTGACCGCGCTCGCCAACGGACGCTGAGCTGCATTCCGGATCGAAAGAGAGACATGCGGTCAAGTCGGTATTTCCGCGCCGAGGACCGGTTGTCCTTCGTCGCAGAGCGAGTCGATGATTTCGAATCGCGTCGGGAATGCGAGGAGCGCGAGATGGAGCAACGTTTCGCGGGTCGAAAGCTGCGCCTCGGTTGTAGCTGGCTGAGCTTCAGCGTCTTGGCAGCCATCCAGCTCGCACTCGGTGCGGGCGTCGTCCGAGGCCAGAGCGGCCAGCGCGACGGCGCCGGCTGGACCGGCGAGACGCATGCCGAAGAGATCGTCGCCGCGCGGAGCGCGGTGATGCTCGAGATGGAGCGTTTGATGCGCCCGCTCGATGCCCACGCGGCAGGGGAGCCTGGCAATCCCGACCTGTTGCGCGAGGCCGCCGGAACGATCTCGACGTTCCTTCTGACCGTGCCGCATCTGTTTCCCCCGACGACGAACCTCTACGATCCGAACGCGGAGACTCCGGCCACGCTCGCGCGGCCCGAGATCTGGGAAGACTTCTCGTCGTTCCATAGCCTCGCGGACGCGGCCGCCGCCGCGGCGGCCGATACGCTGACCGCGAGCGCGGCCGAGCTTCCGCAGGCCGCCGCGCGCCTCCGCGAGGCCTGTGACGCATGCCATACGAGGTTCATGCGCACGTACTCTCCGCCGACCGTCACGGAAGAGGATCTCGAGTTCGACTTCGAGTCGTTGTTCCCCGCCGAGTAGCGAGCCGTCGTTGCCTCGGCCGGCTCGGCGGCGCGGCCTCGTCCGCTTGCCCCGGCATCGTTCGTCGGCGATAGGGTGCCGGCGCCGAATGCGGATAGAATGACGGCCCGACTTTCCGCGCGGCGAAGCGAGTGGCGATACAGGTTCCCGATTTCTCGAAGGTGCGCGTCCTCGTCGCGGGGGACGCGATGCTCGACGAGTATTGGTTCGGCGATACCGGGCGTATCTCGCCCGAGGCGCCGGTGCCGGTCGTCAGAACCGTCTCGACCGAGCAGCGTCCCGGCGGTGCGGCAAACGTCGCGCTGAATCTGGCCGCGCTCGATGCGTCCGCGACGCTCGCGTGCGTCGTCGGCGCCGACGAGCGCGGGCGCGTCCTTCAAACCGCGCTCGAGTCGCGCGGCGTACGCTGCCGTTTCGTCTGCTCGGAGAGCGTGCCGACGGTGCACAAGCTGCGCGTGCTCGCGCGCAACCAGCAGCTCATCCGTCTCGATTCGGAGCTGTCGCTCGCAGACGCCGCGGACGGGCTGCTGCCGCTCTTTCGTGAGGCCCTCGACGATGCCGACATCGTGGTGCTGTCCGACTACGCGAAGGGCACGCTGACGGACGTCACGAAGCTGATCGCTTCGTGCAAGGAGCGGCGGGTTCCGGTGCTCGTCGACCCGAAGGGGCTCGACTTCGGCCGCTATCGCGGTGCCACCTTGCTCACGCCCAACCAGAGCGAGTTCCGCGCGGTCGCTGGGCCGTGGAGCAGCGAGGACGAGTTCTACGCGAAGGGCGAAGCGCTTCGCGCCGAGCTCGATCTCGACTGTCTGCTCGTGACTCGCGGCGAGCGCGGCATGGCGCTCTTTCCACGGGACGGTTCCCGGTATGTCCTCGACGCGGAGGCGCGCGAGGTCTTCGACGTCACCGGTGCCGGCGACACGGTGATCGCGCTGATGGCGGCCGCGCTCGGCGCGGGCCTGCCGCTCGAGCAGGCGGCGGAGCTCGCGAACCTCGGCGCGGGGCTCGTCGTCGGGAAAATCGGCGTCGCGACCGTGAGCCGCGCCGAGCTCAGGCTCGCGCTGCATCGGCGCGGCAGCGGAGGACGCGGGCTCGTCACGGCCGACGAGCTCGTCGAGCTCGTTCGCGAGGCGAAGGCGCGCGGCGAGCGCATCGTGATGACGAACGGTTGCTTCGACATCCTGCACGCGGGACACGTCGCGTATCTCGAGGAGGCGAAGTCGCTCGGCAACCGGCTGATCGTCGCCGTCAACGACGACGACTCCGTGCGTCGCTTGAAAGGGCCGACGAGGCCGATCACGCCGCTCGAGGACCGAATGGCCGTGCTCGCGGGTCTCGCCGCCGTCGATTGGGTCGTGCCGTTCTCGGAAGACACGCCGGCCGCGCTGATCGAGCGGATCCTGCCGGACGTGCTCGTGAAGGGCGGCGATTATCGACCCGAGGAGATCGCGGGCGGCGACGCCGTCGTGCGAAACGGGGGGGAGGTGCGCGTCGTCAGCCTGAAAGAAGGGCGCTCGACGAGCGCGCTGATCGCATCGATCCTGAGCAAGAACGGCAAGTAGCGCTTACGTTCAGCGCCCTTGCCGTCCGGTCTCGAGAGTTTGCAACGCGAGACCGCGACATTCTCGGTGCCGCGGTCTCGGCGAAATCGCGTTAGCGCCCCAGCCAGCCGTCGACGAGCTCGATATCCGAGACCGCGAGCGTGCCGGCTGCCTGCATGAGCCGCAGCCGATTGAGGATGTAGTTGTAGCGGGCCGCGGCGTAGTCGGTCTGGGCGCGCGTCAGCGCCTCGAGCGACGTCTGCACCTCGACCGACGTTCGCGTGCCTACCTCGTAGCCCGCCTCGGTCGCCTCGAGCGCCGTTTGCGCGGAAGCGACCGCCTGGCGGAGCGCACGTACCTGCGAGATGGACGACATGACGCCGAGATACGCGTCGCGGGTCGCGCGCTCCGTCTCGCGCGCGACGCGCTCGACGGCCTGCACCGACGCTCTGTGGTTGTAGACCGACTGCTGAATCCGGGAAGAGTTCAAGCCGCCGGTGAACAGCGGCACGGTCAGGTTGATGGACCAGTTATAGCCTTCGACCTCGCGGCTGAAAGGCCGAGGCGTCGGAACACCCGCTACTCTCGTTTCGCCGTCGCCCTCGTCGGAGTTGTAGCTCGACGACAATGTCAGCCGCGGCAAACGATCCGCCCTCGCGAGCCGGACATCGTCTTGCGCAATCTCCGCCTGCAGGCGCGCCGCGATCAGCGCGAGGTTCTGCTCCAGCGCAGCCCGTACCCACTGGTCCGGATCCTGCGGATCGGGCGGGACGAGCGGCAGGTCGTCGCCGGGCGACGCGAGATCGACGACGTACTCGCCGATGATCTCGCGCAGTTGCTCTTGCGCGGTCGCGAGGAGGCGCTGGGCCTCGATCTCCGCGGCGACCGAGCGGTCGAACGCGGCCTGCGTCTCCTCGACGTCGGTTCTCGCGATCAGACCCACCTCGAAGCGCCGCTGCGCCTGCTCGAGCTGGCGCTCGAACGCCTGTCTAGCAACGACCTGGGCTTCGAGCGAGTCCTCGGCCGCGAGCACGTTGAAATACGCCTCGGCGACACGGAGCAGAAGCTGCTGCTTCGCGGCCTCGTATTCGATTTCCGCCTGCGCGACCCGCTTCTCGGATTGTTTCAGCGTCAGGATTCGCGACCAATCGAAAATGGCCTGGTTTACGCTGAGCTGCCAGTTCCTGCTGTCGCTTTCCTGCTCCTGACCCGCCTCGAGCGTACCCGTGACCGGGTTGATGACGTTGCTTTGCTCTTGGAACGAGCCCGAGATTCTCGACGAGAACTGCAGCTGTGGGAGCAGCTGCGCTCGTGCCTGCGGCCGAACTTCGACGTTCGCGAGATACCGCGCCTCCGCCTCGCGGATCATCGGATCGTTCTGCAGCGCGCGCTGATAGATGTCCATCAGGCTTTCTTGCGCGCTGAGCGGAGCGGCGAAGCAGAGCAGCGCGCTTACGCCAAGCAGTCGGAGCTTATGCGGCATCATCATCGAATTCCCATTCTGGTTGAGAGATTCGGGGCACCGCGCTCGAGTCAGTAACGCGGGACGGTCGAGTCCAGCGTGCGTGACCACGCATCGATGCCGCCATCGAGGTTGAACACTTGATCGAAACCGTGCTCGGCGAGGATCTGCGCGACGCGTCGGCTGCGCCCGCCGGCTTTACAGAACACGACGATCGGCTTGTCTTTCGGTAATTCGTCGAGTCGAGCCGGCACTTCGCCCATCGGAATGTGGTGCGCGCCCGGAATCGCTGCCCGCTGAATCTCGTCGTGCTCCCGCACGTCGAGCATCAAGACGGCGGAGCCGTCTCGCCCCTGCGGCCATCGCTGCGCGACTTCGAGGGGCGTCAGTTCGGGCACTTCCGGCATTGCGCGGACTTCATCAAAGAACGAACGGTTCGGACCGCTCGGCGTTGATCAACGGCGTGATCAACGTCTCGAAGAGACTCTCCTCGGTCCACCGGCCTCCATGATGCATACGAACGAGCCGGGCTTCCATTACAGGTGCTCTCCCGACGATGATGAACAGCCGGCCGCCCGGCCGCAGCATCCGAATGAAGTGGTCGTCGAGCTCGGGCACGGAGCCCGTGACCGCTATCGCGTCGAATTCCGCGGAGTAGTCGAGCGTCATCGCGTCCGCGGCACGGAGCTCGACGTCGATGTCGGTGATCTCGGCGAGCTTCGCGCGGGCGCTTTCGACCATGTCCGGGAAGTACTCGACGCTCACGATCTCGCCGGCGAGCCGTCCCAGGCACGCCGTGAGATAGCCGCTTCCGGTCCCGATCTCGAGCACCCGATCGCTGGCTTCGAGCTGCAATGCTTGCAGCAGTCGGCCCTCGACCTTGGGCGCCATCATCCGCTGGCCGTGAGGCAACGGAATCTCGATATCGGCGAACGCGAGCTCACGAAACTCGCTCGGTACGAAGCGTTCCCGCGGCACGGATTCGATCGCCGACAGCACTCGCTCGTCGAAGACTTCCCAGGCGCGGATCTGCTGCCCGAGCATCTGCCGCTTGGCGGTCTCGAGATGAATCTCGGCACTCATGACAGGGCGTCTTACCTCTTGGTTCAAGGAGGGCGGATGGACGCGGAAAAGGGCCGGTAGCGTAGCGGAGTTTAAGCAAGCCCGACAAGGCGGACTGTCAAGAATTATAGTCAAATCCAGGCGGCTGCCCGCGGCGCGTTGAGTTATCTTACCGGCAACGAACGACGCGTTGTGCCTCGAGAAAGTGCCGCCGTCGACGGATCGTGGCGGCCGGGGCGAGAGGAACCGCCCCGAAAGGGGTCATAACAACAACTAAAAGGCCCGCATTCCAGTGGATTTCTTCGGTTCCGATCTCGTATTGCGTTTGGCTGCAGTCGTGCTGCTGCTGATCGCTGCCGTTGCCGCCTCGGTGTGGTTCGCGCGAAGACCGCTGCGGCGCGAAATCGACCGGCTCAAGGAAGACGTGCACGCTCTGCTTGCGCGGCGCGGCGGCCAACAGCGGCTCGTTCTGAACGGGCGCCGCAGCGAGTTCGTCGATATCGCCGCGAGCGTGAACCGTCTGCTCGATCGCGAGCGGGAAGGGGCGGCGGACTCGCAGTCCGTCGATACGCTCTTCTTGGAGCTTGCCGACACGCTGACCGATATCGCCGTCGTGCACACCAATACGATCCTGTTCGCGAATCGGTCGGCGGGTGAGCTTTTCGGCGTCGAAGGCGCGTCGCTCGTCGGTAAGCCGGTCACCGACCTCTTGCGCCCGGCGTATCGCGAGACCGTGTCCCGGCACGTCGACGCGCTGCTCGAAGGTCAAGAGCTCGAATCGCCGCTCGAGGTTCAGCTGATCAGCGGAGACGAGCCCGGGCTTTGGGCCGAGCTTCGCAGCCGCGTCGTCACGTGGGAGGGCCGCAAGGCGCTGCTCACCGTCGCTCGCGATATCAGCCCGCGCAAGAGCATGGAAACGGCCCTCGGACGCAGCAAGCTTCAGGCGCGGATCACCCTCGAATCGATCGGTGAGGGCGTGATCACGACGGACACGGACGGAACGATCGATTACATGAACGAGGCGGCGGAGCAGCTGATCGGGACCACGAGGGCCATCGCGATCGGGAAGCGGATCGGCGACTTGATCGCGCTCGTCGACGAGATCGATCGCTCGTCGCTCGGGGATCCGGTGCAGCAGTGCCTCGTCGAACGGCGGCGAGTGAATCTCGGCCGACGCGCGCTCTTGATGAGCAAGGTGTCGGATCGAGAGTTCTCGACGGAGCTCACCGCATCGCCGATACAGGGGCCGGATCGCGAGATCGCGGGTTGCGTCGTGATCTTCCACGACGTCAGCGAGATTCGTGGTCTCGCTCGCGAGATGTCGTATCAAGCGACTCACGACGCGTTGACCGGGCTCGTGAACCGTGCGGAGTTCGAGCGGCGGCTCGAGTCGGCGCTCGCATCGGCTCGCACCGACGCGGTGGGGCACGTCGTCAGCTATCTCGACCTCGATAATTTCAAGCTCGTCAACGACACCTGCGGACACATCGCCGGCGACAATCTGCTGAGAGAGATCGCGGCGTTGCTCAAGCAGAAAGTTCGCGATTCGGATACCGTCGCGCGCGTCGGCGGAGACGAGTTCGCGATGCTGCTCGTCGGCTGTCCGCTCGACAAGGCGCGTCAAATCGCCGGCGACATCTGCGAGGCGGTGGCGAATTATCGCTTCTCGTGGCAGGACCGCGTCTTCGACATCGGCGTCAGCATCGGCATGGTCGAGGTCGGGCACGAGAGCGTCTCGGCCGAGGCGGTCTTGAGCGCCGCGGATTCGGCTTGCTACGTCGCGAAGCAGCAGGGCCGCGGACGCGTGCACGTCTACTCGGCTCGCGACGAGATCCTCGCGCGCGAGCGAGGCGAGATCCAATGGCTGCAACGGCTGCAGCGCGCGCTGAAGGAAGGACGGTTCGAGCTGCATACGCAGCCGATCATCGCCGTCGCGGGACGCGGCGTGAACGGCCCGGCGGTCGAGGTGTTGCTGCGGATGCGCGACGAGTCGGGCAAGCACGTGCTCCCGTCTCAGTTCCTCGGCGCCGCCGAGCGTTACCAGCTGATGTCCCATATCGATCGTTGGGTCGTGCAGAGCACGTTGAGCGCGATGGCCGGCGGCGCGCTGCACGTGCCCGACGACCGAACGTGCAACATCAATCTCTCGGGGCAGACGCTCGGCGACGACAGCTTTCTCGAGTTCGTCGTCGACCTGCTCGACCACACCGGCGTCGATCCCGCGCAGATCTGCTTCGAGGTGCGCGAGTCCGCCGTCGTGCACAACCTCGATCATGCTCGGCGATTCATCGCCGTGCTGCACGGCATCGGCTGTCGTTTCGCGCTCGAAGACTTCGGCAGCGGCATCGGCTCTTTCGCGAACCTGAAGAATCTGTCCCTCGACTACCTGAAGATCGACGGCGTCTACACGCGCAATCTTGCCGAGGACAGCGTGAACCGCGAGATGGTCAGCGCGATGATCAAGCTGGCGCGCTCGCTCGATTTCCGTGTCATCGCCGAGCAGGTCGAGGATCGCTCGTCGTTCGAGGCGGCTCGCGCGCTCGGCGTCGATTTCATCCAGGGCTACGTCGTCGAGCGCCCGCGCCCGATTCACTGAGCGGGTTGTATCGCCGTCGTCGCTTCGATCTGCGGCGCAGGCGCCGCATGAACGCGGCCCTGACGCGCCGCGAGCTCGTATGCGGGGGCAAATCGAGATTCCGCGAACGCGGATCCGGCTGCGCGGGAGGACGAGTCGCGGGCGGGGATGTGCCTCGCGGCAAGACACTATGCAAGAAGAAAAAAGCCGCCGCCTCGCGTCGCGAGACGGCGGCACAGCACGAGTAGCCGTTAGAGCAGCGGAACGACCAGCAGCGCGACGATATTGATGATCTTGATCAGCGGATTGATCGCCGGGCCGGCCGTGTCCTTGTACGGGTCGCCGACCGTGTCGCCGGTCACCGAGGCCTTGTGAGCTTCGGAACCCTTGCCGCCGAAATTGCCGTCCTCGATGTACTTCTTCGCGTTGTCCCACGCGCCGCCGCCGGTGGTCATCGAGATCGCGACGAAGAGACCCGTCACGATCGTGCCGAGCAGGACGCCGCCGAGCGCCTCGGGACCGAGAAGCAAGCCGACGATGATCGGCACGAGCAGCGGTAGCAGCGACGGCACGATCATCTCCTTGATCGCGGCCTTCGTCAGCATGTCGACGGCGCGCGAGTAGTCGGGCTTCGTCTTGCCTTCCATGATGCCGGCGATCTCGCGGAACTGGCGCCGGACCTCGTTCACGACCGAGCCCGCGGCGCGGCCGACCGCTTCCATCGCGAGCGCGCCGAAGAGGTAAGGCACGAGTCCGCCGATCAGCAGGCCGATGATCACGCGGTGGTCGTCGAGCCTGAAGACGACGTCCGTGAGGCCGGCCTCCTCGAGCCGGAACTGGTAGTCGGCGAACAGCACGAGCGCCGCGAGGCCGGCCGAGCCGATCGCGTAGCCCTTCGTCACGGCCTTCGTCGTGTTGCCGACGGCGTCGAGCGCGTCGGTCACGTTGCGGACCTCGCCGGGGAGCTCCGACATCTCGGCGATGCCGCCCGCGTTGTCCGTGATCGGACCGAACGCGTCGAGCGCGACGATCATGCCGGTCATCGAGAGCATCGTCGTCGCGGCGATCGCGATGCCGTAGAGGCCGGCAAGCTCGTAAGTGGCCCAGATCGACAGCGCGACGGCGATCACCGGCAACGCGGTCGCCTTCATGGACACGCCGAGCCCCGCGATGATGTTCGTCGCATGGCCGGTCTGCGAGGCCGCGGCGACCTTCTTCACCGGGCTGAAGTTCGTGCCCGTGTAGTACTCGGTGATCACGACCATCGCCGCGGTCAGCAGCAGGCCGATCAGCGCCGAGAGATAGAGGCTCGTCGCGTTCTCGCCCATCAGCGAATTCGTGATCGGGTAGAACGCGATCGCGGCGAGCACGCCGGAGACGATCACGCCCTTGTACAGCGCGCTCATGATCTTCCCGGAGTTCGTCCGCACGAAGAACGTGCCGATGATCGACGCGACGATCGAGATGCCGCCGAGCGCGAGCGGGTAGAGCACGGCGTTCACGCCGAGCTCGTTCGCGGCGAGGCCGCCGAGCAGCATCGCGGCGATGACCGTCACGGCATACGTCTCGAACAGGTCGGCCGCCATGCCGGCGCAGTCGCCAACGTTGTCGCCGACGTTGTCCGCGATCACGGCCGGGTTGCGCGGATCGTCCTCGGGAATGCCGGCCTCGACCTTGCCGACGAGGTCCGCGCCGACGTCGGCACCCTTCGTGAAGATGCCGCCGCCGAGTCGCGCGAAGATCGAGATCAGCGAGCCGCCGAACGCGAGACCGACCAGCGCGTGGAGGATGTCCGCCTGCTCGACGCCCGACGCGGCGAGCACCGCGTAATAGCCCGAGACGCCCAGGAGGCCGAGGCCGACGACGAGGAGACCCGTGATCGCGCCGCCCCGGAACGCGATCCGAAGCGCCGGGTTCAGGCCCTGCGTCGCCGCTTGCGTCGTGCGCACGTTCGCGCGCACCGAGACGAACATGCCGATGTAGCCCGCGAGACCCGAGAAGACGGCGCCGATCAGGAACCCGAACGCCGTGGCCCAATCGAGCGCGACGCCGAGCACCAGAAACAGCACGACGCCGACGATGCCGATGGTCGTGTACTGCCGGTTCATGTAGGCCTTCGCGCCTTCCTGAATGGCGGCGGCGATTTGCTGCATCCGCTCGGTGCCCGCCGACTGGGCCAGCACCCACCTCGTGGAGTACAGGCCGTACAGCACGGCCAGCACCGCCGCTCCCAATGAGAGCCAAAGCGCTAACGTCATTCCGTCCTCCCGAAATGCCGGTACCCTCGCGAACCGCGCCGGCGGCGCTTCGAGACCGGGCTCACCTACCGAACGATTCCACCCCGGCGCAGATCTTGTGCCGGGAAGCCGCTATTTTCTTGCTCTATCTCGCGTGTTTTCTTGCTCTAACTCGCGGCCGCCCCGCGCACCCGAGCCGGCGCGTCGCTTCGTCGAGCCGGGGGCTGCGGAGCGCTCCCGGACGGCGAGGAACGGCGAAACCCAGGCCGGGCCTGGCATCGCCGCGGGCCTATCGAGCGAGCTTGAGGGTCGCGAAAGGCCCGTTACTTTAGCACAAACTCCGTGCCGAGCCGGCGCTCCACGGGCTTGTTTTTCAGGACCGCGTAGTCCGGCAGCCCGTTCTTGTAGGGCGGATAGTCCTCCCCCTGGATCAGCGGCGCGAGGTAGCGCCGGCACGCCTCGGTGATCGAGAAGCCGTCCTTGCCGATGAAGCGCCGCGGCACGCCCTTCTCGCGGTTCGCGACCTTCGACAGCGCGACCTTGCCGATCGTCCAGCGATAGGGCCGGTCGGACTTGCGCTCGATCGTCGGCATCACGGCGTCCTCGCCCCGGAGCGCGAGCTCGACGGCGGCCTTGCCGACGGCATAGGCCTGCTCGACGTCGACCTTGGACGCGATGTGGCGGGCCGATCGCTGCAGGTAGTCCGCGATCGCATAGTGGTATTTCAGGCCGAGCTCGGAGCGCACCATGTCCGCGATCGTCGCGGCGACGCCGCCGAGCTGCGTGTGCCCGAACGCGTCCTTCGTGCCGGCCTCGGCGAGGAATCGGCCGTCGGCGTACCGCGCGCCTTCCGAGACGACGGCGACGCAGTAGTCGTAGCGCTTCACGCTCTCGGCGACGCGATCGAGAAACGCCTGCTTGTCGAACGGGATCTCCGGAAACACGATGACGTGCGGCGGATCGCCTTCGCCTTGGCCCGCCAGGCCCGCGGCCGCGGCGATCCATCCGGCGTGCCGGCCCATGACCTCGAGGATGAAGACCTTCGTCGAGGTCTTCGACATCGACGCGACATCGAGCGCGGCCTCGCGGGTGGAGACCGCGACGTATTTCGCGACCGACCCGAATCCGGGACAGCAATCCGTGAACGGCAGGTCGTTGTCGACGGTCTTCGGGATGCCGATGCACTTCAGCGGAAACTTCATGCGCTTCGCCATCTGCGACACCTTGTTCGCGGTGTCCATCGAGTCGTTTCCGCCGTTGTAGAAGAAGTAGCCGATGTTGTGCGCCTCGAAGACCTCGATGAGGCGCTCGTACTCGGCCTTGTTCTCGTCGAGTCCCTTCAGCTTGTAGCGGGCGGAGCCGAACGCGCCGCCCGGCGTGTATCGCAGCGCCGCGATCGTCTTCGCGCTCTCGGCGCTCGTGTCGATCAGGTCTTCCGTCAACGCGCCGATGATGCCGTTGCGGCCGGCATAGACCTTGCCGATCTTGTCGCGGTGCTTGCGCGCCGTCTCGATCACGCCGCACGCGCTCGCGTTGATCACGGCCGTGACGCCTCCGGATTGCGCATAGAACGCGTTCCGCTTCACCTTCGCTTCTCCCTGAAAGAAATGGCGGACAGCATAGCAAACCGCCGCACGTTTGACGGCGGCGAACTCGGCCGTTAGCTTACGCTGCTTCGAATGGGAAGCGCGGCCCGGAGGACTGCGAATGCGAATCGTGATGCTGGGAGCCCCGGGGTCGGGCAAGGGTACTCAGGCCAAGCGCCTCGAGGCCGAGCGCGGCTGGCTCCAAATCTCGACCGGGGACCTGCTTCGCCAGGCCGTCGCGGATCGGACGGAGCTCGGGCTGCGCGCCAAGGCCGCGATGGACGCCGGCGAGCTCGTGTCCGATGACATCGTCCTCGGGATGATCAAGGAACGGCTGACGAAGCCGGACGCGGGCCGAGGCTTCGTGCTCGACGGCTATCCGCGCAACGCGAAGCAGGCCGAGGATCTCGACCACGTGCTCGGCGAGCTCGGCTTGAAGCTCGACGCGGCCGTCCTGATGGACGTCGATTTCGACATCCTGATGAAGCGGCTGACCGGCCGGCGGACGTGCTCGAAGACCGGCAAGGTGCTGAACATCTATTTCTCTCCGAAGGAAGAGATCGACGAGTGCCTCCAGGCCGGCGGGGAGCTGCTCCGTCGCGACGACGACAACGAGGAGACGATCCGCAATCGTCTCGAGGTCTACAAGCGTCAGACGGCGCCGCTCGTCGATCACTACGCGGCGCGGGGCTTGCTGCGCCGCGTCGACGCCGAAGGGACGGTGGACGAGGTCCACGGGCGGCTGCTCGCCGCGCTCGGGCTATAGATTCATAGGCTCGTCGGTTCCCCGAGCGCCGCGAGCTCGGCCGCTCGCCACCCCGACGCGAGATGCGGCGGCGGCACGCCGCGGAGGAACGCCGCGAGGTCTCGCCGCGACGCGAGGACCTCGGCTTCGATCCCGAGCTCGGCGGCGCGCGCTTTGACTTTCCCCTGCAACGCTTTCAGTGCGTCTCGATCGGCGCGCTCGCCGCTGCCGGCGCGCGCGAGCATCTCCTCGAGGGCGGGATCGTCTCGCGCGGCGAGCCGGGCGATGATCTCCGCGCCTTGCCGATGCGCGAGGCGTTTCGGCATCTCGGGGATAGCGGCGAGCGCCCGGATGTTCTTCGGCCGGGCCTGCGCGATCCGAATCAAGAGCTCGTCGCTCATGATCCAGCGCCGCGGCCGATCGAGCGAGGCCGCCGCACGCTCGCGCCACAGCACGAGCGCGAGCGCCGCTTTCCGCTCGTCGGCGCTCAAGCCCTGCACGCCTTTCAGCCGAAACCAGATCGCGAGCACGTCGTCACGCGTCGCCTCCTCGACGAGGCGTGCGCAGTCTTCCGCGACCCAGTCGAGCCGCCCTGCCGCGGCGAGCTTCTGCTCGAGCGCGCGCCATAACGGCAACAGGTGGCGGACGTCGTCGAGAGCGTAGCGGAGCGGACCTTCGGGCAACGGCCTCGCGCTCCAGTCGGAGCGCGTGTGGTCCTTGCCGATATCCACGCCGAGCATGGCGGAGAGCGCTTCGCGCAACCCGATCTGCGCGGCGTGTCCCGCGAGCGCGGCGGCGATCTGCGTATCGATGAGCCGCGCGGGAAGCGCGTTCGCGTATCGATGGATCACCTCGAGATCCTGGCGGCCGCTGTGCAGCACCCACGTCGTGTCCGGCCGCGTGAGCACCGCGAAGAGCGGCGCGAGATCGAGATCCGCGAGGCAGTCGACGCACGCCGTCACGTCGTCCGTCGCGACCTGCACGAGGCAGAGCTGCGGGTAGTAGGTGCGCTCTCGAACGAACTCGGTATCGAGCGCCACGAGGCTCGATCGGCCGATCTCGGCGACGAGCTCGCGCAACGAGCCCTCGTCGTCGATCAGCCGGTCCGTCAACGTTCCCTTGCGCGTTTCCGCGGCTTCCATCATTCGGTTATTATCGCCGCCCCGGCTCGCCGGAAGCACGCCGACACGACTCTGTAGAACCGGACGGAGCACGAGCGGACCATGTCCAACAGCCACCGGCATCGCGAGCAGTGTGGTCGCTGATCTCCGTCTTCTTCGACGTCGTGCTGCACCGCCGGGGCCCGGAAGCGCTGCCCGCCTCGCAGGCGTGGCTGCGCGGGGCGCTCGTCGCGTACGGCTTGGTGCTGCTCGCGACGCTCTCGGTCGTACCGACGACCCAAGCCCGGCTCATCGCGATCGTCGTCCACCCGATCGTCGATATCGCCGCGCTGTACCTGCTGCTCGAGCTCGTGAACCAGCGAGAGAAGTTCCTGCAGGTCGCAACGGCCGCGTTCGGCACGGCTGTGATCTTGAATGTGCTCGCGTTGCCTATCCTGTATTGGCGTGAGGCGCTCGCCGCATCGCCCGAGCAGACTGCCGGGCCGAACCTGTTGTTGCTCGTGTTGTTCTTCTGGAGTCTCGATGTTCTCGGATTCATCGTGTCGAGGGCCATTGCCCGGCCGTATATCGTCGGCCTGGCCATCGTGGTAGTGTACGAGCTCACGTCGATAGCGGTAGTCGAAGCGATTTCCCCTGCGGCCGGCTGATGCGCGTTCATATCCTCGGAATTTGCGGCACGTTCATGGGCGGCATCGCGGCGCTCGCCAAGGCGGCCGGACATCAAGTCTCCGGGTCCGACCAGAACGTCTACCCGCCGATGAGCACGCAGCTCCGCAAGCTCGGCATCAGGCTCGAGGAGGGATACGACCGGCTCGATCTCGACGGCGTCGACTGCGTGGTCGTCGGCAACGTGCTGCGCCGCGGGCTTCCCGCCGTCGAAGCGATGCTGAACTCGGGCATCCCCTACTACTCGGGACCGGAGTGGCTCGCGGACAACGTGCTGAAGGACAAATGGGTGCTCGCCGTCGCGGGGACGCACGGCAAGACGACGACGACGAGCATGCTTGCGTGGATCCTCGATTATGCGGGGCTCGAGCCCGGTTTTCTCGTCGGCGGCGTTCCGACGAATTTCGGAATTTCCGCGAGGCTCGGCCGCTCGAAGTATTTCGTCGTCGAAGCCGACGAATACGACACCGCGTTCTTCGATAAGCGCGCGAAGTTCGTGCACTACCGGCCGCGAACGCTCGCGATCACGAATATCGAGTACGACCACGCGGATATTTATCCGGACCTCGACGCGATCCTGTGGCAGTTCCATCAGCTCATCAGGACCGTACCGAGCGAGGGCCGCATCGCCGTCAACGCGCAAGACGCGAATATCGACACGTTGCTCGGTAAAGGCGTTTGGACGCCGGTCGAAAGGTTCAGCGCCCGCGATCGCGACGCGACGTGGTTCGCCGAGTACGACCTGATCGGCGCGAAGTCGCGCTTCAGCGTATTTCGGCAAGGCGCGAAGGTCGGCCAAGTGGGCTGGGCGCTGGTCGGCGCGCACAATCTCGAGAACGCGCTCGCGGCGCTCGGATGCGCCGTGCACGCCGGCGTATCCGTCGACGTCGCCTTGGAGGCGTTGTCGCAATTCAAGGGCGTGAAGCGCCGCCTCGAGAAACGCGGGGTCTTCTGCGGCATCGGTTTGTACGAGGACTTCGCGCACCATCCGACCGCGATCAGCACGACGCTCGACGCGCTTCGCAGCCAGCAGCCGGATCGCAGAATCGTCGCGGTCGTCGAGCCACGCTCGAACACGATGCGGATGGGCGTGCACCGCGACGCGCTCCGCAAAGCTTTCGATTCCGCGGACAAGGTTTATGTGCTCGCCCCCGAGGATCTCGGCTGGCGGCCCGAGAAGGCCCTCGCGACGCTCGGCGCGAAGCTCACCGTCGCGCTCACCGTCGACGAGCTGCTCGAGACGCTGCTCGACGAGCTCGCGGCCGGCGACCAGGTCGTGCTGATGTCGAACGGCAGCTTCCAGGGTCTGCCGCGCATGCTTCAGCAGGCGCTCCGCAGCCGCGAGGTGCGTGAGGCGAGCGGTTGATCTCGCCGCCGTTGAAGACTGCCGATGCGGGAAGAAACGACGCCGCTGTTCCCCTTGAAGACCGTGCTGTTCCCGGGCGGCGTGCTGCCGCTGCGGATCTTCGAGCCGCGCTACGTCGATATGATCGGGCGCTGCATGAAGGAGCCCCAGAAGTTCGGTGTGCTGCTCATCGTGGAAGGCTCGGAGACCGGGCCCGCACGGACGGTCGACGTCGGAACGCTCGCGGAGATCGTCGACTGGCATCAGGACGCGGATGGCCTGCTCGGCATCGTCGCGTTGGGACGCGAGCGGTTCCGGCTCGAGCGCTCGTCGCGCCGGCCCGACGGCCTGTACGTGGGGCGCATCGAGCCTCTTCCGGCCGAGGAACGGCAGCCGCTGCCGGAGCGCCACCGCTATCTCGCGAAGCTGCTGAAGCAGGTGCTGCCGCGGCTCGGCCCCTACGCGCAGCACCTCGACGAGGACTACACCGATGCGACGTGGGTCGGATATCGGCTCGCGGAAGTGTTACCGTTGACGCTCAGGGCGCGTCAGGAATGCCTGGAGATGGACGATCCGCTCGCGCGGCTCGATAGGCTCAGCGCCTCGTTGAACTGAACGTGCAAGTGCCGCGCATCGAGCGGCAATGACAGACATGGAAGCAGCACAACAGCAACCCTACAAGCGATACATGTGCCTGATCTGCGGGTTCATCTACGACGAGGAGAAGGGTCTGCCGGAGGAGGGCATTGCGCCCGGCACGCGTTGGGACGACGTGCCGTTGTCGTGGCGGTGCCCGGACTGCGGCTCCGGCAAGGAAGATTTCGAGATGGTCGAGATTTAAGCGTCCGCCGCGGTTCGCGGCGCCGGTTCTTTGGCACCGCGCGTCGGTTATTCGCTCGGCCCCCCCTCAGCCCAGCCGAGCTCGGTTTCGAGGCGTCCGTCGGCGTTCAGCACGAGCCAACGAAATCCCGGCGGCAGCTTGTCGAGCGCGAAGAACTCGCTCTTCGGCAGAAACTGCGAGCACGTCGACGGCGTCGAGAGGAAGCGCACGCCCCGGCGCTCGAGGTCGCTGACCTGATGCACGTGCCCGCAAACGACGGCGCGGACGTGCGGGTGCTTGTCGAGCACGGCGAGGAACCGTTCGGCGTCGCGCAGACCGACGCCGTCGAGCCACCGGCTGCCGAGGGGCAACGGATGGTGATGCATCGCGATCAGCACGTGGCGGTCGGCGTGCTCCGCGAGCACGGCGTCGAGCCGTTCCAGGCGACGGTCGCCGAGCTCGCCCGCGTCCTCGCCGGCGAGGTAGGTCGAGAGCAGAATCAAGGACCACCCGTCGAAGCGAAACTCGCCGCCGACGTGGAAGCTCCCGCCGGTCAGCACCTCGCTCATCACGTTCGGGTCGTCGTGATTGCCGGGGATGCAGAAGACGGGTAGCCCCAGCGGCTCGAGCGTCGCGCGGAATCGTTCGTAGCCGGCGCGGCTTTCGTCCTGGACGATGTCGCCGGTCACGAGCACGGCGGCCGGCGGCCAGCGCTCGCAGCGGCGCGCGCGCTCGAGCACCGCCAGAAAGGTTTCGTACGTCCGCACGCCGCGCATCCTGCTGTCCGCGGCCGCGTGCAGATGGGTATCGGTGACGTGCAGCAAGACGAGCGGCGCGGACATCAGCGCTTCTCCGTCGTCGGTAGCCTGCGCCGCCGGCGAGAGGCGCGGCTCACGGCGCCGCTCGGACGCCCGCGACGTCCGGAGCAGCCGTCGGGCTCGCTCTCGTCGGGCAAGGTCTGCGGCGTCATCGAGCGCACGGCGGTGAGGGACTGGCGGGCCATCATACTGAATCCTTTCGCGCCAAGATGCCGAACAGTCGAAGAATTTTTCCAAACGGCCCACAAGTTGCGGAAACTGCACGCATTAAGCGACAATCTCCGGCTTCTCGTCGCGGACCTCCTCAATACTCGAAAGCAATAGCCAACGAGCTCGAGATGGCCTCTCTCGAAAACAGTTCGACTCCGAAAAGCGCAATTCGCTCACACGGCGAGCGGCCGCCTCGTAGGCTTCTCGCGAACGCCGTGCGCATGCTCGCCGCCGACGCGGTCGAGCGCGCGAAATCCGGTCATCCCGGCATGCCGATGGGCATGGCCGACATCGCCGAGGTGCTTTGGAACGACTACCTCAAGTTCAACCCGGCGAATCCCGAATGGTTCGATCGCGATCGCTTCGTGCTGTCGAACGGTCACGGCTCGATGCTGCTTTACGCGGTCCTGCACCTCACCGGCTACCCGCTCGGCATCGACGAGATCGAGCGCTTCCGTCAGCTCGGCTCGCGGACCGCGGGCCATCCCGAGCGCGAGGTCCACATCGGCATCGAGACGACGACCGGTCCGCTCGGCCAGGGGCTCGCGAACGCCGTCGGCATGGCGATCGCCGAGAAAGTGCTCGCCGCGCACTTCAACCGCGACGGCCACGAGATCGTGGATCACTACACGTGGGTCTTCGCCGGCGACGGCTGCCTGATGGAGGGCGTATCGCACGAGGCGTGCTCCCTCGCCGGCACGCTCAAGCTCGGCAAGCTGATCGTCTTCTGGGACGACAACGGCATCTCGATCGACGGCAAGACCGAAGGCTGGTTCACGGACGACACGCCGGCGCGGTTCCGCGCGTACGGCTGGCACGTCATCGAGAGCGTCGACGGTCACGATCCCGACTCGATCAAGGCCGCGATCGAAGCGGCGCGCGCGGAGCGCGAGCGCCCGACGTTGATCTGCTGCAAGACGACGATCGGCTGGGGCGCACCGACGAAGCAAGGGACGGCGGCGACGCACGGCGCTCCGCTCGGAGAGGAAGAAGTGGCCGCGACGCGCAAGGCGCTCGGCTGGGAGCCCCCGCCGTTCGTGATCCCGGAGGAGATCAAGGCGGCATGGGATGCGACGGAGCGCGGCAAGGCCGCGGAAGCCGAATGGCGCGCGCGCTTCGAGCGTTATCGAGCGGCATGTCCTGAGTTGGCGGCCGAGCTCGAGCGGCGCATGCGCGGCGATCTTCCCGAAGGCTGGGCCGAGATCGCCGAGCGCGTGACGCAAGAGATCGCGGCCGAGGCGAAACCGCTCGCGACGCGTCTCGCGTCGCTGCGCGCGCTCGAGGGTTTTGCGCCGCATCTACCCGAGCTGCTCGGTGGCTCCGCGGATTTGACCGGCTCGAACAACACCCTACATTCGGGCAGTAAGCGCATCAGCGCGCGGGAAGCCGACGGGAACTACATCCACTATGGCGTGCGCGAGTTCGGCATGGCCGCGATCATGAACGGCCTGGCTCTGCACGGCGGATTCATCCCGTACGGCGGCACGTTCCTCGTTTTCTCCGACTACGCACGCAATGCGCTGCGCATGGCGGCGCTGATGGGCACGCGGACGATCTTCGTGCTCACGCACGACTCGATCGGGCTCGGCGAGGACGGTCCGACGCACCAGCCGATCGAGCACCTCGCGAGCCTGCGTGCCATTCCGAACATGACCGTGTGGCGGCCGTGCGACGCCGTCGAGACCGCCGTCGCTTGGCGCGACGCGATCGAGCGCACGAGCGGTCCGACGTGTCTCGCGCTCACGCGGCAGACGCTGCCCGCGGTCACGCGCACCGCCGAGCAGATCGAGCTGATTCGCCGCGGCGGCTACATCCTGTCGAGCAGCGCGGAGGAGCCGCGCGTCGTGCTGATCGCGACGGGCTCGGAGGTTTCCCTCGCGCTCGCCGCGGCCGACGAGCTGCGCCAGGCGGGCGTCGCCGTCAGGGTCGTTTCGATGCCGTGCGTGGAGCTGTTCGAAGCGCAGAGCGAGGAGTACCGTTCACATGTGCTGCCGGCGTCGGCGGCGCGTATCGTGATCGAGGCCGGCGCGACTCAGAGCTGGTGGCGATACGTCGCCGGGCACGGTGACGTGATCGGCATCGACCGCTTCGGCGCATCGGCGCCGGCGAAGGAGCTGTTCGAGCATTTCGGGTTCACCGTCGAGCGCATCGTCTCCGTCGCGCGTCGCTTCGCGTGATAAGGCGGCTGCGGCTCGCCGGCTTTCGGCGGATTGATTGATTCGAGGAGAAGGCTGTCATGCCGGTCAAAGTGGCGATCAACGGTTACGGCCGAATCGGCCGCAACATTCTGCGGGCCCTGTACGAGACCAACCGCCGCAACGAGATTTCCATCGTCGCCGTCAACGATCTCGGCGACGCGAAGACGAACGCGCATTTGACGCGCTACGACTCCGCGCATGGTCCATTTCCGTTCCAGGTTGCTGTGGACGGCGACGATCTCGTCGTCGACGGTGACCGCATCAAGGTCGTGCAGGAGCGCGATCCCGCGAAGCTGCCGTGGAAGAGCCTGGGCGTCGACGTCGTCCTCGAGTGCACCGGCTTGTTCACGTCGAAGGAGAAGGCGTCGGCACACCTCGAGGCCGGGGCGCAGCGCGTGCTGATCTCGGCGCCCGCCGGCAAGGACGTCGACGCGACGATCGTCTACGGCGTGAACCACGAGTCGCTGAACGCGTCGCACCGGGTCATCTCGAACGCCTCGTGCACGACGAACTGCCTCGCGCCGCTCGCGAAGGTGCTGCACGAGGCCGTCGGCATCGAGCACGGCCTGATGACGACCGTGCACGCATACACGAACGATCAGGTGCTGACGGACGTCTATCACAAGGATCTGCGCCGCGCCCGCTCCGCGACGCAGTCGATGATCCCGACGAAGACCGGGGCGGCGGCCGCGATCGGCCTGGTGTTGCCCGAGCTCGACGGCCGTCTCGACGGTTTCGCGGTGCGCGTGCCGACGATCAACGTGTCCATCGTCGACCTCACCTTCACGGCGTCGCGCGACACGACGGCGGAGGAGATCAACCAGGCGGTGCGCGCAGCGAGCGAAGGAGCGCTGAAGGGCATCCTCGCGTACAACGAGGAGCCACTCGTCTCGATCGACTTCAATCACAACCCGGCCTCGTCGATCTTCGACGCGACGCTGACGAAGGTGCAGGGCAAGCGGCTCGTGAAGGCTTGCGCGTGGTACGACAACGAGTGGGGCTTCTCGAACCGCATGCTCGACGTCGCGGTGCTGGTCGGGAAGCTGTGAGATCGAGGCCGGCCTTCAGATCTGACGCCGTTTCGGAGGAGTCATGGCGCTCAACGTCGTTCGCATGACCGATCTCGATCTTCGCGGCAAACGCGTCCTGATCCGCGAGGATCTGAACGTGCCGATCAAGGACGGCGAGGTCACGAGCGACGCGCGGATCAAGGCCGCCGTGCCGACGCTCCGCAAGGCGCTCGAGCAGGGCGCCGCGGTCATCGTGATGTCGCATCTCGGTCGGCCGAAGGAAGGCGTCTTCGATCCGGCGGCGTCGCTCGAGCCGGTGGCGCGCAGGCTTTCGGCGGAGCTCGGCCGGAACGTGCGTCTCGTCCGCGATTGGATCGACGGCGTCGAGGTCGCGCCCGGCGAGATCGTGCTCGCGGAGAACGTGCGCTTCCTGCCGGGCGAGAAGGCGAACGACGAGGCGCTCGCGCGCAAGATGGCCGCGCTCTGCGACGTCTTCGTCATGGACGCGTTCGGCACGGCGCATCGCGCGCAGGCGAGCACCGAGGGCGTCGCGCGCTACGCGAACGTCGCGTGCGCGGGCCCGCTGCTCGCCGCCGAGCTCGAGGCGCTCGGCGCGGCGCTCGAGGCGCCGCGGCGGCCGCTCGTCGCCATCATCGGCGGCGCGAAGGTCTCGACGAAGATCGAGGTGCTGCGGTCGCTCGCGTCGAAGGTCGACGTGCTGATTCTGGGCGGCGGCATCGCGAACACGATCATTGCCGCGACCGGCGCCGAGGTCGGCCGCTCGCTCGTCGAGCGCGACATGGTCGATTTCGCGAAGCAGCTGCTGCGCGGCGAGTTCGGCAAGGCCGAGATTCCGTTGCCGACCGACGTCGTCGTCGGGCCCGGTCTCGAGCCGGACGCGAAAGGACGCGTGACGGATCTCGCGGGCGTCGGCCCGAGCGACATGATCCTCGACATCGGTCCGAGCACGGCGGAGGCGTACGCGGCTCGGCTCGCGAAGGCCGGCACGATCGTCTGGAACGGGCCGGTCGGCGTGTTCGAGCATCCCGAGTTCGCGGCCGGCACGCGCCGCATCGCCGAGGCCGTCGCGGCGAGCGACGCTTTCTCGATCGCGGGCGGCGGCGACACGCTCGCGGCCGTCGAGCAGTTCGGTATCGCCGACCGGATCTCGTATATCTCCACCGGCGGCGGCGCCTTTCTCGAGTTCCTCGAGGGCAAGCGTCTCCCGGCCGTCGCCGTGCTCGAGGAGCGCGCGGGCGCTCGCGGCTAACTCGAGGGGGCCCCGCCGGGGCGACGGGCGTCGCAGCGGCCCGTTCCATCGCGCGCGTATAATCCGCGTCAACTTCCGCCGGGCGCGTCGCGAACGCGCGCGGCGACGAGTATCCGCACTATGGGGACCCTGCATCCGGACTCGAGGATCATCCTCGAGCGCGCATTCCAATGCGCGGTGCGTGCCGCCGATCCGTCGGCAGCGCTCGGGGCCTCGCTTCGTGACATCGACCGCTCGGCGCCGGCGCTCGTGCTCGGCGCCGGCAAGGCGGCTGCCGCGATGGCCGCGGCCTTCGCCGCCGAATGGGAGGGGCCGGTGCGGGGCTTCGTCGTCACGCGCTACGGGCACGGGCTTTTCCCCGACGAGGACGCGCGCGGCATCGAAGTGGCGGAGGCGGCGCATCCGGCTCCGGACGACGCGAGCCTCACGGCGGGCCGGCGCCTGCTCGAGCTCGCGCGCGATGCGCGACCGGGCGAGCGGCTCGTCTGTCTGATCTCGGGCGGCGGCTCGGCGCTCGCGGCCGCGCCGCTCGACGGATTATCGATCGAGCAGAAGCGCGACGCCGCGAGCTTTCTGATCCGCGCGGGCGCCGACATCCGCGAGATCAATTGCGTGCGCAAGCATCTTTCCGGCTTGAAGGGCGGTCGGCTCGCGGCGGCCGCGCGTCCCGCGTCCGTCCTGACCCTTGCGATCTCCGACGTGCCCGGCGACGACCCGGCCGATATCGCGTCCGGGCCGACCGTGCCCGACCGCACGACACGGCACGACGCGCTCGATATCCTCGGCCGCTATCGCTACCCTCGGCTTGCGGAGCTTCGCGGCATCCTCGACGATCCGGCGCTCGAGACGCCGAAGCCCGGCGACGAGGGCTTCGGCGACGACGAGGTGCGCGTGATCGCGACGGGCAAGACCGCGCTCGATGCGGCGGAGGCGTTTCTCGCCGAGTCCGGTTTCAAGGTCATCCGGCTCGGAGATGATCTCGACGGCGAAGCCGAGGCGCTCGGCCGCGAGCACGCGCGCATCGCGCTCGAAGCGCGAAGATCCGGCGCGCCGACCGCTATATTGTCCGGCGGGGAGACGCGGGTCAGGCTCGGAGAGACGCGCGAAGGACGAGGCGGCAGAAACCTCGAGTATCTCGCCGGCCTTGCTTTGGAGCTCGCGGGCACGCAGGGGATCTGTGCGCTCGCCGCCGATACCGACGGCATCGACGGCAATGCGGACCATGCCGGCGGTATCGTGGAGCCGGGCATGCTCGAGCGCGGCGCCGCGCGCGGCGTGCCCCTGGAGACGATGCTGGCGCGGCACGATACTTATCGGTTTTTCGACGCGTGCGACTCGCTGTTGCGGACGGGCCCGACGCGCACGAACGTCAACGATTTCCGTCTGATCTTGTGCTGGCCCGACGCGCGAGGATTGGGATGATCAGATTATCCGAACAGGACGTCTCTCGGCGCCGCACGAAAATCGTCGCGACGCTCGGTCCATCGACGGACGACCCCGCGGTGCTCGAACGGCTGCTCGAGGCGGGCGCCGACGTGCTGCGGGTGAATTTCTCTCACGGGAATCGCGAGCAGCAGATCGCGCGCATCGAGCGCGCGCGCGAGGTTTCGGAGAAAGTCGGCCGCTGCATCGCGATCATGGGCGACCTGCAGGGCCCGAAGATCCGCATCGAATCCTTCGCCAAGGGATCCGTGCAGCTCGAGAACGGACAGCCGTTCGCGCTCGACATCGAGATGGACCCGACGGCCGGCGACGAGACCGCCGTGAACGTCGCGTATCCGCAGCTCGTGAACGACGTTCAGCCCGGCGACGTGCTGCTGCTCGACGACGGGCAGATCGTGCTGCAGGCCGAATCGGTCGGGAAAACCCGCATCGAGTGCCGCGTGATCCAGGGCGGCGAGCTGTCGAGCAAGAAGGGACTCAACAAGCGCGGCGGCGGGCTTTCCGCGCCGGCGCTGACGGACAAGGACCGCGAGGACATCGTCACCGCCGCGAAGTACGGTCTCGATTTCGTCGCCGTGTCGTTCGCGCGGGACGCCGCCGATATCGACGAGGCGCGCCGGCTCGTCCGCGAGGCCGGCGGTCATGCGTACATCGTCGCGAAGATCGAGCGGGCCGAGGCCGTGCAGAACATCAAGTCGATCATCGCGGCGAGCGACGCGATCATGGTCGCGCGCGGCGATCTCGCCGTCGAGGTCGGCTACGCGTCGATGACCGGTTTGCAGAAAGGGCTGATTCGACTCGCGCGCTCGCAGAACAAGGTGTCGATCACCGCGACGCAGATGCTCGAGTCGATGGTCCACCACGCGTCGCCGACCCGCGCCGAGGTCTCGGATGTCGCGAACGCGGTGATGGACGGCACGGACGCGGTGATGCTCTCGGCCGAGACCGCGGTCGGGCGTTATCCGGTGCAGGCCGTCGCGACGATGGCCGAGCTCTGCGTCGGCGCGGAGAAGCACGAAACCTTCAGGCGTGCCGCGAACTACCGCCTCGAGGACGTCTTCGAGTATGTCGACGAAGCGATCGCGATGGCCGTGATGTACGTCGCGAATCACCTGAAGGTGAAGGCGATCATCGCGTTGACCGAGTCGGGCTCGACGACGCTCTGGATGTCGCGCGTGAGGTCGGATATCCCGATCTATGCGTTCACGCGCAACGAGACGACGCGCCGCCGCGTGACGCTCTACCGCGGCGTCTATCCGGTCCTGTTCGACGTCACGAAAATCGATCCGTCGAACATTCACGAGCACCTGTTCGACAGCCTGCGGCAGGACGGGGCGCTCCAGCCGGGCGATCGCGTGATCTTCACGCGCGGCGAGCTGCAGGGCGTCTCGGGCGGAACGAACACGATGCAGATCCTCACCGTGCCGTGACGAGACCGGGCGCCGACATCGGTCTCGCTCCCGCGGCTGCGCGGCCGATCAAGCGCAAGGCGCTCGTGCTCCCGGGCGCCGGCGCGCGCGGCGCGTATCAGGTCGGCGTCCTGAAGGCGATCGCGAAGCTGTCGCCGCGTCCGGCGGAGAATCCGTTCCAGATCATGACGGGCACGTCGGCCGGCGCGATCAACGCCGCGGTGCTCGCGAGCCGCGCGGGTCATTTCGCGAACGCGATCGCCGAGATGGAGCAGGTCTGGGGCGGCTTCGACTCGAGCCAGGTGTTCCGCACGGACAACTGGACGATGCTGAAGTCGAGCCTGCACTGGTTCGCCGCGATCGTGCTCGGCGGCCTCGGCATCCGCAACCCGAAATCGCTGCTCGACAATTCGCCGCTCAGAGAGCTTCTCGTGCAGCGGCTGCCACGCGGCGCGATCACGCGCGCAATCGATCGCGGTTACGTCGATGCGGTCGCGGTCACGGCGTCGGCGTATACGTCGGCGCGCTCGGTCACGTTCTATCAGACGCGGCTTCCCATCGAGCCGTGGGAGCGCGTTCGACGCGTCGGGATGCCGGCGCGGATCTCCGTCGATCATCTCCTCGCGAGCGCCGCGGTGCCGTTCGTGTTTCCGCCGGTCCGGCTCGGCGGCGAGTACTACGGCGACGGCTCGATGCGTCATCCGGCGCCGTTGAGCGCCGCGATTCATCTCGGCGCCGATCGTCTCCTCGTGATCGGCGTGCGCGACGAGCGGCCGGAGCCCGCGCCCGCCGCGACCGTCGAGCCCGAGTTCCCGACGTTCGGCCATCTCGCGGGCTATATGCTCGACACGCTGTTCCTCGACGGACTGTACGCCGATCTCGAGCGGCTGACGGGCGTCAACGTGCTCTTGAGCGAGCTCGGCACCGAGCGGCTTCGCTCCTCCGCGCACGACTGGCGGCCGATCGACTCGCTCGTCATCCTGCCGAAAGTCGATCTGCGCGAGGTCGCCGCCGAGTATGTCCACGAGCTCCCGCGCGGCGTGCGCGCCCTGCTCGAAGGCGTCGGCGCGTTCAGCCGCGGCGGCATGCAGCTCGTGAGCTATCTGCTTTTCGAGTCGCCGTTCACGCGCGAGCTGATCGCGATGGGCTACCGGGACGCGATGGCGATGCGGGACGAGCTCGTCGCGTTCCTGAACGACGAGCCGATCCCGCAGCTCGACGCGCCGAGCTATCTGAAGAAGCGGCTGGAGCAGTAGTTTCGCAGCGCATCCACAGTGTCGTCGAAGGCGGCCCGAAGGTTCCAAGTCCCGCGGCGCATTCGTGAGTGCCGTCGCTCGCGAAGCAACGACGGCGTCGAAGAGGGGGGTGCGTCCATGAGTGCCTTCGCGGGACCGTGAGCGGCCAGGGATGGCCGCGACCGAGCGGCATGGACGCGCATAGCGTGTCCCGCGAAGGCACTCATGGATGCACCCCCCGACCGCGCGCACCTCGACGAAACGCTGCGCCTCGCGAGCGACGGCACTCACGTATGCGCTTCGACTCACGCGTCTGCCGGGCGAACGGATGCGTCTCGCGAGCGACGGCGCTCGCAGACGGACGCGTACCGCGTTCAGCGGCGGGTCAGAGCAGCAGCCACGTCCCCAGGCCGAGGAACGCGACGAGGCCGATCACGTCGGTCATCATGATCAGCATGACGCCGCCGGCGATCGCGGGGTCGATGCCGATCGCGCGCAGCAGCAACGGGATCCCGAAGCCCGTCGCCGCACCGCAGAGCAGGTTGATCACGAGCGCGGCCGCGATCACGACGCTGATCATCCACGTGTCGAACCATAGGCCCGCGAGCAGCCCGACGAAGACCGCCCACCAGAGGCCGTTCAGCAGCGCGACGCCGAGCTCGCGGCGCAGCAGCCATCTCGCGTTCGACTTGTCGATCTGACCGAGCGCGAGCGCGCGAATGATCAGCACCATCGTCTGCGTGCCGGCGACGCCGCCCATGCTCGGCACGATCGGCATCAGCACCGCGAGCATGACGACCTCTTCGAGCGTGGCCTCGAAAAGCCCGGCGACCCACGCGGCGAGGAACGCCGTCGCGACGTTCACGCCGAGCCATACCGCGCGCCGCGACGCGCTTCGCGCGACCGGCGCGAACATGTCGTCGTCCTGATCGAGGCCGGCGAGGCTTAGCACGGATCGGCCCGCCTCGGCGCGCACGACGTCGAGCACGTCGTCGACCGTGATGCGTCCGATCAGCTTGCCGTTAGCGTCGGTGACCGGGGCGGACACGAAGTCGAAGTTCTGGAACATCCGCGCGACCTCGGCTGCCGGCGTGTCGGCATCGATGGCCGGGACGTCCGCGTTCATCAGCTCCGCGACCCGCCGCTCGGGCTCGGCGGTCAGGAGCTTCGTGAGGTAGAGCACGCCTTGGTAGCGGCCGCCGCGGTCGACGACGAACAGCGCGTCCGTGCCGGGCGGCAGCTCGCGCCGCATTCGCAGGTAGCGCAGCACCACCTCGACGGTCACGTCGTTTCGGACCGTGACCGTGTCGGTGTTCATGAGGCCGCCCGCGCTGTCCTCGTGGTAGCTCAGCACGGCCTGCAGCCGCAGCCGGTCGCTCGTCTCGAGCGAGCGGACGATTTGCTGCTTCAGCGCCTCCGGCAGCTCCGCGACGAGGTCCGCGAGGTCGTCGACGTCGAGGGTCGCCGCGGCCGCGACGAGCTCCTCGATGTTCATCTCCCGAATCAGCGAGCTGCGGACCTCTTCGTTCAGCTCGACGAGCACGTCGCCGTCGTCGTCGGGATCGACGAGCTGCCAGGCGATCAGGCGTTGCGGCAGCGGCAGGGACTCGAGGAGCTCGGCGATCTCACCGGGCGTCAAGGCGGCGAGCATCGTGCGCACTTCGCGAAGCGCGCCCGTGTCGAGTGCCTCGTGCAACGCCTCCAGCGGCGTCGCACGCGGGCTCTCCTTGACTGTCGTCGACTCTTGCACGTCGATGCTCGCTCAGGCTCGTTAACGTCGTGCCGGGCACGACTCACGGAAGCTCGTGATGTCTAGTCTGGATGGATTCGTGCACCGCGCGGAGGCGCTTCGCAACCGCCTCCGCCACGTAGACGGAACGGTGCTGCCCGCCGGTGCAGCCGATCGCGACCGTGAGATACGAGCGCTGGAAACGCTGATAGAGGGGAATCCAACGCTCGAGAAAGCGCGTGATGTCGTCGACCATCTCCTGCACGGCCGGCTGAGCGTCGAGAAACGCGATGACCTCGTCGTCCAAGCCGGTCAAAGGCCTGAGCTGCGTTTCCCAGTACGGGTTCGGCAGGCAGCGGACGTCGAACACGAAATCCGCGTCCGGCGGCAGGCCGTGCTTGTAGCCGAACGACTCGATCAGGATCGACATCGTGCTCGGCTTCTTCTTGCCGATGCGCTCGCGGATCATCTCGCGAAGCGCGTATGCCGTCGTGCGGGTCGTGTCGACGATGAGGTCTGCGGCGTCGATGATCGGGCCGAGAAGCGCGCGCTCTTTCGCGATCGCCTCGCGCAGGCTGACGGTCTCGCTCGACAGCGGATGCCGGCGGCGCGTCTCGCTGAAACGCGTGAGCAGCACGTCGTCCGAAGCCTGCAGGAAGATCAGCTCGCACTCGACGCCGTCGTCCTTGAGCTTCTTCAGCAACGCGGGCAGCTGCTGGATATCGGACGGGCGATTGCGCGCGTCGAGTCCGACGCCGACGTCGGTATACGAGCCGTCCTTCTCGAGGAGGATCTCGTCGACGAACGAGCGAAGCAGGCCGACGGGGATATTGTCGATGCAGTAAAAGCCGAGATCCTCGAGCAAGTGCAAGGCGACGCTCTTGCCGGATCCCGAAAGCCCGCTGATGATGACGAGACGCACGTGCCGTTACCGCTTCGTCCGAATCACCCCGTCGGTCGCGCTCGAATCAGCCGACTCCCTTCTCGACCTCGCGAGCGCGATGATCGGTGAGCTTCTCCTTGTGCTTCGTGACCTGACGATCGAGCTTGTCGGCCAGGTTGTCGATGGCCGCGTACATGTCGCCGTCGGTGGCCTCCGCGTGGATCGTCCCGCCGCCGAGCCGGATCGTCGCTTCCGCCTTGTGAACCAGCTTCTCGACCGTCAGCACGCAGTGGATGTCGACCAAGTGGTCGAAATGACGTTCCAGCTTGCTCAATCGGGTGGCGACGTAATCCCGCAGAGCGTCCGTGACTTCGACATGATGCCCGGTCACCGTCAGATCCATGGTGGCTCCTTGTCGTTTGCGTTGTGATCGTCTGGCGCCGGCCCGCCGAGGACGCGGCGCGGCCGACTCCGCTTCGCGTCGGCATGCGGCGCGGAGCGCGAGGATTCAGCTTACCCTATCGGGACGGAAAGGGCCGCCCTGTCCGTCGGTGTCCGCCCCCGGAAGCGACCGCACGGCCGGCCGCGCTCAACCCGCGAGCTTACTCCGCTTCCGGTCGCTCGACGACGGGATGTTCAGGGCTTCGCGGTACTTCGCGATGGTGCGGCGCGCGACCTTGATGCCCTCATTCGACAGAATGCGGGCGATCTGGTTGTCGCTCAGCGGCTTCTCCGGATCTTCGGCCGCGACGAGCTTGCGGATCTTCGCGCGCACGGCCGTCGAGGACTGCTCGCCGTCCTCGCTCGCGAGGTGGCTCGAGAAGAAGTAGCGAAACTCGAAGACGCCGCGCGGGGTATGCATGTACTTGCCGGTCGTGACGCGCGAGACGGTCGACTCGTGCATCTGGATCGCCTCGGCGACGTCGCGCAGCACCATCGGCTTCATGTATTCCTCGCCTTTCTCGAGAAACTCCGTCTGCCGCTGCACGATCGTCATCGCGACCTTGAGCAGCGTCTCGTTACGGATCTCGAGGCTTCGGATCAGCCAGCGCGCCTCCTGGAGCTGCGTGCGCAGCACGTCGTACTCGTCGCCGCGGCCGAGCGAGCTCGCGTACATCTGGTTGATGCGGAGCTGCGGTGCGATCGCGCCGTTCAGCTCGACGACCCAGCGGCCGTCGCTGCGGCGGACGAACACGTCCGGAACGACGTATTCCGCGGCCGGGGCGTGCACCGCCGAGCCCGGACGCGGATGGCACGAACGGACGAGCGCGAGCGCAACCTCGAGGTCCGCGTCCGTCGCTTTCAAGAGACGTTTCAGTGCGCCGAACTGGTGCTCGGCGACGAGCTCGAGATGCTCCGCGGTGATCGCGCGCGCGAGCTCGAGGCCGGGCGTCGAGGGGTCGAGCTGCTCGAGCTGCAGCAGCACGCATTCGCTGACCGATCGCGCGCCGCATCCGACCGGATCGAAGCGCTGGATTCGCCCGAGCACCTCTTCGATCTCCTCGACGGTCGCGATCACGTCCGGCTCGAGCGTCTGACGAATGACGTCCAGATCGTCGACGAGATAGCCGTCGTCGTTGATCGCGTCGATGATCGCTTCGCCGATCATTCGCGAGCGGTCATCGAAGCGCTCGAGCTCGAGCTGCCACAACAGATGGTCGCGCAGCGTCTCGTTGGAGCGGTCCGCGTACTCGAACGTCGTTCGCGGCTCGTTGCTGCGCGGCGCCTCGGACGGGCCCGTGCGCTGGACGTCTTCCCATTCGGATTCGGCGACGGCGATCTCGTCGTAGTCGTCCGCGGGATCGCCGCCCGCTTCGAGCTCGCTGATCTCGATCGTCTCGCCGTCGAGCGGCGTCGCCGCTTCGGCTTCGGCCGTCGCGGCCTCGTCGATCTCGAGCATCACGTTCTGATCCAGCGCTTCCTGGATCTGGGCTTGCAACTCCATGACGGGCAGCTGCAGCAGACGAATCGCCTGCTGGAGCTGCGGCGTCATCGTGAGCTGTTGGCTCAGCCTGAGTTGAAGCGACGGTTTGAGCATGTGCCCGAGCTAAAGCGAAAATCCTTCTCCGAGATATACCTCGCGGACCCCAGGATCGGCGAGTATCTCGTTTGGGGTGCCGCGAGCCATCAGCTCTCCGTTGTTCAGGATATAGGCGTGGCCGCAGATTCCAAGTGTCTCCCTAACATTGTGATCCGTTATCAATACTCCAATCCCGCGCTGGCTCAAGTGCCTGATGATGCGCTGGATGTCGAGCACCGAGATCGGATCGACGCCCGCGAACGGCTCGTCGAGGAGGATGAACTTCGGCTCGGCCGCGAGCGCCCGCGCGATCTCGACGCGGCGCCGCTCGCCGCCCGAGAGGCTCACGCCCAAGCTGTCCCGCACGTGACTGATGTGCAGCTCCTCCATGAGCTCCTCGAGGAGCGCCTGCCGCGCCGCCCGATCGAGGTCTTTCCGGAGCTGCAGGATCGCGCGAATGTTGTCGGCGACCGTCAGTTTCCGGAAAACCGATGCTTCCTGCGGCAAATAGCCTAGGCCGAGCCGCGCGCGCCGATGCACCGGCAGGCGGGTGACGTCGTGGCCGTTCAGGATGATCTTGCCGCGGTCGCAGCCGATCAGCCCGACGATCATGTAGAAGGCCGTCGTCTTTCCGGCGCCGTTCGGTCCGAGCAGCCCGACGACCTCGCCGCTTTCGATCGAGAGCGATAGATCGTTGACGACTTGTCGCGCCCGGTACCGCTTCGCGATACCGATCGCTTCCAGCTTGTTCATGGCTCTTCGGTGCCGGCGTCCTCGCTCGGCACGATGCGGATCTGAAACGGACGGTCGCACTCCGAGGAGCCCGATCGAAACGTCTTCTCGCCGATATCGTAGAGAAGATCGCAACCGACGACGATGTTCTGTCCGACGGCGCCTTCGGCTTCCCCGCGAAGCCCGATCACCTCGTCGTTGACGTCATACGTCACCCGCTCCGCCGCCCCGCGTGCCTGACCGGCGCGGTGCGGCTCGAGATCCTCGAACGTTGCCGGGCCGCCGCGCAATTCGAAGTGCTCGAGGCGGTTGTCGCGCAGCGAGAACTCGGCCTCGTCTCCGGCGATCCGCACGGAGCGGACGGAGATCCGCACGTTGCCTTCGAGGCGCCACTCGCTCCGCTCGGTGTCGAGTCGGCTCGCGGAGCCTTTGTCGGCTTCGATCTTGAGATCGCCCTGCGTGATCACGAGACCGGCGACATCCACGCGCCCGGTATTACCGACGTAGCTCAAATTTTCCCGAACGATGATGTCGACTACCTCACCGTTCTGGGCGAACGCGGTGCCGACGTTTGGGAGTGCCGTCAGCATGACAACGAACGTGGCGAGCTTACGGCGTGAGACGTCCATGTACGTTCGATTCTAGCTCTAGGCGATCCTCCTTCAAGAACGCCTTGAGCCCGTCTGCAATGAGCTCGTTCGGCCCGAGCACGAACGTGACGCGGCCGCTCGCGCTCGCGAATTGACGGAGCGGCTCGAGCACGAGCTTCTCGGTTCTGACGATCGTCGGTGCACCCTCGCCGGGCGCGTCTCGAACGAGCTCGACTCCGCCGCCGAGCTCGAGCACCTGATCGGCGAGCGACGCCGCGGCGTGACGGGCGCGGACCCGCCATGGGATCTGCTCGTCCTCGCGGAACTCGATGCGCACGTCGTCGAGCCTGAGCGCGCCGCCGCCCGGCAGCTCCTCGGCGTAAGCGGCATGGATGCGATAGCGCACGCGCCCGGTCTCGTCCGTGCGTAGGAGCAGGGCGTCTCTGACGTAATACGTCGGCAGCCCGACCTCGAGCGCGCGCTCGCGCGCGTCCGCGGGCGACGTCGGCCGGCTCCAATACCACGTGCCGGCCGCGGCCGCGGCGAGCAGGCATACGAAAAGGATGTCCAGAATACGGCGGTACAAGGCGCTCCGGCTCCGGGTCGGCGCGGTTCCGCCGATCCGACTCATTCTACCCACAAATCGGCGCCGCACGTCTGTCGCGGGCGTCACATGCGGCGGCTCTCCGCGATGCGATAGACTACGCGCCGAACGGTGGTGCGGCCGTCGGCCGCCCCGAGCTAGCAGCGGATGGCAAGCGGATGGATCCGAACGAGATCAAGCGCCTGATCGAGCAGAACTTGCCGGGAAGCACCGCGGACGTGAGCACGGACGGCATGGGTCATTACGAGGCCGTCGTCGTCAGCGACGCGTTCGCCGGCAAGCGCAGTCTCGCCCGTCATCAGCTCGTGTACGGCGCGCTCGGGCAGCGGGTCGGCCGTGAGATCCACGCGCTCAGACTGCGTACCTATACACCCGACGAGTGGCGCGCGTCGGGCGGCTGATGGACAAGCTCGAGATTCGCGGCGGTCACCGGCTCGACGGCGAGGTACGGATCTCCGGCGCAAAGAACTCCGCGTTGCCGATCCTCGCCGGGACGCTGCTCGCGGGCGGGCCCGTCGTGCTCGGCAACGTCCCACACCTGAACGACGTCACGACGACGGTGAAGCTGCTTCGCCGGATGGGCGTCGAGGTGACGTTTCACGACGGCGTGCGGATCGAGGTCGATCCGCGCTCGCTGACCGAGCACATCGCCCCGTACGAGCTCGTCAAAACGATGCGTGCGTCGATCCTCGTGCTCGGTCCGCTCGTCGGCCGGTACGGAAAGGCGGACGTTTCGCTTCCCGGCGGCTGCGCGATCGGCGCGCGGCCGGTCGATCTGCACGTCGCGGGCCTCAAGGCGATGGGCGCGACGATCTCGATCGAGAACGGCTATATCCGTGCGCGCGCGAAGCAGCTGCGCGGCACGCGGATCGTGCTCGACACCGTGACCGTGACGGGCACGGAGAACCTGATGATGGCCGCGGTGTTCGCGCGCGGCGAGACGTTGATCGAGAACGCCGCCCGGGAGCCCGAGGTCGTCGATCTCGCGAATTTCCTGAACGCGCTCGGCGCCCGCATCGAGGGCGCGGGCACGCCGACGATCCGCATCCAAGGCGTCGACTCGCTCGAGGGCGGCAGCTATACGGTGATGCCGGACCGGATCGAGACGGGGACCTATCTCGTCGCGGGCGCGATCACCGGCGGACGCGTGCGTACGCTCCGTACGCGCCCGGACGACCTCGATGCCGTGCTCCAGAAGCTCCGCGAGGCCGGCGCCGAGATCACGATCGGCGCCGACTGGATCGAGCTCGACATGGGCGGCCGGCGGCCGGTCGCCGTGGACATCCGGACCGCGCCGTTTCCCGGATTCCCGACCGACATGCAGGCGCAGTTCTGCGCGCTGAACGCGGTCGCGAGCGGCACGGGGACGATCACGGAAACGATCTTCGAGAATCGTTTTCAGCATGCGCTCGAGCTGCAGCGCATGGGCGCGAATCTCTCGATCCAAGGGAACATGGTCGTCTGCCGCGGCGTCGAGCGGCTCACCGGCGCGCCGGTCATGGCGACGGACCTGCGCGCGTCAGCGTCGCTCGTGCTCGCGGGGCTCGCCGCATCCGGCACGACGACGATCGACCGCATCTACCACATCGACCGCGGCTACGAGTGCATCGAGGAAAAGCTGCTGCAGCTCGGCGCCGACATTCGCCGCATCGCATCGTGAACGCGCACAGCCGTCGGCGGCCACGCGGCCGCGGCGGGCGGGGCGCGGACCGCTCAGCTCCCCGCGCGGAGCGACGCGTCGCCGAGCACGGCCTCGGTCTCGAAAATCTCGCCGCCGAGGCGCGCGACGCGGATTTTCACGCGCTCGCCGGGCTGTGAGCCCGCCACGACGCTCATCGCCTGACGGCGGCTGCGGACCGGCTCGCCGTTGATATGGGTCAGCACGTCGCCGGGGCGGATGCCGGCGTTCCGCGCCGCTTCGCCGTCGACCGAGCTGATGTAGATCGCCCAGCCGTCGACGCCGTAGTTACGGGCGAGCGCCGGGGGCAGCAAGTCGGTCGACACGCCGAGATAGCCGCGGATGACGCGCCCGTGCTCGATCAGCTGCTCCATCACGCCGCGGACGAGATTCACCGGGATCGCGAAACCGATCCCTTCGGGGGCGCTGCGCCCGCTGCGCTCGGTCACGGCCGTGTTGATCCCGACGAGCTCGCCGCGCGTGTTGACGAGCGCACCTCCGGAATTCCCGATATTGATCGCCGCGTCGGTCTGGATGAAATCCTCGATGTTCGCGAGGCCGAGCTCGGCGCGTCCCGTCGCGCTCACGATGCCGAGCGTGACGGTATGAGACAGACCGAGCGAGTTCCCGATCGCGAGCACGACGTCGCCGACCTTGAGCAGGTCCGAGCGGCCGAGCTTGATCGTCGGGAGATTGTCGAGATCGATCTTGAGCAGCGCCAGCTCGGTATCCGGGTCCGCGCCGACGATCACGGGCGTCGCGACGCGGCCGTCGGCGAGCTGGACGCGCACCTGCTCGGCGCCCTGGATCACGTGATAGTTCGTGACGATATAGCCTTCCGGGCTGATGACGACGCCGGAGCCGAGGGCACGTGCGCGATACGTGCCGCCGAACGCGCCGAGCACGTAGTCGCGCTCGGTATAAATGTTGACGACGGCCGGCGAGCTCGCGGCGACCGCCTCCGCGTAGCTCGCGGGGCCGCTCGGCGGCGTGCCGCGGTGCAGGTTCACGAGCTCCGGTCGGACGAGGACCACGAAGAAGGCGATCGCGAGGCCCGCCACGACGGACTGCGCGGCGTAGAGGATCGGCTTACCGTGCCAGGGCATGCGCCGGAGTCTACTACCGAAGCGCCGTCGGTCGAAATGCCGTCGGTGGCCAAGGTCTTTCACGGACATGTATAATGCGGCGCCTCGGTTACCACCGGCGTCCTGCGCCGACGACGGCCGCGCTCGACGTCCTCAAACGACACCATCACGGACTTGACGATTCACACTCAGGGAGGCAGTGCCATGCCTGGCCCTTTCGGTCGAGGAGTGCTCGATGGCTGAAAGCACCGGCTTTACCCGAAGGCATTTTCTGACGGTCGCCACCGCGGTGACCGGAGTGGCCGGGCTCACCGGAGCCGCCGTGCCGTTCGTCGCGTCGTTCCGCCCGAGCGCGCGGGCCCAGGCGCTCGGGGCGCCGGTCGAGGTCGACGTCAGCAAGATCGAGCCCGGTGCGATGCTTCGCGTCGAGTGGCGCGGGCGGCCGATTTACGTGCTGCATCGGACCGATCGGATGCTACAGTTGCTCGAGCGCGTCGTCGGGCAGCTCAGGGATCCGGCGTCGGAGGAATCGAACCAGCCAAGCTACGCGCAGAACGAGTACCGCAGCATCCGGCCGAACATCCTCGTCGTCGAAGGCGTTTGCACGCATCTCGCCTGCGCGCCGATGCCGCGCTTCGAGGTCGCTCCCGCCGATCTCGGTCCGGACTGGGTGGGCGGGTTCTACTGCCCGTGCCACGGCTCGAAGTTCGATCTCGCGGGTCGTGTCTTTGCCGGCGTGCCGGCGCCGACGAATCTCACCGTGCCGCCGTACCGCTTCCTGAACGACACCACGATCCTGATCGGCTCGGACACGGGGAATACCTAAATGGCGACCAGGGAACAGGACGTTTTCGACTCCCTCGGCAGGGGGCTGAATTCGCTCGTCGGCTGGATCGACGCGCGCTTCCCGCTGACGAAGCTCATCAAGGAGCACGCGACCGAGTACTACGCCGCGAAGAACTTCAACCTCTGGTACGGCTTCGGCGTGCTCGCGCTCGTCGTGCTCGTGATCCAGCTCGTCACGGGCATCTTCCTGACGATGAACTACAAGCCGTCGGCCGAGGATGCCTTCGCCTCCGTCGAGTACATCATGCGCGACGTCGACTGGGGCTGGCTGATCCGGTACATGCATTCGACGGGCGCGTCGGCGTTCTTCATCGTCGTTTATCTGCACATGTTCCGCGGCCTGATGTACGGCTCGTACAAGAAGCCGCGCGAGCTCGTCTGGCTGATCGGCATGGCCATCTATCTCTGCCTGATGGCGGAGGCGTTCTTCGGCTACCTCCTGCCGTGGGGCAACATGTCGTACTGGGGCGCGCAGGTCATCGTCTCGCTGTTCGGCGCGATTCCCGTGATCGGCGACGGGCTCGCGGAATGGATCCGCGGCGACTACTACATCTCGGACATCACGCTGAACCGCTTCTTCGCGTTCCACGTGATCGCCGTGCCGCTGATGCTCGTGCTGCTCGTCGTCGTGCACATCATGGCGCTGCACGAGGTCGGGTCGCTGAACCCTGACGGCATCGAGATCAAGGAGCACAAGGGGCCGGACGGCAAGCCGCTCGACGGCGTGCCGTTCCACCCGTATCACACGTCGAAGGACCTCGTGATCATCGTCGTGTTCCTGATCGCGTTCGCGGCCGTCGTGTTCTTCGCTCCGGAGATGGGCGGCTACTTCCTCGAGCACGCGAACTTCGAGCCGGCCGACCCGCTGAAGACGCCCGAGCACATCGCGCCGGTGTGGTATTTCACGCCGTTCTACGCGATCTTGCGCGCCGTGCCCGACAAGCTGCTCGGCGTGATCCTGATGGGGCTGGCGGTGCTGCTGCCGACGCTCTTGCCGTGGCTCGATCGCTGCCGCGTCAAGTCGATTCGCTATCGCGGCTGGACGTACAAGGTCGCGCTTGCGGTGTTCGCGATAAGCTTCCTCGCGCTGGGCTATCTCGGGCTGCAGCCCGCAACCGGTATTTATCCGACGCTGGCGCGCGTGTTCACGGTGCTTTACTTCGCGTTTTTCCTGTTGATGCCGTTCTACACTCGGAACGAAAAAACCAAGCCGGTACCGGCCAGGGTGACGAAATGAGGGGCAAAGTCGCACGCGTCGCGGCAGCCGCAGCGGCCGTTGCCGCATTGGTCGCTTCGATCGCGTTCGGGGCGAGCGAAGGGGGCGAGCTCGCTTCGGCGAACGCGAATATCAACAACACCGCGTCGCTGCAGCGGGGCGCGAAGTATTTCGTGAACTACTGCCTCGGCTGCCATTCGGCGCAGTACGTGCGTTACAACAAGCTGGCCGAGGGCTTGAAGCTGACCGAGGATCAGCTCGTCCAGAATCTGATCTTCACCGATCAGCAGCCGTTCGAGACGATGACGAACGCGATGCCCCGCGAGGACGCGGAGCGTTGGTTCGGCATCACGCCGCCCGATCTGTCGCTGATTTCGCGGGCGCGCGGGCAGGACTACATTTACAATTTCCTGCAGGGCTTCTATTTCGACCCGTCGAAACCGACCGGCGCGAACAACGTCGTCCTGCCGAATACCGCGATGCCGCACGTGCTTTGGGAGCTTCAGGGCATCCGTCGGCCGATATTCGAGGAATCCGAAGGCGAGGATGGCGCGCCGGTGATCTCGGGCTTCGAAACCGTCGTGCCGGGCCTCTTGACCGAAGAGGAATTCGACCAGGTCGCGCGTGATATCGTGAACTTCCTCGGCTACATCGGCGAGCCGATGCAGCTCGAGAGGCGCTCGCTCGGTATTCGCGTGATAGGCTTCTTGCTCGTGTTCCTGTTGCTCGCGTGGATGCTGAAGCGGGAAATCTGGAAGGATGTCCATTGAGCCCCGACGTGCGTAACGCGCCGAGAGGGACTCAAGGAGAGTGTTCCGTATGACGGTCATCGCCAACCGTCGGTCCGTCATGACGCTGTTCTCGAAGCCGGCGTGCCCGTGGAGCCACCGCACGCGGCTCGTGCTGGCCGAGAAGAGCATCAATATCGACATCGTCGACGTCGAGGAAGGCAACCTTCCGGAGGATCTTCTCGATCTGAACCCGTACAACAGCGTACCGACGCTGGTCGATCGCGACCTCGTGCTGTACGACTCGCGGGTGATCATCGAGTATCTCGACGAGCGGTTCCCGCATCCGCCGCTGATGCCGGTGGATCCGGTCACGCGCGCGCACTTCAGGCTCGCGCTGTTCCGCATCGAGAAAGACTGGTATCCGCTCGCCGAGCAGATCTACGAGGGCAATGATCGAAAGCCGATCGCGCGCGCGATCAAGGCGCTCGAGGAGAGCATTCTGTCGAGCGTCGAGATCTTCGCCGCGAAGCGTTACTTCTTGAGCGACGAGTTCTCGCTCGTCGACTGCACGATCGCACCGATCCTCTGGCGATTGCCGTTGTTCAACATCCACCTCCCGCCGCAGGCCAAGCCGATTCAGCGGTACATGGACGACGTTTTCTCGCGGCCGTCGTTCCAGGCGAGCCTGACCGAGATCGAGCAGGAGATGCGCCAGTAGCGGCGATGACCAAGAAGCGCCCGTATCTGCTTCGTGCGATGCACGAGTGGATACTGGACAACGACATGACGCCCCACATCGTCGTCGACTCGACGCGCCCGGGGCTCGTCGTGCCGCCCGGTTACGATTCCGACGGCAAGCTCGTGCTGAACATCAGCCCGACCGCGACCCGCGATCTCGTGCTCGGCAACGAGCTCGTCACGTTCGAGGCGAGATTCGGCGGCGTGTCGCGGCGCGTCGAGGTGCCGGTCGACGCGGTGCTCGGCATTTACGCGCGCGAGAACGGCCACGGCATGATCTTCTCGGACGAGGAGCCGCCGCCGCCGTCGGGGCCGGGCGAGCCGCCGCAGCCGAAGAAGCCCGCGTCCGGCGGCGAATCGAAGCGCCCGGCGCTCAAGGTCGTGAAGTAGTCCGCGGCGTCACTCCGCACCGAGGAGCTCGGCGTCGATCAGATCGCAGAGGCAGTGGATGATCAGGATGTGGACTTCCTGGATCCGGCAGGTCCGCTGCGCCGGCACGCGGAGCTCGACGTCCTCGGCGTGCAGCGCCTGCGCGATCGCGCCGCCGTCGCGTCCGGTCAGCGCGACCACTTTCATGCCTCGCTCGTGCGCTGAGTGAATCGCGCGAAGCACGTTCTCCGAGTTGCCGGAAGTCGAGATCGCGAGGAGCACGTCGTCCGGGTGGCCGAGCGCGCGGACCTGTTTCGCGAACACGTCGTTGAAGTCGTAATCGTTCGCGATCGACGTCAGCGTCGAGCTATCGGTCGTCAACGCGATCGCGGGCAGCCCCGGACGCTCGAGCTCGAAGCGGTTCAGGAGCTCGCCGGAGAAATGCTGCGCGTCCGCCGCGGAGCCCCCGTTGCCGCAGGCGAGGATCTTGCCGTCCGCGAGCAGCGCCTGCGTCATCATGCGTGCGGCGGCGACGATCAGCGGCGCGAGCTCCGCCGACGACTGTTTGATCGCGATGCTCTCGCGGAAATGGTCGAGTACTCGTTCGTCCATAGGCCGATTCACGAAATTCGGTCACTCTGCCTGCAAGCCCGCGGCCGTTCAACCGCGTTCGCGTCAAGCGGCGTCGAACGCCGCGCGGATCCACTCGATCTCGGGCTCGTCCGCCTCGATCCCGTCGATCGCGACGACGTCGAAACGCGCCGGCCGCTCGCGCCATGCCGGGCGGGACATCAGCAAATGCCTCGCCGCGCGCACGATACGGCGTTGCTTGCGCGCGTCGATGCTCTCCGACGCGCGGACGAGCGCGCCGCCCCGCCGTGCCCGAACCTCGACGATCACGAGCGTCGTTCCTTCCGCGCAGACCAGATCGATCTCGCCCACGCGGCAACGGTAACGCTTGAGCAGCGTCTTCAAGCCGCGACGCTCGAGATAGGCCGAGGCCACGTCCTCCCAGAATAGCCCGGTCGCGGTTCGATCGAGGCTCATCGAGCGCCAAGGATCGCCGGGCGGCGGAGCTCGCCGGCGACCGTCGGGCGTGGCTCGACGTCCAAAGGCTCGAGCGCGACCGGCCTTCCGTTGCGAAATCTCGCGAAGGGCAGCGTCCGATGGATCTTGCCGTCCGCGCGCAGCTCGAGCGTCCCCGTCAGGCCTTCGATCGGCCAGTGCTCCGCGCCGCCGTAGAGGGCGCCAACGAGCCGGTACGCGTCGACGCCCATGCCGTAGAGGCGCAGGTTCCCGCCGCTCGCGCGTTGCGGCGAGTAGCCTTGCAGCTGGCTGCGCAGCGCCGATTGCTCGGGATTCGGCGCGATCAGCCACGGCGCGTCGGGGAACGCGATGTCTTCCAGATCGGTGTCGCGTCCCGAATCGGCGGGGTCGTAGATTTCCGGCGTCGCGTACGTCGGAATGTCGCCAGCGTAATGGTAGCGAAGCGCCGGCGCCAGAAGCCGCGCGACGCCGCGGTTCGGCGCGTAAAGGAAGATCATATCGGCGTCTTGTCTTCGGCGCGGCTCGAAGCCGAGCTCGATGCCGAGATTCGCCGCGAGCCTTGCGCGACGCTGCTCGCTCCGGTCGAGGTTGAGCAGCGCGCGGATCGGCCGCGAGAAATCCTGCGCGGCCGGATCGTAAGTCTCGTAGCGGATCAGCCTTCCGCCGAGCGCCTCGAACTCGGACCTGAAGCTGTTCAGCAGCCGGTTGCCTCGGCCCGACGAATCGAGCGGCACGAGCGCGAGCGCGGTCCGCGCGCCTTCGGCGTAGGCGCGGCGCGCGATCGCGCGAATCTCGTCCTCGGGCGCGAGCGCGAATTGCCAGAAGCCGGTGAGCCAGGTCGTCTCGGTATCGACGAAATTGAGCGCGAGCGTAGGCACGAGCCCGACCTGCGGCAGAATCTGCTCGACCTCCTGCGCGAGCAGCGGCCCGACGATGAAATCGGCGCCTTCGAGCTGAGCGCGCTGATACGCTTCCGCGGCACCGAGCGTCGACGTGTCGTAGATCCGGATCGAGACGTCGGCGTTGCCCTCGGCCGATCGGTCGGCTAGGTGGGCGGCGAGAAAACCGTCGCGAATCGCGCTCGCCGGCGCTCGCGCCGTCGACATCGGCAAGAGCAGCGCGACCTGACGAGGATAGGCCGCGCCGCCGCGGCCGGTGCTCAGCAGGTCGGCGAGCAGCCCGGACGCCGCCGGATGGCCGACGTGCTCGCGGCGCCATTCGATCAGCGCGCCCCGCAGCTCGTTGCCGGAAACGCCCGATGCGGCGATCGGGGCGAGCGCGATCCAGCCGTCGACGAGCGGGTCTCCTGTCGGCCGGACGGAAGCCGCGCGCGGCGACGACAGGCCTTCCCAGATGAGCCGCTGGTTCTCGAGTATCTCGTCGGACGTCTCGAGCCACGTCTCGCGCTCGACGAGCACCTCGACCGCCTCGACGATGCGATCGAGCGCGAACAGCGCGCGCCCCCGCACGCTTTGAGCGTCCGTCATGACGCGCGTCGGCAGTGGCTCGCGCAGCTGCCCGAGTCGGGCCAACGCGTTCGCGGCGCGCCCCTCGCGCACGTCGATATCGGCGAGGAGCACGGTGATGGCTTGCTGCTCGGGCGCGCCGGCATCCCCGCCGGCCTCGCGCAGCCATTGCATCGCGAGCTCCCGGTCGTCGAGCTCGATCGCGAGCCGCGCCGCGTCGATCAGGTATCGTGCGCGCTGCTCACCGCGGCTCTGGTCGGCGAGCCCGCGGTAGAGCTGCATCGCGGTGCGCGCGTCGCCTGCCGCTTCGGCTTGCCGCGCCCGCTCTTCGAGCGCGCGGGCGCCGTCCGATGCCTGGGGCGTCGTCGGCGTGGTGGCCGGGCAGCCGGCGACGAGCGCCGACAGCACGACGAGCGTCGCGAGCCCGAGCAGTGACCGAACCGGCTTCTCAGCGATCATTGGCACGCACCTTTGCAGCTTGCTTCCATCGCGGCCGAGCCCGAGACCGCGAGCGGCGTCTCTCGACACATGCCCGTGCGACGTTCGCGCTCGAGAAAGCACCGCCCGGGTCGAAATGACGGCGTGCTCGCGTGTACGCTGCGCGTTCGACCCGGATGGCAGGGCAACGACTCGCAACAGCGTGTCGAACCCTGCCGAAGCTCCCAGCTCGAGGCGACACCGCAGTGACCACAGAGGATATCGACGATCTCGCCGGCGAGCGCGGATTCGCGCCGCGCGTCGGCCGCGCGACGCTGTACGTCGTCGGCACTCCGATCGGCAACCTCGAAGACCTGAGCCCGCGTGCGCGCGACGTGCTCGGGCGAGTGTCGGCCGTCGCCGCCGAGGATACCCGCCGCACCTCGGGATTGCTATCGAGTATCGGGCTCGAAAAGCCGCTAATTGCGTTACACGAGCACAACGAGGAGCGCCGCACGGAGTCGCTGCTCGCACGGCTGGCCGCCGGCGAATCGCTCGCGCTCGTCAGCGATGCCGGCATGCCGCTCGTCAGCGATCCCGGCTGGCGGCTCGTCGAGCGGGCGCTCGAGGCCGGCATCGACGTGCGCGTCGTGCCCGGTCCGAGCGCGGTCACGGCCGCGCTCGTCGTCTCCGGTCTGCCGACGGATCGGTTCGTGTTCGAAGGATTCTTGCCGCGCCGCGCGAGCGCCCGTGACGCGCGGCTCGCCGAGCTTGCGAGCGAGCCGCGCACGCTCGTGCTGTTCGAGGCGGTGCATCGCGTCCGCGACACCCTCGACGCCCTCGTGCGCGCGTTCGGACCGGATCGCCGCGCGGCGCTCGCGCGCGAGCTCACGAAGATCCACGAGCAGGTCGTTCGCGGCACGCTCGCGTCGCTTGCCGCGGCGCTCGGCAGGGAGATCCCGCTGCTCGGCGAGTTCGTGATCGTCGTCGAAGGCGCTCCGCCGCGCGAGGCGGCCTCCGAGGACACCATCCGTCGCGTATTTGCCGTGCTCAGGCGCGAGCTGCCGCCGAGCCGCGCCGCCGCGCTGACGGCGGAATTGACCGGGGCGACGCGCAACGCGGTCTATCGGCTGACGCAGGCGGAGCCGACCGACGGCGACTGAACGGCCGGGGGAACTTGTCGTTCCCGCCGCAGTCGGTATGCTGCGCGGAGGAGTCGGCCGAGCAGCCGCCGGGACGCGTTCCCGGAGGAAAGTCCGGGCTCCACTGGGCAGGGTGCCAGGTAACGCCTGGGGGGCGCGAGCCCACGGAAAGTGCCACAGAAAACAAACCGCCTAAGCATCGCGAGATGCCGGCAAGGGTGAAAAGGTGCGGTAAGAGCGCACCGCGCGGGTGGTAACACTCCGCGGCACGGTAAACCCCACCCGGAGCAAGACCGAATAGGGGAGCAATGGTGTGGCCCGCACCGCTCCCGGGTAGGTCGCTAGAGGTGCGCGGCGACGCGCATCCAAGATGAATGGCTGCTCTCGACAGAACCCGGCTTATAGGCCGACTCCTTACTTATTCTTATTCTTCCTTATTCTTCTCGAACGACCTCGCCGAGAAAGGGGGCTGACCCACGGGTCAGCCCCTTTCTCGTGCCGGCGGCGGTTGGCTGGTTCGCTTGTGGCTCTCGTCGCTACTCGCTCTTGCGCGCGAGGCTGAGGACGTTCGGCGGCGCCTTCGGGATCACCCCTTCGTGAACGAGCCGTTCGATCTCGCGGCTCAGGAGGATGCCGGCGGCCTCCGTCGGGTTGTTGCCATAGAACCCGGTCTCTACCAGCTTCTCGAGGTAATGCTCGAGCAAGGCGTTCCCCGACACCTTGATCGTCACCGTCTCGAGCAGGTTCTTCGGCTTCGCCATAATTAGTGTCTTATTAAGGACTAATTATGCTAGCATCTGAACGCATCGGACGGTAGCGAAACCCGTCTCACTCCGCCCCACTGCTTCCGACGTCACGATTCTTTTTGTCGCCATGACCAGTGCGAATTCGGGATCGCGTGGCTCGAGCTTCCGACGGTGCTGCGCGGAACCCTTACTCGGTCGGCATTCGGCGACACTCATCCGCCCGATCGGTAGGCCTACGCATGCGCTCGCGACGCCGTCGCCGCGAGCTTCCCGGCGCGCTCGTCGCGCGTTCGGCGACTTTACAGAAACGTGAGCTGTGTTCGGTTGACAGCCGAAAGGGGGTGTCTCATAGTGTCGCGAAGTGGTAGGAAGTGGGCAGGAATGGCGCGGCCGAGCCAGCGATGTTTCGCGGTGCGTCGAAAGTCTCGTTGGATGCGAAGGGCCGGCTCGCGATTCCGAGCCGATACCGAGAACGCATCGTGGCCCGTGCCGACGGGCATCTCGTCGCGACCGTCGATCGCGACTACTGCCTGCTCATCTATCCGCTTCCTGACTGGGAGGAGATTGAGCGCAAGCTCGTTCGGTTGCCCAGCCTGAACAAGCAGGTCCGGCGTCTCCAACGTCTGATGGTCGGTTACGCGACGGAACTCGACATGGACGCGCATGGCCGAATCCTCATACCGCGTGAGCTGCGCGAGTTCGCGGGTCTCGAGCGGCACGCGATGCTGATCGGGCAAGGCAACAAGTTCGAGCTGTGGGATGAGGAGCGGTGGAACGCTCGCCGAGACGAGTGGCTCGCCGCCGACGACGGGGATCTTGCGGATCTGCCTCAAGAACTGGAATCGCTGTCTCTCTAGAGCGCCATAGCGGGTGAGCGAGAAACCCGAACATCAGCCCGTGCTGGTGGACGAAGCGCTCGACGGTCTCGCGGTGGCGGCGGACGGCGCGTACGTCGACGCCACGTTCGGCCGCGGAGGGCACAGCGCTGAAATTCTCGCACGGCTTGGCGGACAGGGGCGTTTGCTCGCGTTGGACAAGGATCCTGAAGCGGTAGCTGCGGGGCGTCGACGATTCGGCGCCGATCCGCGCTTCTCGATCATGCATTCGGGGTTCGAGGACTTCGAGGCGGTCGTGCGGCCCTGGCTCGCCGGCGCCGAGCTTCGCGGCGTGCTGTTCGATCTCGGCGTATCGTCGCCGCAGCTCGACGACGCCGAGCGCGGTTTTTCCTTCTCGCGCGAAGGGCCGCTCGACATGCGGATGGATCCGACCCGCGGCGAGTCGGCCGCCGAGTGGCTCGCCCGCGTTCCGCAGGACGAGCTCGAGCGGGTGCTGCGCGAGTACGGCGAGGAGCCGAGGGCGCGCGCGATTGCAGCGGCGATCGTTCGCGCGCGGCGAGAGGCGCCGCTCACGACCACGACCCAGCTCGCGAACGTGATCGCCCGCGCCGCGGGCCGCGGCAAGCCGAAGATCCATCCGGCGACGCGCGCGTTCCAGGCGATCCGCATCGCGGTCAATCGCGAGCTCGACGCGCTCGAGGCCGGGCTTCGTCAAGCCGAGAAGCTGCTCGCGCCCGGCGGGCGGCTCGTCGTCATCAGCTTCCATTCGCTCGAGGACCGCATCGTCAAGCGCTACATGGCGCGCGCCGCTCGCGGCGATCCGCGTTACGCGGGGTTGCCCACGATGCCGGCGTCGGCGCGGCCGACGATGAAGCTGTGCGGTCGGCTCGTCCGGCCCGGCGCCGACGAGATCGCGCGCAATCCGCGCGCGCGGAGCGCGCGGCTGCGCGTCGCCGAGAAGCTGCCGCTCGAGGAGGCCGCATGAGCCGCGCCGAGATCAGAGAGCTCGTGCTCGCCGCGGCGCTCACGATCGCGGTCGTCGGCTCCGGCCTCGCGTTGATTCGCGCGGAGCACGACGCACGGCAGCTCTTCATCGAGCTCGAAGCGCTGAACCGCGAGCACGACCGATTGCAGATCGATTGGCGGCAGCTGCAGCTCGAGCAGAGCACGTTCGCCACGCATTCGAGGATCGAGTCGATCGCGCGCGACAAGCTGAATCTCGCGCCGCCGGCCAGCTCGCAAGTCGTCGTCGTCGCGGAGCCGCGGCCATGAGCGCGAGACGGAAGAACGGTCCGAGGGTGTCGCCGCCGCGTTGGCGCAGCCGATTCGTGCTGCTCGGCCTGGGCCTGTGCGCCGCGGCGCTCGAGGCGCGCGTGCTGTATCTGCAGTTCGTCAACCAGGATTTCCTCGAGGCGCAGGGCGACAGCCGGCATCTGCGCACGGTGCAGATCGTCGCGCACCGGGGCGCGATCACCGATCGGCACGGCGAGCCGCTCGCGGTGAGCGCGCCGGTCGACAGCATCTGGGCCAATCCGAAGGAGCTTCGCCGCGCATTGGATCGGCTCGGCGAGCTCGCCGCGAAGATCGGCATACCGGAGCGCGAGCTCGCGCAACGGATCGCGAGCAACCTCGACCGCGAGTTCGTCTATCTGAAACGGCACATCCCGCCGTCGCAGGCGGCGGACGTGATGGCGCTCGGCATTCCGGGCGTGCGAACGCTCCGCGAGTACCGCCGCTTCTATCCGCCCGCGGAGGTCGTCGGGCACGTCGTCGGCTTCACCGATATCGACGACAACGGCCTCGAGGGGCTCGAGCTCGCATACGACTATTGGCTCGCCGGGGAGAACGGCCGTAAGCGCGTGCTGCAGGACCGGCTCGGCCGCGTCATCGACGACGTCGAGCTGATCAAGGAGCCGCGTCCCGGACGCACGCTGCGCACGAGCCTCGACCTTCGCCTGCAGTATCTCGCGTATCGCGAGCTCAAGACCGCGGTCGAGGAAAGCAACGCGCGCGCGGGCTCGGCCGTCGTGCTCGACCCCGCGACCGGCGAAGTGCTCGCGATGGTGAATCAGCCGTCCTTCAACCCGAACAACCGCGAGCAGATCGAAGTCGCGCGCTACAAGAACCGCGCGGTGACCGACATCTTCGAGCCGGGCTCGAGCTTCAAGCCGTTCGCGATCGCCGCCGCGATCGAGGCCGGGCTCTACGGCCCGAGCTCGTTGATCGATACCTCGCCGGTCAAGGTCGGCAATCGCGTGCTGTCGGACGAGGAAAGCAACATCGGCACGGTCACGCTGACGACCGTGCTCGCGAGGTCGAACAATTCCGGCACGATGCGCGTCGCGCTCTCGATGGAGCGCCAGTATCTATGGAGCGTGCTGTCCGGCTTCGGCATCGGCCGGTTGACGAACAGTGGCTTCCCGGGCGAATCGGCGGGCCTCTTGCGCGACCCCGACACGTGGCGGCCGGTCGAGCAGGCGACGATGTCGTACGGCTACGGCCTGTCGGTCACGACGCTGCAGCTCGCGCGCGCGTACGCGGCGCTCGCGGCCGG